>RCNC010003409.1_pt1 | contig 10385 bp, 9 predicted proteins | sample 2041301 | NCBI WGS metagenome assembly RCNC01 (sample SAMN09708231, study PRJNA481090) | Marine sediment metagenome, whole genome shotgun sequencing project. | biome: marine sediment; feature: ocean; material: sediment; isolation source: Sewage treatment plant 13A marine sediment (STP13A) ... | reverse complement strand
GATTTCGACGAGCTCGACGTACCGGACAACGTCGTTCGCTGGCCTGTTATTCGCGAGGGTAGTGCTGCCGCGTCAAAGCCATTGCCACCGGTCTACATCTACGAGGGCGCCAGTAGCGGTGTGGGTCAGAAAGTCGATTGGTCGCGCGCGGCGAAGCTTGCATGCAATGGTCAAATGATCCTGGCCGGCGGTCTCACGGTGGGTAATGTCGCGACGGCTATTCGTACCGTGCAACCGTTCGGTGTCGACGTGTCGAGCGCCGTTGAGTCGACCCCGGGGCGCAAGGACGATGAACTAATACGAAAATTTATTGGCGCGGTGCGCGCCGCGGAGAATAGTTGATGAGTGCACAACTGCAGGCCGACGAAGCGCGGGCGCTTCTACAAGCCTCAATTAATGGAGAGCTGCCGGACGAGCGTGGGCGTTTCGGTCCCTTCGGCGGGCGCTATATCCCGGAAACCCTGGTTCCTGCATTCGAGCGTCTCGAGGCAGGTGTTCGTGAGTACCTTCACGACGACGAGTTTCAGCAAGAGTATCGAAGAGAACTGCGTGAGTGGGTAGGGCGACCCACTGCGTTAACGCATGCCAGGCGACTGAGCGAACGTTGGGGCACGGACGTCTGGTTGAAGCGCGAAGACCTTGCGCACACTGGCGCGCACAAAATCAACAATGCTATTGGCCAGGCACTGCTCGCAAAGCGGCTCGGTGCGAAAAGAGTAATCGCCGAAACCGGCGCAGGGCAGCACGGCGTTGCGTCGGCCGCAGCTTGTGCGCGCGTTGGCCTGCCGTGCAGCGTCTACATGGGCGCCGTGGATATCGAACGCCAGGCGCCGAATGTCGATCGTATGCAGCGGCTGGGCGCCGAAGTTGTCGCCGTCGAAAGCGGCGATAAGACGCTGCGCGCGGCGATCGACGAAGCGCTGCGAGAGTGGGTGACCGACCCCGCTGGCATTTACTACCTGCTTGGCTCAGCGGTTGGCGCGCACCCATATCCTTACCTCGTGCGCGAACTGCAATCAGTCATCGGTGTTGAAGCACGGCAGCAAATGATCGAGCAGGCGGGTGGCTTGCCCGACGTGGCACTGGCCTGCGTCGGTGGCGGGTCGAACGCTATAGGTCTGTTCTATCCGCTGCTCGGAGACGACGTCGAATTGATTGGCGTCGAGGCTGGCGGCACCGGTGACGGCCTCGGCCAGAATGCTGCAACACTCGCAACCGGCACGCCGGGTGTTCTGCAGGGTTCGTACACGATGATCCTGCAGGACGACGACGGCCAGGTGCAGGAAACACATTCCATTTCAGCGGGCCTGGATTATTCGGGTGTCGGCCCTGAGCATGCCTTGCTGCAGGCAACGGGCAGGGTGACCTATGTGTCAGCGACCGATAGTGAATCACTTGCTGCTCTCGAAGAACTCTGCGAGACAGAAGGCATTCTTACCGCGCTCGAAACAGCGCACGCCTATGCTTATGCGCGCGAATGGTCGAAGACAAACCCGGGCAAGCGAATCCTGATTGGTAACTCGGGGCGCGGCGACAAAGATATGCCAACATTGACGAAGTTCCCGGTGAGGATAGCCAATGCAAGCGCATGAGAAACTGACGGCAGCCATCGCTGCAGCTAATGACGCCGATCGTACGGCGCTCGTGCCATTTATAACTGCCGGTTATCCGGAACCCGCCGATTTTGTTGGCACGCTGAAGGCGGTTGCTACGGTCGGCGACGTTGTAGAGATTGGCATTCCGTTTTCAGATCCGATGGCCGACGGCATGACCATTCAGCGCTCGAGTTTTGTCGCTTTGCAAAAAGGCGTAAGCCTGGCATGGATTTTCGACGAACTCGAAACAGCGAGAGGCGAAATAGAAGTGCCGCTCGTAATGATGTCCTACCTCAACCCATTGCTCGCATTCGGTTTTGAAAAACTGGCACAGCGTGCACTCGATACCGGGGTATGTGCGTTTATCGTTCCGGATTTGCCGTTCGAGGAATGTCATGAATTGCGAAGCGCTCTCGAGGATAAAGGGCTTGGGCTGATTCAGCTCGTCACACCGGCAACACCGAAAGAACGCTTGAAGGTGCTTTGCGAGGCATCCCGCGGATTCGTTTATGCCGTGACGATTACAGGAATAACCGGTGGCGATTCCGGCCTACCGGATGACCTCGCGCAATATCTCGATACAGTGGCTTCCTCTTCGGCTATTCCTGTCTGCGCCGGCTTCGGTATCCGGTCGGCTGCAGACGTTGCGAATGTTGGCGAGCACGTGTCCGGCGCAATAGTGGGATCTGCGCTCGTCGAGGTACTCGAGAAAGCTGAAGATCCGGTCGCCTTCCTGCGCGCACTTGCCGGCTTATGAAAAAGCTGACGGCATCCGAGTCGCTGATCACGATCAACCACTTCAAGAACGTGCTTGAAAGTGAAGGCATTGCGTGCCGCATCAAGAACGAGCACCTGGGCTCCATCGTTGGCGAGATGCCTTTCGTAGAAGTGTGGCCGGAGCTCTGGGTGATGAACGACCTCGACTACGATCGTGCGAAGCAACTCATTGATGCATCGATTTCGGACGAGAGTCCGCAACCCTCGTGGAAGTGCCGCAAATGCGGCGAAGAAAATGAAGGTCAGTTCGCTGCGTGCTGGAGCTGCGGCGCAAATCTGTAGGAGCTACGGCATGCCCCGAGCTAGCAAGCGCGTGCCGGCAATTTCACTTCTAAGTATTGCCGAGATTTTTTCCGGCTGTACCGGGCGGCTGATCAAAAAGCCCTGCGCCAGGTCGCAATTGCAGCTGCGCAGGAAATCGAGCTGCGTCAATGTTTCGACGCCTTCCGCTGCAACCTCAATGTCGAGGCCCTGCGCCATCGCAATGGCAGCACGAACGATGCGCTGGTGGCTGTCGTTGTCTTCAACGTCCGCAATTAAGGACTGATCGAGCACGAAGCTGTCGATAAAGCCGTTGTCGAGCGACTCGAACGACACATCTCGCGTGCCGAAATGATCCAGCGAAATACGAACGCCAAGTTTGCGTAGCGCTCTCAATGTCTTTAGTTCGGTCGTGCGCTTGCGAACGATGTCGCCATCGCCAATCTCAAGCTCAATACAGCCGGGATCAAGGGCGGTATTTACAAGCGACTCGGCAACAGTGTCGATGAGGCGCTGATGCATGAGCTGCTGTGGCGACAGGTTAATTGCTATTGACAGGTCGGGCATCTCGAACTGCCGTTGCCACGCTGCGAGCTGCCGGCAAGCTGTGTCGATTACCCACTCGCCGGCGGAGTGAATTAGCCCACTGTTTTCGAGTATCGGCAGGAAGCGCGCCGGTGCGAGCAAGCCAAAGCGCGGGTGCTGCCAGCGCAGCAGTGCTTCGAGCCCAATAAGGCGACCTGTCGTCAGGTCGATGCGGGGCTGGTAGTGCAACGCAAATTCGTTGCGAACCAGCGCGTGTCGCAAACCAACCTCGAGCTCTTCACGCTGTTCGAGCTTGGTATTGAGCGACGTCGAATAATATTGAAAACGTCCGCCGCCTCGCTTTTTCGCTTCGTACATCGCGAGATCGGCGGCCTTGACGAGCCTGTCGGCTGCCTCGCCGGACTCCGGATAGATCGCGATGCCGATGCTCGGTGTCGCATAGACCTCACTATTGCCGATCTCGTATTTCTCGGATAGCACGAGCAGCAGTTTTTGTGCAGCAGCGGCCGCGTTACCGGACTCACCGAAGTCTTCCAGGCAGACGACGAACTCGTCGCCACCCCAGCGCCCGGAAAAATCGCCAATGCGCAGGTTCTTGCGCAAGCGTCCCGCGACCTGTCGCAACAAAGCATCGCCGGTATCGTGACCGAGTGTGTCGTTAACGGACTTGAAGCGGTCGAGGTCAATAAACAGCACCGCCAGCGGCGAAGACTTGCGCTGGCTGCGGCCAATTGCCCTGGCGAGGTTTTCAGTGAACAGGCTGCGATTGGGCAGGCTGGTCAGCTCGTCGTACTGCGCGAGCTTCACGAGCTCGCTGGTCTTCTTCGCGATATCGGTAATGTCGCGGAACGTAACTAATCCGCCGACGAGTTCGCGGTTGCCGTCGAAAAGACCCTGACCATTCAGTGAAAGAATCGTGTCAGGCTGGTCGGGCACGCGATAGACAGCGACCTGGTTCGCAAACTTCTCGCCGCTGCGCGCGCGAGCCAATGGCAGGTCGGCCGAATTGGGGTAGTTCTCGCCGTACTCGTTGATACAACAGAACATCTGCGCCCAGGCTACGTCAGGTTGCATTCTCGGACCCAAACCGAGAATCGAGCGAGCAGCAGGGTTGATGTCCAGCACATGACCGTCGCGGTCGGCCACGACGACACCATCGTTGATATTTTTTAGTACCGACAAAACGGTGACGTCGGTGTTCGATAAGCGGTGCTGCAGGCGGTGTCTTTGGACGGCGTGTTGCAGCGTGCTTTCCTGGGCCTCAACGCTGATGTCGTCAATGCAGATGTAAGCCTGGGCGCCGGCGCGAACAGCGGCGATGCCTCGATGCTCGCGGGCTCTGGTGGTTAGCGCGACGACAGCGTGATCGGCAAGGGAATTGATGAGCTCTGCCAGCGATTGCCCGGACTTGGCAATGGCGGGCCCGGCCTCAAGCAAGACGATGTCGAGGACAGAAGGAGCGTCAACCGGCAGCTCAAGCTTCGCCGATCGAGTCAGCAATGCACAGCAGGGTAGAGTCTCGAGTTCGCCCAGATATTCGGTCGCAAACTCACCGCGGCCAAGATAGAGGATGGAATGCCCTGCCATAATTCCTTTTCTTATTTGGGGTGTAAATCGTGGCCAGTGTTGCGATGAAGCCAGCCGAATAATAACAGAATCACGAGCGTTCACAGGCGCTTGAGGGATTTTTTGTGAAGTTTTAGAGGCCTGTCTTTAAACCAAAGCGGGGGAATGGGCATCCAATAACCAGAATAAGCGGAGATTTAACCTTTGGAAGCGCTTTTGGCGGAACAAGCCAGCGACTATAGTCCTCAAATGGTTTCCCTCAGTGAGTTGGGAATGACAGACGAAGCGGACTGGATATCGCGGGCACAGCGAGCGGATGCGAAGGCATTCGAGTCACTGTACCGCTTGCACGTTGACAGAGTGTATGGCCTCTGCCTGCGCATGACGGGCAACGTTGCCGAAGCCGAGGATTGTACGCAGGAGGCGTTTATACAGGCATGGAAGAAGATGGACAAATTTCGCGGAGACAGTGCATTTGGCACGTGGATACATCGCATCGCCGTCAACGCCGTACTCGGCAGGATGCGAAAGTCCAAGCGAGAGCGAGATCGCATCCAGCTTGCCGCAAAGGAAGTGCTGTCTCCGGCATCGATTAATGACGACGGGGACCTGCGCGACTTGTCTGATGCAGTGAACAGGCTCCCGGAAGGGGCACGAAACGTTTTTGTACTGTATGGCGTTTACGGCTACAGCCATGAGGAAGCCGGCAATATGCTCGGCATCGCCGCTGGAACCAGCAAAGCGCAGTTACACAGGGCGCGCCGATTGTTGGCACAGCAGTTGGAACAACAAGGGTTCGAGAAATGAACGACGACGAACGCAACGACAAACTGATCGCAGCCGCGAGCAAGCTGTCGACTGAGATCACTCCAGAGCGGGATCTCTGGCCTGGTATCGCGGAGTCCATCGCACAACCGCGACATTGGGGCCGGATACCAATGTTCGCGCAGGCGGCGGTGGTGGTTCTGTTGATAGGCGCATCATCCGGCCTGACCTATTTTGCGACCAAGAGCCAGCAGCAACCCATTCAGCAGATCACGCCGGAGCTACTGTTTGAGAGAGCCTCATTTGGCGGTCGATACAACCTGGGAATGGACTATCAGGAAGCTCACGGCGACCTTGCGGCACAGATGGAAGACGAACTTGTCAGGCTGTCGCCCGAGATCCGCGCCGATGTTGAGAAAAATTTGACGATAATTCGCACTGCGATTGGAGACATCAACACAGCGCTTCAAAACGAACCGGAGAGTGCCCTGTTACAAGAGTTGTTATTGAATACGTACCGCGATGAACTTTCCCTGATGCAACGGGTGGGTGGCCTGGCACAACATGTCATGTCGCGGAAAGATATTTGATGCGTGGACATGACGTCGCGCAATTACAAGGTAGTAGTCTGATGAAAAAATTATTGAGTTTGGTGTTTGGAATTTCTCTGGCCGGTTCGGTTATCGCCGGGGAAGTAAACGAAACAATTGACGCTGCAGCAGATGGGCAGGTTGACGTTGTCAACATAGCCGGTTCTGTCGAGGTGCTGGGCTGGTCGAACAGCCGTGTCGAAGTGACGGGCACGCTAGGCGACAAAGTCGAGGAGCTTATTCTTGAGCGCAACGGCGACAGGGTTCTCGTCAAGGTTAAAGTGCCGCGCAACAGTCATGGCAAAATAGCGAGTGAGTTGGTAATTCGGATCCCCGAGATGAGCTCGCTCGATGTCTCGGCCGTTAGCGCAGACATAGATGTCGAAGGTGTCGCGGGCGAGCAGTCGCTGCAGACGGTTAGCGGTGACGTCGAAACTGAAACCGGTGAGCACGATGTCGCTGTCGAATCGGTTAGCGGTGACATTGACATTGACGGCGAGGGCGACGATGCCGAGACGTCCGCAGGTACGGTATCCGGAGATATTACGCTGTCGGACCTGGCAGGCGCAGTTGAGGCCGGAACGGTCAGTGGCGACGTGATTATCGATAATGGATCCTTCGACCGGGCAGGTGCCGAGTCAGTGAACGGCGATATCAGCTTTGAGGCAGCGCTGCGCAAGGGCGGCAAGCTGGAAGTCGAGACCATCAATGGCGATGTGGACATCGAATTTTCGAACGATGTGTCGGCGCAGTTCGATATCGAAACGTTCAATGGCGACATCAATAATTGCTTCGGACCTGAAGCCGAACGAACCAGCCGCTACGCACCCGGGCTGGAGCTGAGTTTTGAAGTAGATGGCGGTAATGGCCGGGTCGCCGTATCGACACTCAATGGTGACATCAACATCTGTAAGTAAAGTTGCTCTAATTTGATACCCTAGGTGGCCCGGATGTCGGAGCTGAGCGATGGGCCGCCTAGTCAAATTTTTCTTCTACTTTATTGCTGCAATCGTAGCGATTTTCCTTATCGCTGCGATTTCTTTCTTCCTGCTATTTGACGCCAACGATTTTCGTGACGACTTCGCCGCGCAGGTGAAGAAAGCGACCGGGCGCGAGCTCACCATTGAAGGTGATATCGAGCTCAGCCTGTTTCCCTGGTTGGCAATCGATATCGGCGAGACCCGCCTTGGCAATGCCGCTGGTTTTAGCGACGAGCCCTTTGTCAGCTTCAATCAGGCTCGCCTGAGCGTGCGCATCATGCCGCTGCTGCTACGTCGCGAAGTTTCTATTGGCACGGCCTTGCTCGATGGCCTGGACCTCAACCTCGAGGTCGCCGGGAATGGCCGCAGCAACTGGCAGGACCTGATCGATGCGAGCGAAGCGAAAGAGTCGGCGCCGCAAGAGGGCGAGCAGGCTGAAGCAGGAGCGTCGGCGCTGGATGTTGTAAGCATCGACATTAGGAATGCGTCCGTCCGCTACACGGACAACCAAATTGGCGAGAGTTACCGCCTGAGCAACCTGAACTTAAGCTCAGGTCGGGTTGCTGAGGGTGAGCCGTTGCCGCTATCGACCGCTTTCGACTTCGAAATGCAGCCGGCCGATATCTCGGGTGGCCTCGAAATGGAGGCAGTTGCATCAGCAGGGCCGACTGCGGGCACGATCGAATTTTCGGATGTCGAGATCTCGGTATTCGGCATCGACATCAGTGCCAATGTCGAGCCGTTCTCCTACATCGAGGATGCAATTCCGACAGCGGTTATCCAGGTTGATGAGTTCTCGCTCAAAGAGCTGATGGCGCAGATGAACATTGAGCCACCTCTGACGGCAGACCCTGATGCGATGGAAAAAGTCCTTATCAATGCCACCGTTCAGTTTCGACCGGAGGCTATCGCGCTCAAAGAACTGGATCTTGTGCTGGATGACACAACATTCGCGGGCGAGCTCGCACTGGCGAGTGACGCCGCCGGAACCATCAGCGTCAATCTGAGCGGCGACTCAATCAACCTGGACCGATACATGGCTCCAGCGGATGAGGCGGGGGTTGCGACGGAAGACGTGGCCCCGGTCGAAGTGCCTGCAGACCTTATTCGTTCGCTCAACTTGCGCGGTAACTTCAAGATCGCCGAGGCAGTGCTGGGCGGTATGCGATTTGAGAATGCAGAGCTCGGGGTCAAGGCCGCAAACGGAAAGCTGCGCATGTACCCCATCAGCGCACAATTCTTCGACGGCACGTATTCGGGCGATGTGAGTGTCGATGCGTCGGGCAAGACGCCGGTGTTGTCGGTTAACGAAAAAGTACGCGACGTCAACGTGGGTGCTCTGGCATTGGCCATGTTTGAGGAAGAGAGCGTGACCGGATCCATCAACGGCAGCTTCGAATTAACCGGGCGCGGAAATGATCTGGGCGCAATTCAGAGCAGCCTGCAGGGGCAGATGTCATTTGAGTTGCTTGATGGTGCGTGGGAGGGCACGGATGTGTGGTACGAGCTGCGACGCGCGCGCGCTTTACTGAAGAAGGAAGAGGTTCCGGAGCCCACGCTTCCGGCGCGCACGCCTTTTAGTTCTGTCACTGCGTCAGGGCCTGTTACGGACGGTGTGTTTCGCAATGACGACCTGCTTGCCGAACTACCATTCATGCAACTCACTGGCAATGGCTCAATGGATCTCCCTGCGGCGACGATTAACTACAATATGACGGCGCGCGTATTTGAGCGACCGGAGTTCGTTGACGGTGCGACCGCGGAAGAGCTCGATGAGTTCACCGAGGCGGTTATTCCGCTGAAGATCACAGGGCCGCTCGCATCACCGTCGATCAAGCCCGACATTCAAAAGATGCTCAAGAAAGAGGCCGAGAAGGAGGTCAAGAAGCTTCTGATGGACAAACTGTTTGGTGCCGAAGAGGAAGAGGAAGTTCCGGCGGAAGGCGCAACGGATCAAGCTCCGGAAGAAGAAAAGGACGACAAGGACAAGCTCAAGGACGCGCTTAAGGGCCTGCTCAATCGCTGAGCGGAATAATGCATAGCTTCTCCGACCGGGTGCTGGCCTGGTACGACCAACACGGGCGCAAGGATTTGCCGTGGCAGCAGTGCGATGCTTATGGTGTCTGGGTGTCCGAAATCATGTTGCAGCAAACCCAGGTGCAGACGGTGATTCCATATTACGAGCGTTTCATGCGGCGCTTTCCGGATGCGGTCACGCTCGCCAATGCACACCTGGATGAGGTGCTCGAACATTGGTCAGGTTTGGGCTACTACGCGCGCGCACGTAACCTCCACAAAGCGGCGCAAGTTATTCGCGATGAATACGACGGTGAGTTTCCCGACAACATCGAGTCGGTCGAGGCCCTGCCCGGCATCGGCAGGTCTACCGCAGGCGCGGTACTCTCGCTGGCCTTCGGTCAGCGCCAGGCAATTCTCGATGGCAATGTGAAGCGGGTGTTGGCGCGTCATCGGGCAATCTCTGGCTGGCCCGGTAGTACCGCTGTTTCGAAAAAATTATGGGAAGCGACCGAACAATGTACTCCACAGCAACGCGTCGATGCCTATACACAAGCGATCATGGATATTGGAGCAACAGTCTGCACCCGCAGCCAGCCGTCCTGCGATTCGTGCCCGGTTGCTGCGGACTGCGTTGCTCGGATAAATGCTGAAATAGACAATTACCCGGGCCGCAAACCGAAAAAGGCGAAGCCGCTTCGACAAACGACCATGGTGATGGCGGTCAGCGATCAGGCCGTCTACATGGAGCGGCGTCCGCCCGCCGGTATTTGGGGCGGACTCTGGAGCCTTCCCGAGATGAAAAGCGATGCGGTCGACGGCTGGTGCGAGCGGCTGACCGACGGCAGCCGGGCGGACGTCGAGCCATGGTCGACATTGCGCCACAGCTTCAGTCACTACGACCTCGATATTCACCCGGTTGTAGTGCGTGTTGATGCAGTGTCGCGTAAAGTAGCGGACGGCGATGATTCAACCTGGTACGAACTTGGCCAGTCGCCGCCGGGCGGCATGGCTGCGCCCGTCAAAAAATTGATTAGCGAACTGAAGAAGAACTCCAATGTCACGAATGGTTAACTGTATTTTGCTCGGCGAAGAAGCCGAGGGACTCGACTACGCACCGTACCCGGGCGAGTTGGGGCAGCGTATTTTTGAAAACGTTTCCAAGCAGGCCTGGCAACGTTGGCTCGAACATCAGACGATGTTGATCAACAAATACCGCTTGTCCCCTAACGAGCCGGACGCGCGCAAGTTCCTCGAGACGGAAATGGACAAGTTCTTTTTTTCCGGAG
>RCNC010003408.1_pt1 | contig 10385 bp, 8 predicted proteins | sample 2041301 | NCBI WGS metagenome assembly RCNC01 (sample SAMN09708231, study PRJNA481090) | Marine sediment metagenome, whole genome shotgun sequencing project. | biome: marine sediment; feature: ocean; material: sediment; isolation source: Sewage treatment plant 13A marine sediment (STP13A) ... | reverse complement strand
ACAATCGACGTACTGAAAGAGGCCATCGGCGAAACCATGGCGGTTGCCGTGCGTTTCGCACCCGACGACGGTGGAACTCGAGATGGCAAACCAGTGACTGATGCGGCCCGCGAGTTTTTTGCCGAAGTCGCTGAGCTGCCAGACTTATGGGACCTGACGGTGCAGGACTGGGACCTTGAGCTGGGTACTTCACGCTTTGTGAAGGAAGCTGCCCTTGGGTCTCACATGAGCTATATAAGAGAGATGACCACCAAGCCGATTGTGTCGGTCGGTCGCTTTACCTCGCCGGATACCATGGTCAGCCAGATCAAACGCGGAACCGTCGATCTCATCGGTGCAGCGAGGCCTTCAATTGCGGACCCTTTTCTACCGAAGAAAATCGAGGAAGGCCGTTTCGAAGATATTCGCGAATGCATCGGCTGCAACCTGTGTTACACCGGCGATCAACTGGGCGTGCCGATCCGTTGCACACAAAACCCAACCATGGGTGAAGAATGGCGACGCGACTGGCATCCGGAATATGTGCGCCCGAAAGAATCGGAAAGCCAGATATTAGTCGTTGGTTCCGGCCCCGCCGGCCTCGAAGCGGCGCACGCGTTGGGCAAGCGCGGCTACGCCGTCATGTTATCTGAGGCTCGTACTGAAGTTGGCGGACGTGTAACGCTGGAATCACGCCTGCCTTCGCTCAGCGAATGGGCCCGCGTAAGAGACTATCGCCAACAGCAATTCTTGAAGCTGCCCGATGTCGACGTCTATCTGGATAGTTACCTTACTGCTGAAGACGCGCTGGCAACGGAAGCGGATCATATTGTTGTTGCTACCGGTGCCACGTGGCGCGCGGATGGCTTTGGTCGCACCAATATTGCCGCCAATACCGAACTAAATGCCCCCGGTCAGATTTTCACACCCGATGACATCATGGCGGGACGCCTCCCTGAGGGGAAAGTTGTCGTATTCGACGACGACTACTATTACATGGGTCCGGTTCTGGCAGAAATGCTGCAAAAAGCGGGTTGCCAGGTCACCTTTGTTTGTACCGATGACAAGGCCTGTTCTTTTGGAGAATTCACCACCGAACAAACCAGCGTTCAAAGATCATTGCTTCAAGCAGGCGTTGAGTTGGTGTTCTCGAAGAACCTCGAATCTTATGATGGTCGCGAAATCGAGCTCAGCTGCATGTACACCGAACGCGAGTCGCTACTGCAAGCGGATGCGCTGCTGATGGTGACGGCACGATTGCCCAAGGACGACCTGTACTACGACCTGCTGAACGCCATGGAATCCGGGCAGGCCGGCAGCACCAAAACACTCCGACGTATCGGCGACTGCGAAGCGCCGGCACCCATAGCATCAGCCGTGTATGCCGGGAGACGCTACGCGCTTGAGCTCGATGACGATTCAGGCGTCAATTACTCTCTAAGGCGCGACAGGAATTAATCATGTCACTAGTATCTCTCAACTCAACTCGTTTACCGCGCGATAAGCCATCATCATTGCAGTCTTTGCATCCGCACCCGGAGCAGAGTCACAGTTGGCGACGGTGATTCGGCCAAAGGGCTGACGGCCGATGCGCGTCGAGTCGCCCGGGCCACCGACCGTGTATCCATGCGCCCAACGATTGACTGAAATACTCGCGACGTCCCTGTCGAAATCGAACAACTCGCTGTCAAGCATGCCGCTTAGATGACTTCTGATTTCCTGTTCATAGTCATTGAACGTCAACGACAACATCCGGTATCGGGCTTCACGAAACTGATCAAGCATGGGTGCGCCGACCTCACCATACGGACAGCTGATCATTTGAATAACACAGGGATCGTTGGGGCTCTTGGTGTACTCATAGCCGCCCATGCTTACCGGAAAGTCCATCATTACCGCCTGGTGCATATTTCCAGGTGACATCGCCATACCGATACCCTGCTCTTTCATTGCCCTCCAGTTTCTCAAACCCACTGTCGTATATTGCAGCGGGCTCTTCCCTTGAAGCTTCAATGCGGCAGTCTGTTTCTCCGGAAGGCCAGTTACGATGTGCGGAATAATCATGTTGTAGCAGGCCATCACAACATTCCTGGCTCTCACCTGGTACGACTTGTTGTCGTTGATGTAATTTACGAAAACGTCACTGGCACTCTTGGGGTCGCCGTCATGCTCTACATTCACCACCGTGCTGTTCAGCCTTAGGCGAACATCATTTTTAGATTTGTCCAACTCCGCATAGTTGAATCTGGCCAGCACCAATGCTTCGGCGTTGTTTCCCTTTGCTACGTTTGGAATTAATTTTTTGACCAACGCACGTGCGACACCCGCGTTGCCGTCTGGATAATGATGGATGTACGGATTGTCTTCATCATAGACAGCTACCGGTGCAAACCCCAGTGCGCCGCATCTTTTGGCGGCTGCAATGCTCATTACATCGGCTCCACCTGTTCCCCAGTCAAGACCGGAGTTCCTGGCCATTCTCAATACGCCAGGGTCATCAACTCCCAGCGTATTCTTCAAGTAGTCGAAGTAGGATCGCGTTTCTATAGTGTCCTGCATCTCCTCATCTGGAACCTGCAGGCTATGCAGCCCACCGTTGAGAACTTTAAGCAGTTGCTCTTTTCCCCGGTCGCTTAGAGGTGCCTGTTGTGCCGCTAATTCGTTGCTTATCTTTCCACCCTGCAAGCCTTCGATATAATTTGGATAGTTGCAGTACGGATGCCGAACCACCTTGTCCTCACCAAATACTTCCTTATTAAAGTATGTAGAGGCCCGCAGTTCGTGCCGATCAAAAAACCCTCGATCGTAAGCCGTATCGAAACGGCCCAGATCGACACCGATATCCTGCAAGAGATCGAGTACTATCTTGTCCGCATACTTTGGGTCAACAATCGTCTGCGAGCCTCCATACCCAAGACGCAAGCTGTCACCCATCGTATGTTCATTACGCTTGGCGTGGCCGCCGAAATCGTCGTGGTTATCCAGGATCAGGACCTTCTTATCCGCGCCATGCTGCTGCTGATAAAAATAGGCAGCCGACAGTCCGCTAAGACCACTACCAACAACGACCAGGTCATAGATTTCCGAAAGCTTATTGTTCGGGCCCCAATCTGAACGCCCGGCCCATGCGCGGGCATGTGCGTTGTCATTTGAACCCGGGTGGCTTCCCCGGAGTCCGGTGCGCGCCGGCGGATAGTAAGACGGCTGCAGTGCCGCCATCGCTTCCTGGCCACTAGCCGCAAGCGGCAATAGGGAGCCCCCGGCAACCAGAAGCGTGCCATTGATGAAGTCACGTCTTGTTATCTCGGTCATTAATTCTTCCTCAATGAAATAGCCTGATGGTCATCGCCTAACTCGATCACGGCGTTCGCTATCGAAGGCAGGACAGCAAGATTATTTCGAGTGATACGTTCAAAATACTGGATGAACTCAGCCACCTGCTGGTCGCTCATGATCGCATCCGCACCCTGCTTCGCACTTAATCGCAGCTTGTGCTCCTGCTCCAGGCGCCATCGAAACACCGCGTCAAAGTCAGGTACCTGCAGGAACAACAGTCCATCCAGCGCAGCGAACAATGGAACGTAGTCGGTGCGGAGCTGGTCATTCACGTAGGTTCGCCAGCGTCCGTTGGTGTCCGCCGAGGACTCGAGTGTGTTGATGGGTTCGAGCAATTCGCTATCATTTACGGACTGTGAAGCTACGCACCAACCTTCGAATATCACCAGATCGACAGGGCCCGTCACGGCAGTCCAATCGCTCTGCGGATACCGGTCGTCCCGGGACTTGTCGAAAGCCGGAAGCATGAATGTCTCGCCCTGCTGCAGTGATCGCAGCTGCTCGATAACGGCTATCCCAAGTGAAACATCGTGCGTTCCCGGCACGCCGCGCGTGCTCAGCAAGGGATGCACGCTCCGACTGAGTGACTGTCGCTCGGCTCGAGTTAAATAAAGGTCATCAATCGATAAGATGACGACCTTGCGACCATGCTCGCTCTGCAAGTACTCGCTAATCAGCTGCGCAAGCGTTGACTTGCCGGTTCCCTGCGCGCCGTTAATGCCGAGGACATAGGTTTGCCCAGCTTTTTCCGCCACGCGAGCGTTTAACCATTCGGCATAGGGTATGTAGCAGCGTTCTGCGGACTCCGAATACTCAGCGGGCAGACCATTTTGCTGAATGAACGAATCCAGGTTTTGCGTCGCGGACATACGGAACGCCGGAAATGAAATCGAATAGCATCATGCCATAGTTACGAATTGTTACATCCATACACTTCTATAGCACGCGCCGAAGTGGCACGATTAAGGAATACAAAAACACACTTACTCTGTGCAATAACATTATTGGAGTTTCAATCATGCGTGACCTCGTTGGAGCCTTACTTATTATGACCACAAGCTTGTCGCTGGCAGCGGATGATGCGCTGCTGAATCAGGACTTCCGTCTACTTGCCTCTGATGAGGTCGTCAATCTAAGTGACACCTATGCTGGAAAAGTGGTGCTGGTCGTCAACACAGCCTCCAAGTGCGGCAACACGCCCCAGTACGACGCTCTCGAAAAACTCTATCAGGACTACGGCGACGAGGGCCTCGTCGTTCTCGGCTTTCCGTCCAATGACTTTATGGGACAAGAGCCTGGTACCGAGGCAGAGATTCAGGAGTTTTGTCGCCTGACCTATAAGGTGCAGTTCCCGATGTTCGAGAAGGTCACAGTCAAGAAGGGCGAGGCTCACCCATTTTTTGAGCAATTGGCAACGGAGTCAGGCACCTATCCGACCTGGAACTTTCACAAGTTTCTGATTGGTCGAGACGGCAAACTGATCACCGAGTTCAGCCCGCGCACGCAGCCGGACAGCAAGGACGTTGTCGCACAAATCGAAGCGGCCCTTGGAAGCTAAGGCCTTTTGCTGATCACGTAATTCCACTCGAAGTCGACGTCGTTTAGCCGTGACAGATACGATCTGATACAAATACATACGAATCTGACATCACTTGCGAGTAAGCAAACCGTATCGTTCTCTTGAAGTTTGAAACTAATTAACTACTCAGGAGTACGCAATGAAACGCTTAAAGATCTCGGCCATGCCGATCGCTATTGTTTCCCTTATGGTCGTTGGGTTCACCACATCCGTGAGTTCGCTCGCCGAAGACATGTACGCTTCAGCAGCACCAAAAATGGACATCGTTGACACCGCGGTCGGCACCGGTCAGTTCAATACACTCGCTGCCGCGCTTGGTGCAGCCGATCTGGTTTCGACGCTCAAGGGCGACGGACCCTTCACAGTGTTTGCGCCGACGGACGAGGCGTTCGCAAAGCTCCCCGAAGGCACCGTGGCTTCTCTGTTGGAACCTGAGAACCGTGATCAGCTTGTTGCAATACTGACCTACCATGTCGTGTCGGGCGAAGTAATGGCCAAAGACGTCGTCACTCTTAGCAAGGCAACAACCGTCAATGGCGCCGATGTCTCCATCAAGGTGATGGATGGACTAGTGCATATCAACGACGCAACCGTTACCGCGACGGATATCGCTGCAAGCAATGGCGTTATTCACGTCATTGATACAGTGCTTTTGCCGCAATAACCCCCTGGGCTGCGATGGCACCATCTGGTGCCATCGCAGATTATCCTCATGACTTTGTTGAAATCTTTTGACGGCGCAGCAAATGTAGTCGTTATCGGTGCCTCCGGAGGAGTCGGAGCAGCTGTCACACAACTGCTGGAAGCCGATCAGTCAGTTACACGCATCCACGCGTTCTCGCGAAAAGCGACGAGCTCACCGCACGGAAAGGTTCATCGCCACACTATTGACCTGCTGGATGAAGAATCCATCAAAGCTGCTGTTCAATTTGCAACAGCCGAGTCACCAATCGACATTGTATTTCTCGCCACCGGCATTCTGCATCGCGATCCTGCGGTGCAACCCGAGAAAACAATGCGCGCTCTATCCGCCAGCAGCATGGCGGAGGTCTTCAATGTAAACACTATTGGCCCAGCTCTGGTCGCAAAGCACTTCTTGCCCGCTATGCGCAGGAATGGGAAGTCAGTATTCGCCGCGCTATCAGCGCGCGTAGGTAGCATCTCGGACAATCGCCTTGGTGGCTGGGTCTCGTACCGGGCATCCAAGGCCGCTCTCAACATGGTCATAAAGACATTTTCGGTTGAACAGGCGCGAACTCGACCAGAGTCGATCGTTGTTTCACTGCATCCGGGCACGGTCGACACGGCCCTGTCAAAACCGTTTAGTAAGGGCGTTACCAAGGACGCCCTGTTTACACCAGAACATTCAGCTACCTGCCTTATGCAGGTCATCGATGGCCTCAACGTTTCCGACAGCGGTGGTTTTTTCGCTTGGGACAACTCGGCGATCGAGTACTAGTCGGAGTTGCTACACTAGCGCCATGTTTCTAATATTCCTCGGTGGCCTGATAGGCCTCATCAGCGGCGGCTTCGGCGGTCTCGTTATTGGCGTGGCTATCGGCTACGCAGCGACCTGGGGTCTGAAGAAGATCGTGGTCCGAACTCTACGCGTGGCGCAAACGCAGCTCACGGAATCGACCTTCTCGATAATGGGTGCGCTGTGTAAGACCGACGGCGTTGTCAGCCGAGCTGAAATTGACGTAGTGAAGCAGATTTTCACGATGCTGCAGTTAAATGGTGAGCAACGCGAGGCTGCGAAGGCCGCGTTTAATCGTGGTAAACAAGCGGACTTTGACCTTGACGCGGCTGCTGATAAGTTCGCAACCGTTACGCGTGGCCGCGGCCCCCTGCTACAGCTATTTCTGCAGCTGCAGTGCATGGCTGTAGCCGCCGATGGCAAGGTTGATCCGGCCGAACACGCAATGCTCGTGCGTGTCGCAACGCGGCTAGGCTTACAGGAACGTGATGTGCAGCAACTCGAAGCGCTACTTCGTGCGGCAACGAGCGGCCCGGCAAGCGGTGGCATGCACGATATTCAGAGTCGACTGAGCGACGCTTACGAGGCACTCGGGGTATCCGTTGATACCAATGACAGTGACGTCAAGCGTGCTTATCGCAAGCTCATTAGCGCGAATCATCCAGACAAGCTGGCAGCACGTGGCTTACCGGAAAGCATGCGCCCAGTCGCGGAAGAACGGTCGCGCGAACTTAACAAGGCCTATGACCTCATCAAGGAATCCCGCGGCATGGTCTAAACGAGAGACCGTATTTTTGCTACTCTTATGTCCACATCAAAAAAACAAAACTCAAAGGATTTATTAATGCAGTTACACAAATTTTTTCGAAAATCTCTGTCCCGTCTCGCAATGGCAGCAGCCCTTGTGGTGGCCGGCGTCAGCTCTGCCGCGGCTCAGGACAAACCTAACATTCTGGTCATTTGGGGCGACGATATCGGTCAATCCAACATTTCGGCCTATACCATGGGCGTGATGGGCTACCGCACACCCAACATCGACCGGATCGCAACCGAGGGCATGATCTTCACCGACTATTACGGTGAGCAGTCGTGTACTGCGGGACGCTCTTCCTTTATTACCGGTCAATCAGTTTTCCGCACCGGCTTGTCTAAAGTTGGCATGCCGGGCGCTTCAGAAGGTATGCAGATCGAAGACCCAACAATCGCCGGCCTTTTGAAGGCACAAGGTTATGCGACCGGTCAGTTTGGCAAGAATCATTTAGGTGATCGCGACGATATGCTGCCGACCAACCACGGCTTTGACGAGTTTTACGGCAATCTGTATCACCTGAATGCCGAAGAGGAGCCGGAACTCGAGGACTATCCAACGAATCCAGAGTTCGCTGAGCGATTTGGGCCACGCGGCGTCATCAAGTCTTCCGCTGACGGCGAGATAGAAGATACCGGTCCGTTGACCAGAAAACGTATGGAAACAGTCGATGATGAGACCACAGCTGCAGCAATCGACTTTATTAAACGTAGCGAAGCATCAGACACACCCTGGTTTGTCTGGTGGTCTGGTACGCGCATGCATTTTCGCACCCATGTAAAGGAAGAATTACGCGGCATATCAGGTCAGGACGAATATGCAGATGGCATGCTCGAACATGACATGCACATCGGTCAGTTCCTCGCCCTGCTGGATGAGCTTGGCATCGCCGACGAGACTTTCGTTTTGTACTCCACCGATAACGGCCCGCATATGAACAGTTGGCCGGATGCTGGTATGACACCGTTCCGTGGTGAGAAGAACACCAACTGGGAAGGCGGCTGGCGTGTACCAGCGATGATTCGCTGGCCGAGTAAGATCGAGGGTGGCCAAGTGTCTAACGAGGTCATGCACCATATGGACTGGCTGCCGACTTTTCTTGCGATGGCAGGCGTACCGGATATCAAGGAACAGCTGCTAGACGGTGGTGTGCGTGCGATCGGACGCAAGTACAAAGTTCATCTTGATGGCTACAACACGCTGAATCACCTACTCGGTGAGGAGGAAGCGAGCCCTCGGCACGAGATCTTCTACTTCTCAGACGATGGCGATTTGACGGCGCTGCGATATGACGACTGGAAGGTAATTTTCCTGGAGCACCGCTTTCCGCAAACCCTGCGCGCCTGGGCGGAACCCTGGACGCCACTGCGTATACCGCTTCTGTATAACCTGCGCCGTGATCCTTATGAGCGTGCAACAATCACATCAAACACCTACTGGGACTGGTACCTAAACCATGTATTCCTGTTGCTACCGGCCTCAGAATACACCGGCAAATTCCTCGCCACATTCGATGAATTTCCGCCACGCCAGAAGCCCGGCAGCTTCACCATCGGCGACGCGAAAGACAAGATCTTGTCGCAAGTCGGAGGGCAGTAAATCGGTCTGAATGACTCAGTCCAATCGCAGTAAAACAAAAGGCCCCTTCTTGGGGCCTTTTTTATGCGCAGCGTTTTTGCCTAGTCGACCGCCGGAAACTGTAGCTCGGCCAAAATCGCTTGGTACCTTTGATCCTCGCTCAAAGCCGCTGACACGCTCCAACCAACATGATCCGCCTGAAAAATACCGATGAAAGGCGACCGCATGTTTGACGTACGACCAACACTCGCCAGATGCGGCGCGCTATAAGGCGGTCCAGAATGTCTTTCATCCGGCGAGTCCACACTAACGATTTACGGCACTGCACGTGACGATGCGATAGACTTTCCTGTCCTTTGGAGGGTGAGAAATGTCACTAAAACTTCGCTTGATCATCATGCAGTTCCTGCAGTACTTCATTCTGGGCTCATGGATACTTACCATTGGAGCGTACTGGTTTCAAACCAAAGAATGGTCTGGCACAGAGTTCGGTGCCATTTTCTCAACAATCGGCATTGCCTCATTATTCATGCCCGCTCTCGCCGGAGTCATTGCTGATCGCTGGGTAAGTGCTGAAAAACTGTACGGCTTGTTTCACCTGGGCGGTGCTCTCACGCTGTTCTACATTCCTCAGGTAGATGACCCAAGTCTGATGTTTGGGGTGATGCTCCTCAATATGGTGTTTTATACGCCAACGATTTCTCTTTCCACAGCATTGTCTTATTCCGCCATGAAAGACGCCGGCATGGATATTGTGAAGGACTATCCGCCCATTCGGGTCTGGGGAACGGTGGGTTTTATTGTTGCGCTTTGGACTATTAGTCTTAGCGGATTGGAAACGTCAGCGACGCAGTTTTATGTTGCCGCGGTTGTGTCTTTCGCTCTCGCGATATTCAGCCTTATCCTACCCAAGTGCCCGCCCTTAGGAAAAAGCATCGGCGGGTCATGGATCAACAATCTTGGCCTGCAGGGATTCACACTTTTCAAGAACACCAACATGGCGTTCTTTTTTCTTTTCACGATGCTCTTGGGCGCTGCGCTTCAAGTCTCCAGCGCCTATAGCGACACCTTCTTACATGACTTCGCAGCGATCGATGCGTACAAAAATACTTTCGCCGTGAAGTACCCAGCGGTCATCCTGTCGTTATCGCAAATTTCGGAAACGCTGTTCATTCTCGCCATTCCGTTCTTCATGCAGCGTTACGGAATCAAGAAAGTCCTGCTCATCAGTATGCTTGCCTGGGCATTGCGCTTCGGCCTGTTTGCTTATGGCGACCCGGCTGGCGGGCTTTGGATGATCCTGTTGTCCTGTGTGATTTACGGCATAGCATTTGATTTTTTTCATACTGCTGGATCGATGTATGTTGAAACACAAGTCGAGCCCAGTATGCGCGCGAGCGGGCAAGGTCTGTTTTTCATGATGAGCAACGGCTTCGGTGCATTTTTTGGAAGCCTGATTAGCGGAATCATCATTGATAAATATTTTATGCTTGACGGCCAGTTCGACTGGCAGGGAATTTGGTTGTCATTCGCAGGGTTTGCCGTGGTGACCGCGATACTATTCGTCATTCTTTTCAAGAACCCTGTGGACAAAGTTAGTCGAAATTTTTGATGTGCTACGCTAATTT
>RCNC010003407.1_pt1 | contig 10386 bp, 9 predicted proteins | sample 2041301 | NCBI WGS metagenome assembly RCNC01 (sample SAMN09708231, study PRJNA481090) | Marine sediment metagenome, whole genome shotgun sequencing project. | biome: marine sediment; feature: ocean; material: sediment; isolation source: Sewage treatment plant 13A marine sediment (STP13A) ... | reverse complement strand
CTGCGTAAGGGGTGGTGACCAACTGGTCGTATTTCCCTTGTATGTAGAAGCCGCTTTTTTCAGATACCGATTGCTGTATTTCTTCAACCAGAACCGTCTTGCCAATCCCGGAATAACCACCGACAAATACGATTGAGGAGGTGCCCCTGCAAACGCTTTCGAACGCACTTAACAGTTCCTCCAGTTCGCTGTCACGGCCATAGAGTTTCTGAGGAAATCTCAGCCGGCTGGCATAATCGGTCTCTCCCAGTGGGAATTCTTCAATGGTATCCTCCGGACTCAATTGCTGTAAGCATTTTTGCAGATCTGCCTGAACTCCTGCTGCGGATTGATAGCGGTTTTCGGCATTTTTTGATAATAGCTTAAGAATTATAGCGCTGAGCACCTCAGGGATTTCTGATGATACCTCAGATGGTGAGACTGGTAAACGGGTAATGTGGTCGTGAACAAGTTTTAACGGGTCTTTTGACTCGAATGGTAACTTTCCAGAGATGATTTCATAAAGCACAACTCCCAGCGAATACAAATCTGAACGTTCATCCACAGTGCGGTTGATTCTCCCGGTCTGCTCCGGTGAGATGTATGGTAAAGTGCCTAACAACTGGTCGCGATGGACTTTTTGTTGGCCACTCCGGTCAATACGCATTGCAGATCCCAGGTCAATCAGATGAACCTTTCTATCCTTCTTACCAATGATTATATTTTCACTATTGAGATCCAGATGGATCAAATTCTGTTGGTGGATCTCTGCCAGGATACCGGACAAATCGAGTGCGATTTTCAGTTTTGAGCGCAGACTGTACTTCCTTCTTTCAATATAATCCTTTAATGTGTTTCCAGCAATATATTCCAGAACCAAAACTGATTGACCATCAATTGATTTTAGATACAGAGCTTTACGCACTCCCTCGACCTTATCGAGAGATTTTGTCATCTCGTATTCTTTTTCCAGAGATTGTTTGATTACCCCTGACAGGACTTGCCTGGAAGATTTTTTTATGGTCACCGGGTGCGTATAATCCGGAATATTCTCAATTGTAATTATCGAGTTACCCTGATGGATTATCTTTATATCGGCCTGTTTCATTAATAATAAAAGTTTTCAATTTGAAAAGACTTTCATCTTGAAGAATGACAAAGATAACAGGATTCTCCGTTTATCATTTATCTATATTTAATATGTTGCTAGTTCATATTTGTCCCTACATTCCGATAAGCCAGATATGATATTTACACAGATTTCATGGTAAAAGAGTAAAGGCTGCTAGTGAAAAAGTACGTTGAGCAATTAGGCTTTGACTCCTCACATAAAACTATCGGGACACCCAGATAGTCAACCCGGTCTTCAATTAAAAATATATCAGGTAGTTAACAAAGTATCCAAGCCTAACCGCTGTGCTTCACCCTATTTTTCTAACTTTATACCACTAAGATGGTATTGAATCTCACTGCATAGGAGCGTAAATTTACAATGCAGTAAATCCTCGTCGACAATGACCCGATATACTTCAGTGAGAATAAATCAAAAAAGCAACTATTTATTTCTCAGGTTGAAACTTTATGTTATCGAGGGCTTGCCAAAAATTACAATGCCGGCACAGGATATGGCACTCTGGGTATAGATCCTTGTTCCTGCATGGTTAATCTCTGTAAATGCTTATATAGAATCAATATCTGTTGCTCTTACATTGGCTGCAAAAAAACATCAGCGTGCTGATCCTGTTCTTAAGAATAATTGAATTATTGTATAATGAATAAATCAGATAAAATGAAAAATAGTTCTTTAACAAAAACAATTACCTATCTCTTTCTTAATTTATTTTTCTTTATTCTAGGGCTAAATATTTTCGCCCAGAATACTACACCACCAGCTTTGCCCGATACTTCAAAAATGGCATATAACCAGGTTTCCCAACAGATGGGGTTGTATGTATTTCCATCTAATGGGCAAAGTAAACAACAACAAAAGGAAGATGAATTTGAATGTTACAAATGGGCTGTCGAGCAATCTGGTATTGATCCTCTAAATCTTCCGAAAGTAGAAGCAGCTCCAGTCCAGTCAGGTCCTACTGGAGGTGCAGTAAAAGGCGCTGCTAGGGGTGCAGCGGCCGGTGCCGCAATAGGTGCAATCACAGGTGATGCCGGAGAAGGGGCTGCTGTGGGTGCCGTAGTAGGAGGCATGTCTGGCAGACGTAAGGGGAAACAGGCACAGGCACAGCAAAACCAGCAGGCACAAGCCAATTCATCAGCAGCAGAACAGGAGATGAAAGATAATTTTAAGAAAGCATTTTCTGTATGTCTTGAAGGAAAAGGGTACACACTAAAATAATAGAATTAAAAAATTAGTATGAAAAATTTAATCTTAATGCTTGGAATGAGTGTTTTCCTGGTGGCATGTACTTCAACCACTGAATACAGGCACAGCGAAAATATTGACATTATTAAAGACTACGTAAAATCTGTGGAGAACCTGGATTATGAGTCAATGAGTTATTATTTGGATGAAAACTACCTTGGCATGGGTCCTTCATATGGAGATTCAGTTAATAAAATTGAAGCTGTAGAAAACTGGAAATGGAATGTTACGAATCTTTACGAAAAGATTCACTATGAGCGTTCCAGATTCGCTTCAGTTATTATTCCCGAAGGCGAAAATAAAGGGGAATGGGTAGCCAATTGGGCAGAGTTGAGTATTGTCTATAAAAATGATCTAGGATCTGCAATTATATGGGCCAATTCGAACTATTTAGTTAAGAACGGCAAAATTGTGAGGAGTATTACATTTTATAATGAAGCCGATGCTCTTCGACAATTAGGTTATATTATAAAGCCTGTGAATTATAAAGAATAAGGCTGTTTTCTGAATGCTGCACTTTTGCAGTGTTTCAGTAATTTTTTCTATTTCTAGAGGATCAAATGAATGCCTGATCCACAAATTTTTATCTTTAATTATTACTGACTATTTAAATTTTAACATTATGAAAAAGAAGCTTTTATTTTACTTGATAATTATTACAACTCTTGTGTCTTGTTATCCTGAGGGGGCGGAGTACTATTCTGATCTCGATATTGTTTACACAACATATGAGGATCAGTTCGATTTTGCAAGCAAAGGAACCTATTCCATGCCCGATAAGATTGTAAAAATTGAAGGAAACCTGGCTGAAGGAGAGGCACCTGAATATGTAAAAGAACCATACAATACACAGATGTTGCAAAGAATTGCAAGCAACATGACTGACCTGGGCTGGACCAAAGTCGAAGATCCGGCTAATGCAGATCTGGTATTGTTTCCAGCAGCCTGGACAAATACCACCATATATTACTGGTATGATTACTGGTGTTGGTATTATCCCTATTATTGTGGATGGGGTTGGGGATGGGGTTACCCATCTGTTTCATCATACACTACCGGTACATTGTTGATGACACTTGTTGCTGATGGAGACGATTATGTTGAACCTTTTAGAGTGTGGTCTAGTGCAGCTAATGGTTTACTTAGCGGTGCTTATAATACTGATCGTGTTTTAAAGACTATTGATCAGGCCTTTGAACAGTCACCATATCTGAATATAAATTAAGTAGAAAATTTAAAAATATATAGAAAATGAAAAAAATAATTACCATAATAATATTCTGCTCGCTCTTATTTGCGACTAAAGGATACAGTCAAGATAGTTATATGTCTATTCAATATGAGGTGAGTTTTACCTCTGGAGATTTGGGAGATTTTATTTCAGCTGTGAGCTGGCGTGGAGCATATTTTGAGTATAGAAAAGCGATTAGAGATAATCTATTTGTTGGAGTAGATGTTGGCTGGAATGTTTTTTATGAGAAGAAAAACTTTGACACCTATACTTCCGGCGTTGAAACAATTTCAGGAGTTCAATATCGCTATCAAAATGAAGTGCCTATTTTGGTATCAGCAGAATATTTTATTTCATCCTCGAATAAAGTAAAACCCTATATTGGATTAGGTATTGGAACTATGTATTCGGAAAGAGTTGTTGACATGGGCATGTTCAGAAAAGAGGAAAATCCCTGGCATTTTGCCATAAAACCTGAAATAGGTTTTTTAATGGAAATGTCATATAGTACCGCCTTAAAATTATCAGCAAAATATTACAATGGATTCTCATCGGGTGAATTGAAAAACCAGGGATATTTTTCCATCGGGATTGGATTTGCATTTAAAATTTAATGCCATATCTTTGGAATTTCATTCCCATAACTAAAAGTAAGTGCTGAATTAAAATTAATGATTAAGAATGTTTTATACAGTGTTATTCTATTGATAGCTGTATTTTTTAGTTTGACATTGGATAGCTATGACAAAAAAGCAAAAAAACATCCACAATACTTCCGACAAAGCTCTTGACATGAGTTGTTATCTGAAGAATTTGAAAGGTTATCTACCTGTAAGGGCCATATAATGATTTGGTTAAAATTCTAGTACCAGAATCGTCAACTTTATCGTTACTTCTATAAAAAATCCCTGCAGATCAATGATCTATAGGAATTCACGATTTCAGCTTGTGTTGCCACCTGGAATTGAACTTGGGACACAAGGATTTTCAACTTTGTGTTCTCTGATCTATTGTTCCGTTATTCCTTTTTGAAGAAAAATGGATATATTGATAGATATGAGGTCATATATTCTCATCTCGGCAATTCTTTTTTTTTTTCATGTTGGCTTTGTATTAAACTTGATATTTATCGCGGAAATATTTGTGATATTTTAAGAGCTCATCGGTTCTGTCACTTTGTCTTTCCACCTGCAAAATGGGGTACCCCCCTATGGTGTAATATATACGGGTTTTATTTCTGACAATCCGTGCCGGCTTAGCCAGTGATGCAGGAGCCATTCCATAAAGTGAAGCTATGTATTTTCGAGTGACTCCTTTTTCTAGCATTGAGATGATCTCCTCTCGATGTTTGTCCAGTCGACTCTTGCCAGGACCTTTCGGACGACCAAGCAACTTACCCTTCGCACGGCTGCTTCTAACCCCTCCTTCGTTCTACTGACTATTAAATCGTGCTCTATTCTGAAAATAGGGCCAGCATGGTCCGCATGACCTTCGATTGCATATCCTCGCCGTTCAACTGGAAGTTTTCCTTAACAGAATAGACTTTTACTTCTTTGCCTGATAACCTATTTAAGACATCTAAAATATCCTTTTAAGGAACGACCTAATCGGGAAAGTTCAGGGACAATTAATATGTCACTTTCATTCAAGCTTTGAACAACTTCAAATAACTTACGTTTCTTCCAGGATTTCATCCCACTGATCTTTTCGCTAACAATATTAACCTTGCCAAAATCATCCTTTTAATTTTAGAGGTTCACTTTTTTATAGAGCACCATGTGCCATTAAAACTGGGATGCCCTTTACGTACAATAAGGGGAATTACTAAAAAAGGCCTGATTTTGAGAAAAAGCGTCTGTGCTTCGGTTCCAATAAAGTGGACTAATAACCGTTCCTATTTATAGATAGGTTCTGATATTTACATCAGAATATAGTATGTCCTGTATTCTAATAAATATCCCTGATGTTTTATTTTTTATATCTTTGTTGATAATGCCTAAATTATAAATATTAAAGACGGAGTAACTATGAAAACCAGAGTGTTAACAGGATTGTTGTTTTTCTTTTTAATGTTTTTGTTGATTTCCTGTAAAACAAAAAATGAAGATCCTGCAGCAGATGTAGTTGACATAGAACAGATAAAGAAAGAAATTCAGGCTAAGGAAAATGAGTTTGCAGAGATATACAACGGTGGAGAAAAGAGAAAAATTGGCTATTATGCAGATGATGCAATAACCTATCCTCAGAGCAGCCCACCTAAAATAGGCAAAGCAGCAATTATTGAATATTTAATGGCCAATATTGATTCCTTATCAATAGACTATAAGATTTCATTTGAAACCGATGAAGTATTTCCATCTACTGATGGTAATCAAGTGGTTGAAATTGGCTATTATAGAGTAGTTGACTCTGATAAAAATATCGTAAATACAGGTTATTATATGACTCTGTTTGTAAAAAGAGATGGCAGTTATGTTTGCCTGAGAGATATGAGTACTTCTGATATGATACTTGAGTAAAAATATGCGGAAAAAATAACAAAATGGCTATCCAGAAGGATAGCCATTTTGTTATTTTAGCCTATATATTAATAAGTTTACTTATCGCCTTCTGCCTCCACCTCCGCCTCCACCTCCACCTCTACTACCCCTTGAACCGGAGTGGGAACTTGAGTTTAGCCTGGATGCCGATGATGAAGAATAATTTGATCTTGAGGAGGAAGTTTTAGGACGAGTCGATGCAGATGATCCTCTTGACTGACTGCTTGATGGTCTTGTAGCTGTCGAAGCACCCCTGGATTGACTGGTAGATGGTCTAGCGGATGAACGTTCCGATGCAGAGGATCCTCTTGACTGTTTGCTTGAAGGTTTTGTTGCTTCCGAATTGCCCCTGGATTGATTGGCGGATGAGGTTGCGGATCGACGTTCCGATGCTGAGGATCCGTTTGATGGACGAGTTGATTGATTATTGCGATTATAATTCCCATTAGAATTATTCCGGTTCACGGTATTAGAAGTATTTCTGTTGCTATTATAGTTGTTATAATTATTATGATTGTGAACAACTACTGTATTGCCATGCCCTCCATGATAACCATGATGGTGATAATAATTATTAGAACGGTAAACAGCCACTCCCACTACAGCAGCTGCTCTAAAATAAGGTGGGTAATATCCATAATAATAGGGAGGATGATATGGCACATATACAGGTGAATATACGTATTGTACTATCGGTGCAGATTGAACCACCACAACTGTTGTTGTTGATTCAACAATAACAGGATCAGAGCCGGTATACGCGGGATTAACGGTAACCGCAGGAACAGGAGGTTTGGGTTCAATAACATAATCGTCACCATATAATTCTTTATCTCCCACAATCTGCATGTTCACTTTTTCCTCTTTATCTTTTGACACTAATATTACAGCTACATCCTGTATTTCCTTCTCACCGATGTCAACCTGAAGTACAAATGAAAAATCATTTTTCTCTTGATTTGTTACAACTTTAATGAAATCAACTTTGTTATCAAGATTCAGATCCAGGTTGTTGATCCCCGTTTCTTCTTCATTTAAAGATTCTTCAAAGTCCTCAATTGTTTTCGACTTTTGAAAAAGATCAAGTACTGCATAAAGATCCAGGTTATCACCGGGTAAGCCTAATATTGTTGTATCTGCCCCTGCTTGATTTTCCGTTTGAGAGATAGCAGGAATACTCAACAAGTTTATCGCCAGTAACAGAAAGAGTAAAATATAGTTTTTCATAACATTATGGAATTATAGTTAATGTCAAAATTACAAAAAAAAAACATAAGCCTATGCCATATTTAATGTTGTTAAGTTTTGTAGACAGTTAAGTGGTTTGCCTGCCAGTAATCAAACATTTGGAAACTTAATTGCAACTTTGGTATCTCAAGGTGTAGTATTTAGAGACAATGCGAATAATACTACAGTTATTTCTAAACTAAATCTAATAAACGGTATTTCTTGTAAACCTCATCATGGGGAACCAATTCCTGACTACACCACATTAGGAGTTAATCCGAATACCATAAATGTAACTGAATTGGCAAATTTTGTAACAGACACTTTGGACTTAATTGACAATAGATTATAAGACAAAAATGAAAAAGCATGAATGCCGGAAATAATAACTTATTAAGTTAGCAGAAAAGAATTAAAGTAAATTACGTGTAACACCACTTTGCATCTCCTTTATGGATTTTAATACTGTTGAAAGTATATTAAATAACTGATTGGCCTTCTGATCAAAGTTCTCAAACATTGTTTGAAACTCTTGCCGTTTATTTCTAACCTCTTCCATTTCAGTACTCATAGTTTTAATTACACTACTCAATTCTGAATTCATAAGCTGAGTATGGCTATTGAATTTTGAATGGACTTTATCACTTAGTTCTAGTAAATCATTTTGAATTTTAAAATAATCATTCAAAATCTCCTGTACATCTGGATCATTTTTCATGCTGATAATATTTTAATTTTATGTAAGTTATGTATAATACTTCTTATATTCAAGCTAATTTGGAGAGAAGAATAATTGTAACTTTCATTTGTGCCTATAATATTAGAAGAATTCTGTTTTTGCTCCATTTTGCTTTGAGAATGTAAAGCTAAATGAATTGTTTGGGAAATAAATATTGAATCCAAAGAATAGTTTAACACTTGTATACCCGTGTGCAATTATGTTTCAAATCAATCCATTTCCTGATATATCAACCTATACTACTTAAATCCAGATTACACATAATAGCTTTTCATAAATTCTCTGATAATCAAATTGTTTTTTGTATATTCACTGTAAGTATAATTACAATACTAAATGTGCCTCAATCTAATTTCTAAAATAAAAACCTTATAACTATAAAAATTTCGACCTGAATAATAAAATAGGAGGGTAAACTATGGAAGAAAATAAAAATCTAGCATTTTTGAAAATTGTTTTGATCATCTATGCAATTGTCTGTATAGTCTATGGTCTTTTTTACTTTTTAATACCAGATTATTTAGTAAATCTGTCTGGAGGTGAACCAGTGTTTCATGGTTGGCTCCGTTGGTCGGGTGGAGTACTCATTGCTTTAGGAATCGGTGCCATGCTTGTATATAAAAATCCTAAGAACCAGGGAATATTTGTAGTCACCATTGCAATTGGTTCGACTTTAGCTGGTTTAGCATTGTTATATGCATGGATAACCATAGAGGAGGGAGCAAATGTCTTGTTTACAGCATTTCCAACCATAATTTTATTACTTATTTCCGGACTCCTATGGTGGAGCAGACAGCAGGTGAAAGATATATTAAAGGCTAATCATGAATAAAATGTAATTCATAATCAAAATATTCAGGTCGATTTTTTTATTGATTTAGAATTCATTTCATCTTCATTGTTAAAGACAGTTAAAAAGCAACCCATTCAAGCGGCTTCTAAGACACGATCTCAGCATAGGCAACGTCCAATTACCTGAAAACAGGATTGCTCAAATCTCCTTATAATGCTTACTGTCAGTACAATATAGAAATAGAGGGAAATCAGATGAAATAGAGGGGAATGCCTTTCCTGGTGATTTAGGCCTAAAATAGCAAATTGATAAATTGTTTCAGTAGAGTATAAACTAAATAAGCGCCAACCCTTTAATATAAGGGAAAAGCGCTTATTTATATGTGGGCCCAGCTGGGCTCGATCCAGCGACCCCCTGATTATGAGTTTCTTATCTGGATTTTCATGGGTTTACACAGGCTTGTATCTCTTTGTACCAGTATAAGTTGAAGCACATTAAATGTAAAATATTACACTGTTTTATATGATTTTGTATAAATATTGGCGCAAAAACTGGCACCTGTAAGAGTAGACTCTACGGGTAGTAGCTAGTATGGATTTCATTTTAGTGGAACGTGAGTGTGTGTTGTTCTTTTCATGCTTCCCAAATTTAGCTTTTTTCGCTTTCTATCAGTTGCGGATCTGGGGGAAGCTTACAAGGGATTGTTGTAGCCAGTTATCCGATTATTGCTTCATACAATTCTTCTTTGTAATCTTCTTTACCCAATTGATTTCCAATTCTTTCAGCTCTCTCTTTAAAACTTTTATTACTAAGTAATTCTAAAACTTTCGGTTCGAGATTTCTATTGCTTATTCGTAAGCATACGGGCTGGTACACTCTAACTTTTTCCAACCGAGTCCAAAACAGTCTGGAGATTTCTACAACTCAGTAGTAGTTTCTTAAAGTTTTTCGGATGCCTTCCAACGATGGGGTAAGAGATCGGCCAGATCCATGGAGTAGTCATTATTGTATTCCGGGATCCTTGCCAACACATCTATGAACCACTCTCTGGGATTTACATCACAGGCCTTGCAGGATCCCAGAAGTGAGTACATAATAGCTGCGTTTTCTGCAGCATCATGATTCCCACAGAACATATAGTTCTTTCGGCCTATGGCCAGGGGGCGGATTGCATTCTCAACCCCATTGTTATCCATCTGGTACCGACCATCCAGATGATACCTGGATAAACGATGGAAAATAGAGTAGGTATAACTCAATGCCTTGCCCATTCTTCCTTTTGGCAACACCTTTGGATAATACTGTACCACCCACTTTTCAAAGGCACAGAGTATTGGATAAGCCAGTTTCTTGCGAAGCTCTGCCCGCTGCTCATGGTCCATTTCCTGGTCGGTGGCCATGTCCTCGACCTTATAGATCATACCAATTTGCTCCAGGGCATATTCAGCGCCGGCCTTATCCTCTTTTAATGCCTCGGTAAATTTGCGTCTGGCATGCGCC
>RCNC010003406.1_pt1 | contig 10388 bp, 8 predicted proteins | sample 2041301 | NCBI WGS metagenome assembly RCNC01 (sample SAMN09708231, study PRJNA481090) | Marine sediment metagenome, whole genome shotgun sequencing project. | biome: marine sediment; feature: ocean; material: sediment; isolation source: Sewage treatment plant 13A marine sediment (STP13A) ... | reverse complement strand
AGTTTTCCCGATTTCACAAAATCGATGGCACTTTTCCAATGGGCTCCACTTCGCTGTTGCTGGCCCACCTGCACAATGCTCTTATATTTCCTGGCTGAATCGAGCATCGCATTGATCTCCCCCACTGAGTTGGCCAGGGGCTTTTCCACATAAACATGCTTTCCTGCTTCACAAGCCTCAACTGTAGGCAGGCAATGCCAGTGATCCGGGGTTCCTACGATCACAGCATCAATATCTTTGTCTTCGAGCACCTTTCGATAATCCTTTTCCAGCTTTGGCTTCATTTGCCCCTTTTTCACCAATTCTGCTGCTTTTTCCTCAAGCACAGTATCATCCACATCACATAAGGTTTTACATACCACATTGGGCTGTTTCAGCAAATCTTCAAGGTCATACCATCCCATATTCCGGGCTCCGATCAGAGCCACCGTGATTTTGTCATTGGCTCCCAGGATACTGGATGGAGATAGCACGGAAGCTGCTAATGAACCGGAAATACCCAGACCAGCCACTGAGGCTGTTGTGGATCTGATAAATGTACGTCTAGTTGGCATGGTAGAAAAGTTAAAGGTTAATGGGTTAGTGGGTTAGAATTCCAGGTATTTATATCCCATCTCTGCGAGCATGGCAAGGGTGCTATTAATAAATTCTTTTCTATTCATTCTGTTGGGAATATGGATAGGTTAAAATAACACATTTCGATGAAGAAGACTATACACTAAAATATTATTACTTTTATTGCACAACATAACTTACCGCTATCCCTATGAAAAACAATTCCATTCCAAGGAGGACATTCCTAAAAACCACAGCCGCCACAACCGCAGGTATTTCCATTATTCCAAGCCATGTGATGGGCAAGGCCCTTGGTCATATAGCCCCCAGCGATAAGCTAAATATTGCCGGTATCGGTATTGGAGGAAAGGGAAGGGTCAACCTTGAGGCTATGAACAGTGAAAATATCGTGGCCCTTTGCGATGTGGACTGGAGCTATTCACAAGAATGTTTCAATGACTATCCCAGGGCCAAAAGATTCTGGGACTGGCGCAGGATGTTCGATGAGATAGGCAAGGATATAGATGCCATTATGATCGCTACCTCAGACCATGCACATGCCGCCATAGCTGCCCGGGCCATTACCATGGGCAAGCATATCTATTGCCAGAAACCCCTCACCCACTCCGTATATGAATCAAGGTTGCTTACCCGCCTGGCAAGGGAATACAATGTGGCAACCCAGATGGGCAACCAGGGAAACTCAGCACCTGAAGCGCGCACTGTGGAAGAATGGATTTGGGCCGGTGAGATTGGAAAGGTAAGCGAAGTTCATGCCTGGACCAACCGTCCGATCTGGCCACAGGGACTGGAGAGGCCAACTGAAAAAATGACTGCACCCGATACCATGAATTGGGACCTATTTATCGGGCCTGCACCCATGCGGCCTTTTCATGATATTTATACCCCCTGGAACTGGAGGGGTTGGTGGGACTTTGGAACCGGAGCCCTTGGCGATATGGCCTGTCATATATTGAATCCTGTGTTTTCAGGCCTTCAACTTGGATACCCAACAAAAGTACAGGGTTCTTCCACCCTGGTTAATACTGAATCTGCACCTCAGGCCGAGATCGTTGAATACACCTTTCCTGAGAGAAAGAACCTGGACAGTCATATAAAAGTAAAAATGCCAGAGGTAAAGGCCTTCTGGTATGATGGGGGAATGATGCCTTCCCGGCCCCTTGAATTGGCAGATGGAGAGCCCATTATGGAAGATGGAATGGGAGGTTGTATTTTTGTAGGCTCAAAAGATAAACTGATTTGTAACCTGGGTGGGATTCATCCCAGGCTGCTTTCAGGTCGCACACCCAATGTTCCGGAAACCCTTCGCAGGGTGAAGAATTATCCGGTGGGTGGGATTCAGGACGGCCCTCACGAGCAGGATTGGATAAGGGCGTGTAAAGAGAGTCCCGAGAACCGTATTCAACCCATGTCCACTTTTGATATGGCCGGCCCCTTTAATGAAATGATTGTTATGGGTGTACTTGCCGTGCGCTTACAGAGTCTCGACCGGGAACTGCAATGGGATGGTCCCAATATGAAGTTTACCAATATTTCAGCTGCAGATCAATTAAGGGTGGTCTCTTCGGATGACTTTAAAGTGATTGACGGGCATCCGCATTTTAACACTCAGTATGTAAGCATGAACGCAGAAGAGACTGTGAAAGAATATATTAAGCACAATTATCGCGAGGGCTGGACCCTTACCGAATAAGAAAAAGAAAACCAACTAAAACCATAACAATGAAAATTATCAATCTTAGTATTGCAGTTTTGAGCATGGCGCTGATCTGTTCCTGCTCGCAAACAGAAAAACCAAAAACAAAAGTAGCCGACAGCTCAGATGAGCCGGTAATGAATGCCCTCAACAGTGCAGAAAAGAGCGACGGATGGGTGATGCTGTTTGACGGCAAAACCACCGATGGCTGGAAGAACTTCAATGAAGACAAGATTTCGGGTTGGGATGTGGAAGATGGCTGTTTGGTGGGACAGGGTCTTGGAGGTGATATTGGAGGTGATATTGTCTCTGTAAAGGAGTACGACAACTTTATTTTGAAATGGGAATGGAAACTGGGCGCCCATGGGAACAGTGGGGTGATGTATCATGTGGTGGAAGATGAGAAATATAAGGCTGCCTATGAGACTGGCCCTGAATACCAGCTGATTGAAGATGGTGATTTCAGGGATGAAGAAGGGAACCCCTATCCCATCGAAGAGTGGCAAAAAACGGCTGCCGACTATGCCATGTATATTCCAAATGACCAGAAGAAAGTGAATCTGCGTGACTGGAACAGCTCAAAAATTGTCTTTTCTCCCGAGAAAGCGGAATATTGGCTCAATGGGAAAAAGGTGCTTGAGTTTGTGCCCTGGAGTGAGGATTGGAACGAACGCCGCAACAGCGGTAAGTGGGATGCCTATCCCGATTATGGATTTGCCAAAACAGGAAAGATCTGCCTGCAGGATCATGGCAGCAAGATCTGGTTCAGGAACGTTAAAATCAAGGAGCTCTAGTGAAGGGCCGGGCATATTTATACTTCATCAGCCTGGTGGCCACCCTGGGTGGGCTGATGTTTGGCTTCGATGTGGGCATTATTTCAGGGGCCATTCCCTTTATTCAACCCTATTTTGGCTGGGATGAATTGCAGCTGGGTTGGGGAGTAAGCTCCATTTTAGTAGGTGCTATCCTGGGAGCTTTTGGAACAGGCACTCTTACTGAAAGATATGGACGAAAAAGTCTACTCATTTCAGTGGCTCTCTTTTTTGCCATCTCCTGTGCGGGCATGGCACTGGCCAAAACGGCTCTCTCCTTTATTGCTTTCAGGGTATTGGGCGGACTTGCTGTGGGATCGGTTTCGGTCCTGTCTCCCATGTATGTGGCTGAGGTGGCTCCCTCTAAAATAAGGGGTACACTGGTTACCATCTACCAGCTGGCCATCACCCTTGGAATCCTGGTCTCCTACATGGTCAATTACGGATTGCATGAGGTGGATAACAACTGGAGGTGGATGTTTGCCACTGGGCTTCTTCCTTCCATCCTATTCTTTACTGGATTGTTTTTTATCCCGGAGAGTCCGCGCTGGCTGGTGAAGGCCGGGTTTAAGGAGAAGGCCTCTATTGTACTGGAACGCATAGGGGGAAAGGTGTTTGCCGCTTCTGAGCTTAGAGAGATAGAGAAGAGTCTTGAGGATTCTGGGCCTACTTCCAGCTTTAAGATGCTTTTTGCTCCAAAGTACCGGAGAGTGATTTTTGTGGGCCTGCTTTTATCGGTGCTGGTCCAGATTTCCGGAATCAATACGGTGGTGGACTATGCTCCAAAAATTCTGATGGCGGCGGGACTGGAAATAAAGAATGCACTTCTGCAAACCTCCCTTATCGGGATAGTCAATTTTGCGTTTACCTTTTTTGCAGTTTGGCTTATTGACAAACTTGGACGCAGGACCTTTTATATCATCGGTTCATCAGGAATGGCGATTACCCTGCTCCTGCTTGCTGCAGCATTCCACTTTGAGATGGATCCTATTTTCACCCTCATTTGCATCATGGCTTTTATTGCCTTTTTTGCCTCTTGCATTGGGCCAGCATTCTGGACCATGGTTACGGAGATGTTCCCCAATCAGATCCGGGGTCAGGCCGTGGCCCTGGCATCCTTCACGCAGTGGGTCTTCAATTTTCTGGTGGTTCTACTCTTTCCCTACGTGCTTGATGCACTGGGCGGATCAATTACCTTCCTCTTCCTGTCGGCTATGTCGGTCGTTCAGCTTCTGGTGGCCTGGTTCTATATAAAGGAGACCAAAGGGAAATCGCTGGAAGAGATAGAAATTCTTTGGAAACAAACGTAAAAATAATTTTATGACTGAAACACGTAGGGAATTTATAAAGAAATCTGCAGCGGGCACAACCGCCCTGGTTGCAGGAGGTATGTTGCCTGGCTTCAGTGCTGAAAGTTACAGGCGCATCTCTGGTGCCAACGAACGAATCAGAGTCTCAGTGATGGGCGTAAATTCGCGTGGGAAAGCCCTGGCTAAAAACTTTGCCAGACAGGAAAACTGTGAAGTAGCCCATCTTTGTGACGTGGATAGCCGGGCTCTCGAAGCATGCCAGGCTGAGCTAATTGGTCGTCAGACCCTGGTACCAGAGGAATACAATGATATCCGCTTATCACTTGAAAGCAAGGAGGTTGATGCACTGGTCATAGCAGCCCCCGATCACTGGCATGCACCAGCTACTTTGCTGGGGCTTCAGGCAGGGAAACATGTCTATGTGGAAAAACCCCTCAGTCACAATCCCAGGGAGGGCGAGATTCTGGTAGAAGCTGCCCTCCAATATGGAAAATCTGTTCAAATGGGAAACCAAAGACGCTCCTGGCCCAAAGTAAAAGAGGCTATTACTGCGCTCAGGGGTGGAATTATAGGACGACCCTACTTTGCCCGAGGATGGTATGCCAATAACAGGGGGCCCACCAACCTGATTCAGGGAGCACAGGTACCCGACTGGCTTGACTGGGAACTCTGGCAGGGACCGGCACCGAGGAAAGCATATGCCGAAAATCTGGTGCACTACAACTGGCATTGGTTCTGGCATTGGGGTACAGGTGAAGCCCTCAATAATGGCACCCATGTGGTGGACCTGATGAGGTGGGGGCTCGATGTGAATTTCCCTACCAGGGTAAGTTCCAACGGTGGCCGGTACAGGTATAAGGATAGCTGGGAAACCCCCGATACCCAGGTGATCAATATGGAATTCCCAGAGGGGAAGGCCATGTCGTGGGAAGGCCGGAGCTGTAATGGGAAAAGACTTGAAGGGAACTCGGTGGGGGTTTTGTTTTTTGGAGATAATGGCAGCATGCTGATCACATCGGGCAACAGTTACAAAATCTTTGACCTGCAAGATAACCTGGTCAAGGAGGTAAAGGATGATGGAGCTGTGGATCCTTTGGATAGGGCGAATCCTGCCGAATCGCTGGATGCCCTTCACATCAGGAACTTTTTTGAAGGAATTGTGAGTCCTGAAACCCTGGCCACTCCCATCGACTCGGGTTTTAAAAGTACCCTCCTGGTGCAGCTTGGAAACATCTCCCAGCGGGTGGGGAGAACACTGGATCTGGATCCCCTCAACGGTCACATTCTGAAGGATCGGGAGGCCAATCGATACTGGAAAAGGAGCTATGAACCAGGTTGGGAAATGAAATTGTAAAATGGAATTATAAAATGGAATCAAGAAGGTCATTTGTAAAGAAAATGGGCAAAGGAGTGGCTGTGACCTCTCTGGCCGTCCCAAGCCATGCAATACTGGCTTCACCCCTTGCTGTTAGACCGGCACAGGATCTTAAACCCATCAGGGTAGGCATTATAGGTGCTGAAAATTCTCACACAGCCGGTTTCGGCAAACTGTTTAATGTGGAAAAGAAATTCCCGGGTGTGGAGGTAAAATATGTTTGGGGAGAAACTGAAGAATTTGCCAGGATAGCCATGGAAAAAGGGAGTATTCCCAACATGGTAAAGGATCCAGCAGAGATGATGGGAAAGATTGATGCCCTGATTGTGGATCACCGGCATGCGAAGTATCATCTGGAAGCGGCCACTCCATTTGTGAAGGAAGGAATCCCCACATTTATCGATAAGCCCTTTTGTTACAGGGTGGAAGAGGGGAAAGAATTTCTGGCCATGGCCCGGGAAGCTGGAACTCCGGTCACCTCCTACTCTACCATTGCACAAACTGCAGCCACTTTCGATATCAGGGAGCAGGTGGGTACCCTGAATGATATCACTCAGGTGATTCGCTACGGTCCTGTGGATCTGGATTCCAAATATGGAGGGATCTTTTTCTACGGGGTACATTTGGTTCAACCCCTGCTCTTTATGTTTGGGGAAGATGTTGAAAAGGTCCAGGTCACCAAGGAAGGCACCCATGGAAGTGCCACCCTGGTCTTTGCGTCGGGACTCTATGCCACCCTGATCTTTAAAAGGGCTTCTTACGGATGGGAGACATTTATCGAGACTAAAGACGGGCTCTCAGAACTAAAACCCAGGGTAGAAGAGACAGATCCTCCTAAACAATATGTGGACATGGTGGAGATGTTTCGCACTGGTAAGGAGCCACGAAGTCACGAAAGCATCCTGAAAGGTGTGGCTGTACTGGAAGCTCTGGAGAGATCGGTCTCCAGTCAAAACTGGGAAAGGGTGGTATTCTAGAAGTCGGTGTCTGCTTCAAGCAGGTCCAACTCCTGGATCCAGATATTCCTGTAGAGTACCGGATGACCTTCTGCCTGCAATTTAATTCCACCGGGGATATCGGTGATCCCAAAGCCATCGTTATTCCCCCCATCAATGCCGGAATTGGTACCGCCCCAAACCTTATTGATGGCAATATTGGTATAGACCTTTATTCCATTAAAATAATTGCTTACCAGGGCCTTTTCGCTCCGTTCCCCATTTTCAAACCTGGCTGCCCGAAAAGTGATATCATATGAGTTCCATTCCCCCACCCCATGGTATGCATAATAGGGAGATTCTATCTCATTGATCACTGCACCCATTCCATGCATGGTGGAGTCTCCATCCAATACCTGGATTTCATACCTATTCTGAAGGTACACTCCCGAATTGCCCCCCTCGTTTTCAATGAGGAATTCCACATGTAATCTGAAATCGCGGTAGGGTTTCTTGGTGACTACATCTGCAGTTCCATATTTGCCACCTACCGCGGTGGGATCGTTGCTGTTCATTGCCATTCCCTTATCCACTGGATCATCTACTACCTCCCATTTAATGGGCAACTCTGAGGAGAATCGGGGGCCCTCCCAGTAGGTCCATTTTTCATCCAGCATCTCTCGGCTGCCATCAAATAAAATTTCAGCATCGCTGGGGGCTTTTGCACCTACGCCCACCTTTTCGGGGTTGCATGCAATAAAAACAAACGGCAATAAAGCTAAAAATGAAATTGTGAGGGCTTTCATAATTATAGTTTTAGGTAAAAAATTATGGGTATTTTAACGTCCTATGTTATCTGGCAAACCCGTGTAATATCTGAATCCTTCCACGGGCACGCCATCTCTGCTTACCATCCATCTTTTCAAGTTGGTCTTCATCTCTTCTAGTTCCTCCTCAGATATATCCGGCCCCTTATAGTCGGACCAACCCGAGCTGAACTGGCTTACATATTTGGACAGTGCGTCGATTTTTCGCTCATCCCAGCCGGTGATATCCACCCATGTATTCTTGTCCTCCTCGGCTGAGTCATACAGCATGTATTCAGGAATGGTATGGGCCTCAAGACCTTCCACCGTAATCTGCCCCTGAAAAATCAGAGGCCACATGGCAGCCCTTGCTGCATCGGCCGACAGATAGGCAGAGGCCCTGTGATCTGCCTTGTGCCAGCGCTGCCCCCCCTTTCCGGGATCAAAAGCAAAAAGCACATCGGGTTTGATGGTCCGGATTAAGCGAACCAACTTCATGACCACCTCCTTTTTATCTTCAAACTCCAGCATTCCATCATCATAGCCCAGATTGATATAGTGGTCGGTGGGTATACCCATGGTAGCCAGTGCGGCCTGCTCCTCCTGCTTTCGAATCAGGGCCAGGTCCATCATGCCCAGGTCAGGATCCTGGGTTCCCACGTTTCCGGTGGTAAGTATGGCTATATAGACTTCATTTCCATTGGCATTCAGCATCCCAAGTGTTGCCATGGAATAAGAATCGTCATCGGGATGGGCACCAATAAGCAGGATGGTTTTCCCTTCCCATTGTTCAATGGGGACGTCTGGCTGAGCAAATAACATGGAATTTAAAAGCAACAGAGCTGCCGCTATAGTTAGAGTTCTCATATGGTAGTTTTAGTCAGTTTAGCCTGTATACAAGTTAACAATTATTCTCAAACCTACCCTCTGATTACCATCCGCCCCTTCATTCAAAATCAATCATGGCCTTCATCACTCCATCTTTATAGCCGGCCACCAGGTCAAATGCCTCTTTGCTATCCTCAAATCTAAACCTATGGGTGGCCATGGCATCCACGGATACCTTCCCATCTGCCATCATATCCAGTGAAGGTTGTAAGGCCTCATTCTGCCTTCGTACATTCTGGATACAGAGCTCCTTGTGCCTCGATTTATCCACCGGGAAGCTCCATCTTTCAAATTCCGGAATCCCAATGACCATCAATTTGCCACCTGGTTTAAGAAGATCCACCGCATTGTCAATGGCATCCTGTTGTCCACAACACTCAAATACTACATCCAGTAGCTCGGGCACCTCTGCCGCGATCTTTTTCACTACATCCTCCTTATCCGGATTCGCAGTCAAAGTGGCCCCACTGCTTATTGCTATTTGCAATCGTTCATCTATCTTATCTGTAACATAAATCTCCTTTGCTCCCATCGCCAGGGCGGGGAGCAAGACACTCATTCCAATGGGCCCAAATCCAAGGATCCCCACTTTCGCGCCCTCTAAGGGTATAGATTGCTTCACTGCATATACACCAATGGCCAGGGGTTCTGAAATGGCTGCCTCGTCATAAGACATCTCATTGGGAATCTTAATACAACTTGTATCTGGCATCACAATAAATTCCGATAAGGAACCTTCAGCCTGTCCGGGGCAACCTAAAAATTTCAGATTCCGACAGGTATGAGGTCTCCCGGCATTGCACTGATCACAATCCCAGCAGGGCATTGCCGGTTCAATGGCAATCCTGTCACCGGGTTTTACTGTAGTTACTCCCTTTCCAACAGCTTCCACCTGCCCTGCACCTTCATGTCCCACTGCAAAAGGATACTCTACGACCTGGCTTCCAATTTTGCCCGAAACATAATAATGGATGTCTGATCCACAGACCCCCAGGGTTTTCATTCTGATCAGCACATCTCTATCATTTACAATAGCCGGGATGGGCACTTCCATCATCTCCATCTCACGGATTCCTGTTAACTTCATTGCTTTCATTACCTTCGTATATTGCGTTAAGATTTAAAAGTAGCAAAAAAAATGAAAGCTCTCTTTATTGGAGGAACCGGTAATATCTCCACAGCCACATCAAGGCTTTGCCTGGAAAAAGGAATTGAACTTTATCTGTTAAACAGGGGAAACAGGATCAGACCTGAGTTGGATGGGGCAAAGACCCTCATTGCAGATATGAATAATCCTGAACAGCTTAAGTCCGTCCTGGCGGGACACAAGTTTGATGTAGTGGTTAATTATATCGCGTTCACCCCCGATGAAATTAAGAGAGATATCAGGCTTTTCGCAGGACATTGTAGCCAATACATTTTTATAAGTTCGGCTTCGGCCTACCAGAAGCCTCCTACCCACCCGGTCATCACTGAGTCCACTCCCCTTGCAAATCCTTTCTGGGACTACTCAAGGGATAAGATTGCCTGCGAGGATCTTCTTCTTAAGGCTTACCGCGAAGAGGGATTCCCCGTAACCATTGTGAGGCCTTCGCATACCTATGAAACTGTGATCCCGGCGGCCATAGGAAGCTGGGAAGATTTCACCCTAATCGACCGCATGAGGCGCGGGAAAAAAATCATTATACATGGAGATGGCTCTTCACTTTGGGTGATGACCCACTCCACCGATTTTGCAAAGGGATTTGTGGGCTTGATGGGAAACCAGCGTTCCATCGGTCACAGCTTCCACATCACCTCCGACGAGGTCCTCTCCTGGAACCAGATTTACGAGGCCATGTCGGAAGCCGCAGGTACAGAGCTAAATGCAGTTCATATGGCATCTGATTTTATTTGCAGCGAAGCTGATAAACTGGGGCAATCATGGATGCGTGGAAATCTGTTGGGTGACAAGGCCAATAGCGCGCTGTTCGACAATTCCAAAATAAAA
>RCNC010008858.1_pt1 | contig 10389 bp, 4 predicted proteins | sample 2041301 | NCBI WGS metagenome assembly RCNC01 (sample SAMN09708231, study PRJNA481090) | Marine sediment metagenome, whole genome shotgun sequencing project. | biome: marine sediment; feature: ocean; material: sediment; isolation source: Sewage treatment plant 13A marine sediment (STP13A) ... | reverse complement strand
AAATTTCTGCTTTAAGTTTTTGTTTTTCCGTGGTCAGGATAATAGTATTGGCATCAATAATCTCATATTTGGCAAGGGTCATTATGGCAGTACCGAACACAACGGGCTCGGCTGCGGAGAACTCGTCCTTAATGGAGATGGTACCCAACCCTGACTTATCGTTTTCCATCGTTCTTATCAACTTTGTCAGGGTAGGTAGTTCATAGGCTGCATTAATATCCATCACTACTTTATCATGGGTTTCAGTAAATTCTGTGGCTGTTATTTTACCAGAAAAATTTCTTCCTTTAGATTGAAGTATGTTGTCTATTCTGGGTACAGGGTGCCCCCATGAACTACGGGCCGGGTTGTCATCATCAAATGCACCGGCTCTATAAGAGGGTGCCCCTATATCTCCCGTAACAAAATCTCTATCCAATACAATTGTGTATGTACCAACATCCATGTGATTATGGTTCTCGGAATTATGCCCAGCTTTGATTGCTATTGAAAACGGAACTTCTTGTTTGCCACGGGAAATCACCATTCCAAATTCATCGAAATAAGTATAATCAGGCAACTTCTGTGTTTTTACATCAACATTTGTATCAGGAAAAAAAGCTTCAGGGTGTTCCCATGCAATTAACTGATATGCCGCCTCATCCGATATAATATTTGAAGGTCTTCTTGCTCTTGAGGGCTTTCCTGTTCCTGATGGTCTTCTTGCTCCTAAATGTAAGGCAGACATAACAGAAGCAAAACCACCATTATTTGAAACGCGTGAACTGCCATCTGCAAAGGGCGCACAAGTTCCATTTTGAATTTGATATCTTTCAGGAAAGTTCCCAACGTTCTTTATTTTTTCTGGATTATCAAAATCAAACAAGTTTATTTTACCTTCTGTATAATCATATAAAATTTGTGCCAGGTATAAATAATGCCCAAAGCCATAGTTCCAGTAACCAGCACCTTCAGAACAATATCCATCATCTCCAAAGCCACTCAGGTATCTTTGCATGCTATTCAATGCACAGCCTACCGCTGCAAGTCGCTCATCCGCATCTTTTGAAGCTGCGATAGTAACAAACATAGAGCCGCTCGTGCATACGGAATTCCAGTTGCTCGAGCTTCTAAACCAACGAAGAATTGTCGCCTCTCCATTACAGCTATTCAAATAGCAGTCTATAATCCGCCTTTGAAGTTGATCAGAAATTTCCTTACGCAGATCATCCGGCAGTTTGTCTCCTAAAAGAACTTCCGCCAGCGCTAAATCTGTTCCAAATTTCCGGGCACCCAGATCGATAGCCATAATTCTGCCTTCAAGGACGCTATTCTCACTGTCATCGTGGTTCGGATGCAGCCAGGACTTCATATCCATGATCGCACTTAGATAAACGTATATTTGAGGCAGGAAGCTGCCCTCGTTTTCTATACATTCAGCCAATATAAAATTTTCCAAACGTTCCATGGTACGGTAATACCTGGGTTTATATATGCCGCGATTGCCTTGTTTGTTGGCTACCCGGTAAATCGAGTCGGTTATGGGAACTTCTGGTTCTTTATCCAGTTCGGATAATGCTTTGTCTAAATATTCTTTGCCCGATTCACTGGCAGCAATTTTATCCCAATATACCCTATCAGGAATAGGTGGAGCGGGCTGAAAAGATTCCTCCGGCACAAAGGATTTGAGCATTTGAATCTGCCCGGCCGATGGATACACAGAATTGCTATCTGCAAGTTTAAGGTATTCGCCAATATCAAGCGAATTGCCTGTGTCTTTGTTACAACTGAAGAACAAAGCAAAAAATAATAAAAGAACTGTTCGAAATAACATGATGATGATCTTTTGATGTGATATTGAATATACTAAATATTTCGAGGTATAATTCGTAGATTATACCTATGAAACGTCTATATTAATACTATGAAAAGGAAAATTATATCCTATCATGTTTAGTTGCAGTTATTAATGCATTAATTGTTAGACTAGTTGGAAAAATATATAATCTAAGATCATGAAAAGAAATGGAATTTTCTTTTTGGTGTTTGTCCTGATTATAATGACGCAAAGCTGTAAGAATAGTCAATATACAAACTCAGCAGATGACGATGAACCTTCATACAAACGTGGTATGACTATGATTACCCCTTCGGCGCAATGGAGGGAGGGATTACCATCGGGTAATGGCGTTATAGGGGCATTGGTCTATGGTTCAATTAACCAGGAGCGTGTGCTGTTCAATCACAACGATCTTTATTACAATGGCAACTTTACAAAAATTCCCGATATGTCGGCGGAACTTCCAGAAGTGAGAAGGTTACTTCTGGAAGGGAAATACCTTGAGGCCAATGATCTCTATCCAGATAGGGTCAGGGAGAAGGGATTCAGCGGAAACAACGCTCAATATCATCCTGCCTTTGACATGCTTTTGACAACAGATTGCGAAAAGATGTTTGAAGACTATTCCAGAACGCTGGATTTTGAAACCGGAGAGGTAGAGGTTAAATGGAGAGATGGAGACACGCGTTTTTCAAGGCGCCTGTTTGTCTCTATTCCAGATGATCTTTCGGCCATGTCAATAAAGGCAGACAAAGGTAACGCCATTAGCGGTACAGCTACCCTTGACATTCATGATCTTAATGATGCAGTCAGAAGAAATGGAGAACGCTTCGACCCGGGATTCACATATCAGACTTCTATTCAGGACGGATATGTAGAATTTCGCGCTGATGGTTCTGGTAAAGGAGAGTTTGGTGGAGTTATGCGGGTTTTAACAAAAAATGGAAAAATGAACAGCTCATCCCAACAGAGAGGAAACAGAAGAAGGAATGTTGGTTCTATCAGGTTTGAAGGAGCTGATGAAGTTATTCTGCTTGTATGTGTTTATGCCAATGAAAAGGGCGATGTAGCTGTTCCCCGCCTGAAGAAGAAGCTGGCGGCTATAGAAGGTGATTATGAGGAACTTTTTAATCGTCATGAACCTATCCATAATCAAAAATTTAATTCAATGGGTGTTAACCTGAATGTGAACGGTAAAAGGGATACTCCAAACGAATTACTTCTTTTAGACGCTTATCAGGGACCTGCTTCAATTGAATTACTGGAAAGATTACACGATTTCGGTCGCTACCTCCTTTTATCAAGCAGCAGGGCAGGGAGTAATCCAGCCAATCTTCAGGGGATATGGAACGGCGATTACGCTCCTCCATGGGATTGTTGTTATGGGAACAACGTGAACCTGGAAATGAATTACTGGCAAGCGCTCCCCGGAAATTTGCATGAGCCTATGATGGCTGTATATGATTTTTTTGACAGCCGCATGGACGAATTCAGGTACAATGCAAAGCAACTATACGGAACCGAGGGCATATATATACCTCCTTTCATGACTCCCGACACAGGAGTTATGCGCGATATGCAGCACCACCTTATTCCTTGGACTGAAGCGGCTGGTTGGCTGGCTTCATTCTATTATGACTACTATTTGTTTACCGGGGATAAAGAATTTCTACAAAACAGGGCAGTTCCATTTATGAAGGAAGTTGCACTTTTTTATGAAGGCTTTATTGTAAAAGACGAGAATGGGAAGAACATGATTTTCCCGTCAGAGTCACCTGAAAACCAACCGGCTGACAAGGTATTTACTGATCCTGTTACTGGAAGGAGGAGAAGTATCAGAGTTCAGATCAATTCTACTATGGCCTTTGCCATTTCAAAAGAGGTATTAAACAATTTGATCAGGTCATGCGAATTGCTCGACATTGAAAAAGAAGGCGTGGATAGATGGAAAAAACTCTTAGCGGATATGCCTGAGTATCAGATAAACGAAGATGGCGCCATACGCGAATGGATGCATCCGGATTTCGACGACAATTACCAACACCGCCACCAGTCACACATTTACCCCTTGTTCCCGGGACATGAAATCACAGAGGAATCAAGCCCTGAGCTGTATGAAGCTTGCAGAATAGCGATAGAGAAAAGACTGACAATAGGCCTGAGTTCCCAAACCGGCTGGTCACTGGCCTTTATGGCGAATGTTTATGCCCGTTTGGGTGATGGTGACATGGCGGTTGAAACATTGAATATCCTGTCACGTTGCTGCCTGGGGCAGAATTTGTTTACTTATCACAACGACTGGCGCAGGATGGGCGTTACTTCAGGCGGATCCCCCGGTCAGACTTCACCATTCCAAATGGACGCGAATTTTGGAATTTCATCCGTTATAATCGAAATGCTCTGCGGCTCCAGTGCGGATATGCTGAGGATATTGCCCGCTTTACCCTCTGGCTGGCCAACAGGTGAATTTCATGATTTACTTACCCGCGCCGGAGTTAGAACATCAGCACAATGGGATATGAATAAGAAAGAGATAGATTTTTCGCTCACAGCGGAAAGGGAAGCGGACTTTGATCTGAAATTTCCGGGTGAGCTAGTGAACATAAAATGCAGTCAGCCTGATATTCTTGAGCAATCCCAATATGGTGAGAACTATCGCGCCATCAGTTTGAACAAAGGAGAAGAACTTGACATTCAGGTAAAGCTCAGGTAGTTTATTCTTAAATATAATAGGAGTAATGGATAGAAACCGCATCGATATTAAAATAAATTCTTGCTCCCTGTTAAAGGGACTTTATTTCGTGTCTTTATTGATGCTGCCTGCCATAATCAGCGGTCAGAGGACATTTGTTCATCCGGGTGTACTGCATAAAAAATCGGATCTTGACAGGATGAAATATTCGGTCATGGCCAAGGTAGATCCGTGGTATGCTTCGTACCAACTGATGAAAGCCGACAATAAATCCAATTACGATTATGTAATCCAGAAAGATTCTTCCTGGACGAAGATATCAAGGGAACATCCTTGCGATCATTGCAGTGAGTGGGATTCAGATGTACGAGCCGCCTATCTCAATGCCCTGATGTGGTATATCACAGGCGATTCCCGCCATGCTGAAAAAACCATTGAGATATTGAATGCATGGAGCAACCTTACCAGTTTCTATGGCGGTGATGGAGGTGATCGTGAAGCATTCTATGGCCAGGGGACAGAACCCCTATCGGCAGGAATATATGGTGCGCCAATAATAAATGCCGCCGAGATTATCAAAAGTACGTATGATGGCTGGGCTCAGGAGGATATCGACAAGTTTAAAGCCATGCTTGTCCATCCGGGCTATTCAAATACAACCGTTCCAACAGGCGATATAGCCAGCGATAATGTTACTTTTTACTGGCGTGTATATCTGTTTGACCCTGCCAGGCACGGGAACCAGGAGCTTGCTCCAGCGAGAACCCTGATGGCAATGGGGATCTTCCTTGATAATGAAATTATATATGACAGGGCCTTACGTTATGTCAAAGGAATGCCTCACAGACATGACGATTTGCCTTTTGTGCCTGGCCCCAGAACTCCCGGTACTATCAAGTCACAAGGCGAGTATTCAATATCTTATAATTACATTGTAGATTCAAGCATACAGGATTATGGATATGAGGGAGTGCTCACTAATTATGTATATGCCAATGGTCAATGCCAGGAAAGTTCCCGTGACCAAACGCATGCGATGATGGGACTTGCTTTTGCCACAGAGATATCTGAAATGGCCTGGAACCAGGGAGATGATCTCTATGGATGGGCAAACAACCGTATTTTGCTGGGACTTGAATATACCATGAGATATAATGTCTCATATCAAAATCCATATCCCGATCAATTAACCCAGTGGGAGCCATCTGCACCGGATGATTTTTATCAGGTACTGACCAAGTCAGCATGCTGGAAGGCAATGAAAATCAGTCCAAGAAAAAGAGGCAATCGTAGTTTTACGGGAAGACCCGCTTGGGAAATGAGTCTGAATCATTACTTAATGCGCATGAATATTCCTAAGGACAACATCAAATGGCTAATGCGGGCCCGCGATAAAGCGATTGAATTATCCGGTTATGAACAATCGGGATATAAACTGCAGACATACCGTCGCCCAGTCAATTGCCAGGGAGATCCCTGTGTTTCATTTATCAACGGGAAACCTGTTCTGGGAGTACATGTTTTTCCTGGATCACTGGATCTGGAGAATTACGATTATTTTCCTTCCAGTGCCGGTGGGGGTGAAGGTAAAACCTTACATGATATCTCAAAAGGAAATAGTGGAGAAGTTTACCGTTTTGACGGTGATGTAGATATAGAATCCTCCCCAGGAGGCGGGTATAACCTGACAGACCTTGAACCCGGAGAGTGGGTGAATTATACAGTATATATCCCGGAAACCGGACCATATGAGATCACTGTACATTATGCTGCAGGAAATGGAAACGGGAAGATTAAATTTTCTTTTGACGGGGAGGATAAAACCGGTGAGGTATCCATACCCTTTGGAAAGTCTAATTCTACTGGATGGCAGGATTGGAAGAATTTTACTGTTACCAGTGAAACAGATCTAAATGCAGGCGTTCAGAGTATGAGAATGTATATTTTGGGAACAGGGAAAGCTTTTAAACTAGCTCAAGTCGAATTAAAAAAAAGAAACCAATAAGGCATCAATTGTGATTATACTAATAACACAAACAGATTACATAAATTATTACTATGCGCCTGTATAATATATTAATAAAAAAAGCCTTACATATTTACTAATAAGCATATCTCTGCTATAGACGAGTATGGCATTCAGAAAATCTGTATATATTTGGATTAAGTCGCGGTATGTTATATTAAAAATATCCGTATACGGTCCATTGATGCCTTCCCTGAGTCTACTGCGAGACAATGTGGCCATTAGTGATGGAAAAAGAATGAGAGGGACTACAAAATGAACAGACGTATCATAATTTCGGGAATAATCCTGATCCTGGCAAGCCTGGGTTCTGCTGCCGAGAAAGAAACCACAACACAGGCTCCAGAGGCCTCCAGAGCTTTGACGCTTTGGTATACACAGCCAGCCACCGAATGGACCGAAGCACTGCCCTTAGGCAACGGGCGACTCGGAGCCATGGTGTATGGAGGGATTGAACAGGAGCATCTGCAGCTAAACGAAGAAACCTTATGGAGCGGCGGTCCCCAAAGCTACGACAACCCGGACGCCTATCAGCACCTTGCTACAGTTCGAGAACTACTCAATCAAGGCGAATACGGCGATGCGGAGGAAACAGCACATAAGATGCTCGGCAGGCCTAAGTACCAAATGGCCTATCAGACATTGGGTGACCTCTTCCTCAATTTTCCCCAGGACGAAAAATCGAGTGACTATCGCCGCGAGCTCAATTTACAAAACGCTGTGAGCACGGTTTCCTATCTTATCGGTAATGCACGCTTTACACGAAAGGTCTTTGCATCCCATCCCGACCAGGCCATCGTCATGCGTCTTGAGTGCGACAAGCCAGGGCAAATCACCTTTGACCTGTTGATGACAAGCCCTCATGCCACTACATCCCAAACTGCCACGGGCGACATGCTTACGATGACAGGTCAACTTGGGTCGCGCGAGGAGACCAGACTGATCGGACCGTGGGAGGGCGAAGGGCTGAGTTTCGCTGCGAAGGTCAAAGTCGCAGCCGAAGGCGGAGAGGTCCTTGCACAGGACGACAAGATCTCTGTTACGGATGCCGACGCAGTAACGCTTGTCTATGTGGCGGCAACCAGCTACGTCAACTATCAGGAAGTCAGCGGGGATCCATTGAAAAAGGTTGACGATTATCTCGTCGGCGTTCGCGGTAAATCGTTCGAACAGCTCTTCCAGAGGCATATCGATGACTATTCGGAACTGTTTGGCCGCGTGGCGATCGACCTTGGCGGTAAGGGGGAGAAAAAGAACCTGCCGACCGATGAACGGCTCAAGCGAGTCTCTGAGGGCAGCACTGATCCACTTCTAACCGAACAGGTCTTTCAATATGGCCGTTATATGATGATCGCCGGGTCGCGGCCCGGTACGCAACCGTTGAACCTGCAAGGCATTTGGAACAACTCGACCATTCCGCCCTGGGGAAGCAAGTACACGATCAACATCAACATTCAGATGAACTACTGGGTGGCGGAAGTCTGCAACCTCAGCGAATTCCACGAGCCCCTGCTACGTTTGGTCAGCGAGCTGCAGGCTCCGGGAAGGAATACGGCAAAAGTCCATTACAGAGCCGGTGGCTGGGTTACGCATCACAACACGGACCTTTGGCGCGGCACAGCACCGGTTGACGGCGCTCAGTGGGGAACGTGGCCCACGGGTGGTGCATGGCTTTGCCAGCATCTTTGGGAGCACTATCTCTACACGGGTGACACCGAACACCTCAAAAAATCCTATCCCATCCTCAAGGGCGCGGTTGAATTCTTCCTGGATGTTCTTGTCGAGAACGAGGACGGTCACCTGATGACCTCACCATCGATCTCACCCGAGCACAGTCACGGCGGCGGGACGAAGGATGGTCTCAGCGTGGGACGCGATGGAACCTCGGTCTGCTCAGGGCCCACCATCGATATGCAGATCCTGCGCGATCTATTTGCGAATTGCATAGCGGCATCGGAGATTTTGGATGTCGACAAGGCCTTTCGGTCGCAGGTGACGAAAACACGAGCCCGTCTGGCGCCCATGAAGATCGGTCGGCATGGCCAGCTTCAGGAATGGCTGGTGGATTGGGATAATCCCGAGGATCAGCACAGCCACGTCTCGCACCTCTATGGACTGTATCCAAGTAGCCAGATCAATCGTCACAATACCCCAGAACTGTTCGAAGCAGCGAAGACTTCACTGATCCAACGGGGGGACGCTGGCGGATGGCCTGGCGCATGGAGAATCTCCTTGTGGGCTCGTCTGGGCGATGGTGATCGTGCCCATAATGCCCTCAACAACCATGTTTTGCATGGACTCGCCGCAAACCTGTTCAATGGCAGGCGTTTTCAAATCGATGCCAATTTTGGCGCGACGGCCGGCATCGCCGAAATGCTCCTACAAAGTCATGGCGGCGAAATCCATCTGTTGCCGGCGCTACCGAAGGCCTGGACTACCGGCAGCGTCAAGGGCCTTTGTGCTCGTGGAGGCTTTGAGGTCGATATCGAGTGGAAGGATGGGCAGCTTGTACAGGCCACCATTCACGCAAATAGAGATGGGACTTTCCGCATCACTGCTCAAGGCAAACCGGGAGGCATCATGTCGCTGAAACAAGGTGAGTCGAAGGTCTGGTCGGGAATGTAAACGGTTGGCAAAAGGGATAAATTCCTGTTAAATAAACCTTTAAATAATTTGTAATGAAGGAAAATCGTAGAGATTTTATCAAAAAAAGTTCAGCACTAACTGCACTATCTCTTACCGGAATCGGAACTGCCGGAACCGCAATGATCGGTTGTGCTGACAATGTTGAAACTCCTTTTAAAAGAGTTGAAAAAACTGCACCTGTACAATCTGGAATGAAGATTGCTTTACAGGCCAGGCCTGATCCAACTGAAGAAGACATAGCGTTTATCCAACAATTGGGACTCGACCAGGTGGTTCTCTGGACGAATAGCACAAATGCCAGCGCTGAATATTATGCAAGTCGGAAAAAAATTTATGGAGATTTCGGGATCAATGTATTTGGTTTTGGCAACAGGAGTGTCCATAACCAGGACTCAATTGTACTTAACCTTCCAGGCAGGGATGAAAAAATTGAAGAGTATTTAACCCATCTTCGGGACTTAGGTACGGCTGGTATAGGTTACACAACCTACGCGCATATGGGTAATGGTATCTGGAATACCGAACGGGAAACCACTCGTGGCGGGGCCAGCGCTCGTGCGCTTGACCTTGCGAAGCTTGAAACAGAAGGCTCCGGACATTGGGATGGAAAGCGATACACGACACCTTTAAGTCACGACCGCGAGTATACTCAAGATGAGATTTGGGACAATTATGAGTATTTTATCAGGAAAGCTGCCCCTGTTGCAGAACAAGAAGGTGTTCATATCGGGATACATCCCGATGATCCACCCCTACCAGAACTCGCCGGTATCCCTCGTTGTATTTTCAGCAATTTTGATGGCTATAAGAGGGCCATGGAAATTGCCGACAGCCCAAATGTTGGCATATGCCTTTGTGTTGGCTGCTGGCTTGAGGGCGGTACTCTAATGGGCAAGGACGTGTTAGAAACAATTGACTATTTTGGCAGGCAAAGGAAAATATTTAAGGTTCATTTTCGTAATGTAAATCAACCCTTACCACACTTTGTCGAATCCTTTCTCGATGACGGGTATGCTGATATGTACAAAATATTGAAAGCCCTGAAAAAGGTGGATTTCAATGGAGTGTTTATTGCTGACCATATTCCCAGAATGGTAAACGGTGCGGGAACCGCTTTTTCGATAGGTTATATGAAAGGTTTACTTGAACGTGTAATTGCTGAAGGCTAAATTCTATGAAAAAACCAATAGTCCTGCTATGGTTAAT
>RCNC010003405.1_pt1 | contig 10389 bp, 8 predicted proteins | sample 2041301 | NCBI WGS metagenome assembly RCNC01 (sample SAMN09708231, study PRJNA481090) | Marine sediment metagenome, whole genome shotgun sequencing project. | biome: marine sediment; feature: ocean; material: sediment; isolation source: Sewage treatment plant 13A marine sediment (STP13A) ... | reverse complement strand
TACCTGCGGCAGGGGGAAGCGATTGCGCCGAACCGTGCCTGGGATAACCGGCGAGATTTTTGCCTGCTGACCGGCGATCTTCAATGTTACAGCGAAAATGCCGAGCGCTTTATACAGGCTCGAAGAGACGGCGGGTTTTCGAATTTGGAAGGGGAAGAAGGCGTGCTGCGTCTTTACGAGGGCGACTACAAGCGCGCAATAGAGTTGCTGCAGCCTCGCGGCGGAGATACTGCTGGAGTCACAGTACGTGCGTTATACCTGGCGGCGGCCTACGACAAGCTCGGTGACACCCATAATCGCGATGCCTTGCTGGATAAGGCCGATCAAGAAATTCAAGAATCGCTGGCCAATGGTTTGTGGATCCGATTCGCACGGCATGAACTGCTAAAGGTAGCGGCGATCCGCGGCGATGCAGAGCTCGCCAGCGAAAACCTGGCCGCAGCCATCGACGCGAATATCGCGCCGCAGTCTGGCGAGCTTGAGCACTATGTTTTTTATGACAGCGTTCGTGAGCACCCGGATTTTCAAGCCCAGCTGACACGTGCCAAGGCCCGTGAGGCCGAAATCAGGGCGCAGTTGACGGCGGAAAAACTCTGACCGGATATGCTGGTCGCACATTTCACTTTAAGGTTATCCGGACATGGCGGGAGTCGTGGCATTGGACGAGCCACTGCAGATTTGTTGGCGATGCGCAGCTCGCCAGTGAAAACCTGGCCGCAGCCATCGATGCCAATAGCGCGCCGCAGTCTGGCGAGCTTGAACACTATGTCTTTGACGTGGGTGTCCTCACCGCGAAGCGTTAAATAACACTCAACGCCGACGAAAAGTCCTGACCCAAAAGCTTTTATTTGGACGAACGTCCACTTTGGGTCATTTCTTTTCAGTTCCTGGTCTGCATCGTCTTAGGGAGTCGGGCGACCCGAGGCAACAACGCGGGAAATGCCGACATACGTGCGCGTAGCAGAGCCCTTGCGACGCATCTCAAGCATTTCCTGCCACTCTTCGCTGTTGTGCTCTCTGGACTGAGCCTCTGCGTAATAGGCCATATTCGGGTAGTAGGTATGGATGCGGTAGCGATTTACGGCAGGGCCGTGCGCGATGTCGACCATCAGAATCAAACGTGCTTCAGGGTTAATCTTTGCCTGAATCTGTTGTGCTCCTCTGAAGCGCTCACGTAGAGCTGCCTCATCTCCGTCGTAATCAAACAACACAATAACAACGATGCCTGGCGGACTTCCGGCTTGCTCGGTCGAAGCGCCCTGTGCGAATACCTGTGACGTTACGACGATCGCGAATATCAGAATTGACAGCTTAACTATGCTTTTCATATTGTTTCCCCTTAGGTGTAACAAGAAATCTGTGTCTCGATTTTCCCCGCACTAAGAACCATAGAATTGATGGCCGCGTAGATAACTAGGTACTACTACTTAGTTGGCACACTCTGCGCGACGAGTAACAGTTTCGATTTGTGAACACGAATGCGCATCGTTGCTTTTCGTTTATGGCCACCAGGTTGTGTCGGCATCGGTGTAATGGATCTTCGGTCATTCGGGTTCAGATATACTGGTCGCATATTTCACTTAAGGGTTGTACCGACATGGCGGGAGTCGAAGGGCGCGTTGCATTGGTTACTGGTGGGAGTCGTGGCATTGGACGAGCCACTGCAGATTTGTTGGCAGCACGCGGCGCTAGAGTAGTGTGTGTCGCCCGTAGCCAAAAGGAACTGGAAGACACGGGTCATCCTTTCGTCGTTGCAGACCTGGGTACGCCGGAGGGTTGCGCACATGCGATTGCAGAGGCTGAAGAGCGACAGGGTCCGATTGAGATTCTCGTTTGCAACCACGGCATCGGTTCCGCGAAGGAGCGGGTCGTCTGGGAGCAAGACCCAGAGCTCTGGAATGAATCGATCCGCATCAATCTCGATGGGCCATTTCATCTTTCGCGAATCGTATTGAAAGGAATGACAGAGCGAGGTTATGGCCGATTGGTGTACACGAGCTCTACCGCGGGTTTGGTTGCGGAGCCTGCAGGCAGCGCTTACAACAGTTCCAAGCATGGCTTGCTGGGTCTGATGCGGTCGGTCGCTTTGGACGGCGGTGCGTTTGGTGTCACAGCAAACGCAGTTCTGCCGGGTTGGGTGCGGACAGAAATGGCCGATCGCTCTGCAGAGCAGGAGGCCAAGGACAGAGGCATGACGTTTGATCAGGTGTGGGAAGAGCGCGCCACGCTGTATCCCGCCGGACGCGTTGTTACGCCTGAGGAAGTGGCTGAAACGATCGCGTTCCTCGCCGCAGAAGAATCCAGCGGTGTTAGCGGTGAGGCTATTCGAGTTGCGTTGGGGAGTGTTTGGTAGACCGGGGTAGCGTCACAGAGAAGACAACGCCACCTTCAATATTATCTGCTGAAATACTGCCGCCATGACCTTCGGCAATAAGTTTCGCGATGTACAAGCCCAGTCCAAGATGTTCATCGCCATCGCTGCCGCGCACTGAAACCATCGAGTCGAACAGCTGCGTGCGCATGCGTTCGGGGAGTGCTGGCCCCGGGTTGGTGACCGTAATGACTAAGGCGCTATCTCGTTGCTCCAAACCTATCTTGACGGTGTCGTTGTCTTTACTGAAGTCGACAGCATTGTCGACGAGCTTGTCGAGCATTTGAATCATCAACTCGGGTGACCCGCTTGCAGGCCCATGCGAGACTTCGGACGCAAATTCGAATTGCCGTGCAGGATAAGCGTCAGCATAGGCAGCCACCGTCGACTGCAATACGACATGCACATCAAAATCCACGGCCTCAGCATGTTGCATCAACTCTTCGACGCGACTTGCCTCACTCATAGCCGTCAGTATGCGTCGCAGGCGATCGGCTCCGCTCTTGGCGCGGGCGGCATACTCGGCGGAAGCCGCATTGAGTGGCTCATGTTCGAGATTCTCCAATGACGAGGAAACGATTGCGAGTGGTGTGCGTAGCTCGTGCGACAGTTTGGATGCGAGCGTACGCAAGTACTCGTTGTATTCGCCCAATTGGTGTAGCACGTGAGAAAAGCTTCGCGACAAATCACCGACTTCATCGCCGTCAAGGGCGCTGGGCAGAGTACTGCGCAGGTCATCGTTTTCGAGGGCAGACTCGGCCGCAATGCTCAGCCGTCGAATTCGTCTCGATAGCCACGACGCATATCCGAGCAACGCCAGAGCCGCAACCAAAGTCGCGATCACCGTAACGTAGATCAGTTGTGCGAGGCGCTCATTAGTTAGGCTAAGAATCGCTTCCGTTCCTTGCTGCAATACCAGCGCTCCGAAAATCGTGCCGCCGGATTGAATAGGCTGCGCGACAGCGACCACGGCACCACCGCCATCGGCGCTTCGGAACCATGATTCGGACGCTTCGCCGCGCAGTGCCGCAACGACATAGGGCTGACTTTCCCGGCCGCTGGCATCGGGCGCTGCCAATTCAGCTTCTTGTCCCGATTCGATCACGGCTTCATAGGCAATGCGCAACCAGGCGGAAGCAGCGCCGCCGGAATCGCTCGCTGGCAACGCTATGTCACCGGCGGTAGCAACTCGCCAACCCACGGCGTCCGTCAATATCAGTCGCATACCAGGCTGGGTACGCCGCGCAGCGATCGCGACCAGTTCATCAGAACTTGTTATGAATGGGCCCGGGGCTGCCGATGCGAAACTGGTGCTACGAGTCGGTGCGACCGTTGCTGCGCTGGTAGTGCTAACTTGCAAGCCGATGTTCGTCCCTAGTCGGCTTATCGGAATTCGTGCTTCCAGCTGGAAGCCACGCGACGGCACGTCCTGCCAATGTGCAACGATCGATGGGTCGGGAGCAAATCCATTGGCTGTTGGTACGTAACTGATAATCGACCCAGGTGCTTCGGCGCCAAACATAATTGTCTCGTCGAGATACAGCGGGCTCGTGTTAACGAGCCCAACGCGATCCGAAAATCGTGAGCTCTGGCCAACAGCGATGGTACCGGGTGCCGCGTAGACAACATTCTTGTCGGCAACTTCCACATACAGATAGGCAAACTGTGCATGTAATCCGATAGCGAACTGAATGGGACCGTCAGCACCGCGCATGCTGCGCAACGCATCTCGACTCAGGTTCCAGTCATCGAAATAGCCGTCGATATTCGGTCGCGAACTTATGCGATGTCCGTATATCGAATCACCGACCGCATGGTCGTTCTGATTTGCCAGCGGAAATTCATCTTCGTACTGTGCCATCGAAGCGGCGATAGCGCGTGCAGTACCCGCCAGCATTTGTTGCTGGCCGGCGCGTAATGCAGATTCCGTTTCGCCAATGAACTGGCAACCGGCCCACGGCAGAACAAGAGTTAGCAGACTGACAAGAAGCAACTGCTGCTTAAGGTTCATTGCAGCCAGCGATATCCCATGCCGTAAACCGTTTCGATCGAGTCGAAGCTGTCGTCAATAGCAGCGAACTTACGACGAATGCGTTTGACGTGTGAAGTAATCGTATTGTCATCAAGCACAGCCTGAGCCGCATCCATAAGTTGCTGCCGGTTTTTCACATGCCCTGGATAGCGCGCCATGGCATGTACCAACCAAAACTCGGTCAGCGTCAGACCGACCGGTTGATCTTGCCAAAGCACTGTCATGCGGTCGGTATCGATAGCCAGGTCGCCACGGGTGATGCGGCTGTCGGCAGCCTGCGGTTGCTGCATAGCTTCAAGACGACGGAACAATGCAGCGATGCGCGCCATCAGGTGCGGCAAGCTAATGTCCTTGGTCAGATAGTCGTCGGCGCCGAGACGCAAGCCGGACACTGCGTCGAATTCGCTGTCTCGTGCGGTCAGGAAAATAATGGGTAACTCAGCTGCGCGCGCGCGCAGCTCACGACACAACTCAAAACCACCTTCGACATCGTCACGCAGGTTGACGTCGATAATCACCAGGTCCGGCAAACGAGCGTCGAACGCTGCCATAGCCGGTGCTCTTGAGTCATACGCATCGACGGCGTAGCCGTCGCGCTGAAACGCAGCGACGTAGTTTTCTCTGATTGCTGCCTCGTCTTCGACGATGGCGATACGTTTTGCCACTTTAGCTCCTTAAGTCCTCGACACAATTTGCCACATTACATCGGTGTATTGCCATGCCGGAGTCCACGCTGCGGCGCATTGGCTTGTTGCAATAGGCCTCACGCTAAAGGAGACCGGCAATGCGAGCAAGAAATTGGACCATCCTGTTGACCATAACATTCACGGTATTGCTGTCGATGCGGCCCGCACTAGCTGAGGACGGCGAACCAACCCCCGGGGCCATGCAGAGCGGCAGCCTGCTCATGCGCATGAGCGAGGGTTATGTGACCGCTACTTTGCTGAATACCGATGTAAATATCGTTGTTAACGGCCTCGTCGCGCGCGTATCGGTCGCACAGGAGTTTGAGAACAGTGGTCAGGAATGGGTTGAGGGCGTTTACGTCTTTCCGCTTCCCGACGAGGCGGCTGTCGACCAAATGCGTTTGTACATTGGTGATCGCTTCATTGAAGGAGAAATTCGCGAGAAGGAACAAGCCCGAAAAGAGTACGAACAGGCGAAGTCAGAGGGCAAGAAAACCAGCCTGGTTGAGCAGCAACGGGCCAACCTTTTCACAACCTCGATCGCAAATATCGCGCCCGGCGAAAAGGTCATCATAGAAATTGAGTATCTTGAGAACCTGACGTACGACGCGGGCATGTTTAGCCTGCGTTATCCGATGACGCTGACGCCACGCTACATACCGGGGCAGGGCCTGCCGGACCGCAAAGGCAGTGGCTGGTCCGCCGATACCACCCTGGTTGATGATGCGTCTTTGATAACACCACCGATGGTGACGGCATCAAGAAGCCACCGAGTCTCGTTGCAGGCGACTGTCAATGCAGGCATGCCGCTGGAAATCATCGCCAGTCGTTATCACCCGGTTAACGTTAGTGAAGCGAACGGCGAGTATCGGGTGTCGCTTGCTGGCGGTCGAGCGCCAATGGACCATGATTTCGAACTATTGTGGCGCCCGGTGCCGTCTGCGACACCCAGGGCCATGGCATTCTCCGAAACGATCAATGGTGAGCCGCACTATCTGCTGATGGTCGTTCCGCCGGAATCAGATCTGGTGTCGGACGCTACTATGCCGCGAGAAATGATTTTCATTATCGACACATCCGGTTCCATGCATGGCGTTTCTCTTGCGCAAGCGAAACAAGCGCTGTTACGTGCACTGCAGACGTTGCGCCCTGGTGACCGGTTCAACGTTATCGAATTCAATTCCTACACGACGCCGCTATTTCCGGCGAGTGTCACGGCGGACGTTGCCAATCTTGATGAAGCAAAGACTTTCGTGCGCGATCTGGAGTCAAACGGCGGCACTGAGATGCATTCTGCGCTGTCGTTCGCGCTGCGAACTCCGCCTAGTGAGAGCTTTCTGCGCCAGATCATATTCATCACGGACGGCTCCGTCGGCAATGAGGAGGGTCTGTTCCAGCTGATCGATAGCAAGTTGAAGGGCGCTCGTTTGTTCACGGTCGGAATTGGTTCTGCACCCAACAGCTGGTTCATGCGCAAGGCTGCCGAAACCGGGCGCGGTACGTTCACCGTTATCAGCGCCTTGCACGAAGTCGGCGAGAAGATGGACAGGCTGTTCCAAAAACTGGAGAACCCGCAGGTCACTGATATTGAGGTGCAATGGCCGAGCGGCGTAGTCATCGACAGCTATCCGAGAATCGTGCCGGACTTGTATCTCGGTGAGCCCATCGTTGTGAAAGCGCGTGCTTCGGGCGAGTTTCGGGCTGGCGATGTGGTTCGTATCGCTGGCAATTCAGTAGGCGGTGCCTGGAGCAATGAATTGGCGCTTGCAGATCAGTCGCCTAGTGCAGGTGTCGCTGCGTTGTGGGCACGTGCTCGCATTGACGACTTGCTCGATGAACTGCGACGCGGCGCGGACGAAAGTGAAGTTCGACCGGTTGCTGTTGAAACAGCGCTTACGCATCACCTTGTAAGCAAGTACACGAGTTTGGTCGCCGTCGACAAGACACCGGTTCGCCCGGCAGGCGATCCACTCGATAGCGAGCAGGTCGCGAACTTGATGCCGCATGGACAAAGTGGCTCAGCTATCTTCGGTTTTCCGGCTACTGCGACCAATGCCGAGGTCCTGCAGTTAACGGGGCTCGCCTTGCTGTCGCTGGCACTGTTGATCATGGCGGGGCCGGCCTTGCGCAGGAGGATTCCCAATGAGCTACTTTCCTAGGTCGCCGCGGAGCTGGCTGGTGGCCTGTCTCTTATGTCTCGGCTTTTGGCAACTCGGCCAGGGTGCCTATATTCCGGCGAAAGCATGGATGGCGCAGGAGCTAATGCAGCGCGCCTGGCAACGCAGCAGCGATGGGACCGAACAAGCGACGCCGTGGCCCTGGGCTGACACCTGGCCGGTTGCGCGTTTGAGTGCCATGTCGGGAGACGTGGAGCTGATCGTTTTGGAAGGCGGTTCCGGTCGTACTCTTGCGTTCGGTCCGGGCCACTTGAGTGCGAGTTCGTTGCCAGGCGAAACAGGTAACACCGTGATCGCGGGTCATCGCGATACACACTTCAGCTTTCTTCGTCATCTCGAGATTGGGGAATCGCTGGCGATAGAAACCGTGGCCGGGATGAAGCATCTTTACAAAGTCGTGGGTATTGACGTGGTTGACTCGCGACGTGGCACATTGCAATTGGATACGGACGAAGCCTATCTCAGTCTCGTGACCTGCTATCCGTTCGAAGCGCGAGATCCTGGCGGGCCACTTCGCTACGTTGTCACGGCGAAAATGCTCTTCTAATTTTTTGATCTCTACGTCATAGTAGCCGGTGATCGCACACCCGGTGCGGTTCGAGTCTCAGAGAACCTATGGAAGAGAACAGAGCCAAGCTTACCGAGGGACCGGTCGGCCGACATCTGCTGGACATGGCGCTGCCCGTCCTGCTGGGTATTACAACAATGATGGGGCAGGCATTTGTCGATGCCTATTTCCTGGGACAGGTTGGCGATCGTGCACTGGCCGCGCATGCATTCAGCTTCCCGATCTTGATGATCGTTACCAGTGTTGCTATCGGCATGGGGGCTGGAACGTCATCCGTCGTCGCGCGCGCGATAGGTGCAAACGACATGCGGCGCGCACGGCGTCTGGCAACCGACAGTCTGTTGTTGTCTTTTCTGATCACCGCTGCGTTTTGCGTTCTTGGTGTGCTTACGATCAATCCGTTGTTTCGTGTTCTCGGTGCACCCGAAGACATGATCCCGATGATCCGCAGTTTCATGTTGATTCTGTATTCGGGCGTACCTTTCGTGGTCGTCGGCATGGTTGGCATGGCGAGTATGCGCGCCACTGGCGACACTCGTTTGCCGAGCATGTTGATGATAATGGGCGCCATCCTCAATGTGATCCTCGACCCTATTTTTATCTTCGGCCTTGGCTCATTGCCGGCGTTAGGACTAAACGGCGCAGCGGTGGCAGCGCTGATCGCTCGCGGCGTAATTTTTATTGGTGCGATCTACTTGCTGCGCGGACGACTCAATATGGTCAGTTTCAATCGACCGGATCCGGTCGAGTTGCGACAGTCGTGGCGGGATATTTTGCATGTCGGTATTCCGGCGGCCGGCACCAATGCGATCGTACCGATAGCGACGGCGATCATTACCGCCATGATCGCCGGTTACGGTCCGGAAGCCGTGGCAGGCTTCGGTGTTGCGAGTCGTATTGAGTCGTTGGTGTTGGTGATGTTCTATGCGCTATCGGCCGTGATCGGACCGTTCGTTGGACAAAACCTGTCTGTAGGCAACCAGGCGCGCATCCTTGAGTCGATGCGTTTGAGCATGTGGTTTTGTGTGGGTGCTGGCCTGCTCGTTGCTGGCCTGTTGGCTTTGTCTGCGAATTTTTTACCGACAATATTCAGTGACAACGAGGCAGTAGTCAGCGTGACCCGACTGTTCTTGTGGATTGCTCCGGTTGGCTATGCGGGCTATGGCCTGGTTATGACAATCAACGCAGCATTCAACGGCCTGGGCAAACCAATGCCTGGTGTTGTGGTTAGCCTGATGCGGACCATCATTCTGTACGTACCGCTAGCCCTCATCGGGCGGCACTACTACGGTATGGCGGGAATTTTCGCCGCATACGCGGCCGCCAACGTAATTACCGGATTTGTGGCTTACGCTTGGGTAAAGAGAACTATAAACGGTCTATGCGCGCAACGCGCTTAGCTCGCGTGTCCTACGGGTGCTTCAGTCTCTTTTGCGGTTTGAACCGGATCCTGCTCATCTTCTTCCGTGATGGTCACGATCGGCTTCCGCGTAGGATTGGTGCGGTGATTTGCTCGTCTCACATAAATCGTGACGCTCCAAATAGCGCAGGCGAAGCCTACGGCGAAGTAGACAAACGATAGGGCGTAGTCAAAGCCCAGATAGGTGCCGGAACTCATGAACAGCAATCCTAGTAATAGCCAGAACTGCGGTACGCGTTCATAGATAGGTGTTGGTAGCCACATAATCGGTCTCAGAAGTTATTAATGGTTAAGCACGACCATAAAATGCGCAAAATAAAGCAAGTAATCCTGTGTCTTGGTCACATGACGCGAAAATGGAGCTGGCTAACAGTCTGAATTGTGACTGGTTTCACATAATGCTCGGCAATACCCGCCTGCGATACCAGAAATGCATTCCGATACCGCGGCTCGCCATGAATATTGTGAAAGCAAGCCACAGGCCGTGATTGCCATAGTCTTGCAGTAGAAACCAAGCTGGCAGGAAGACTGCGAATGTGGAAATCAGCATAAGGTCACGCATTTCCCTGGAGCGAGTAGCGCCGACGTACACGCCGTCGTAAAGGAATGACCAGACGGAGATGAGTGGAGAAATGACCAGCCAGGGAAGAAATTGCATCGCGGTGCTGCGAACATCCGGCAGATCGGTTAGTACGCGAATCAACGTTGGGCCGATCAGGATGTAAAACAAGAAGAATCCGGTTGCGAAGATCAGCGACCACTTCAAGGCTAATTGCACGGAACGCTCGAGCACGTCACGACGCTGTTGACCGACGGCCTTGCCGACGAGCGCCTCTGCAGCATGTGCGAAGCCGTCCAACGCGAAGGCGGTCAGGTTTTGCAAATTCATCAGTACCGCATTCGCTGCCAGTACGAGGCCGCCGAGTCTTGCACCCTGTGCGGTGACAAACGCGAATGTGAATATCAAGGCCATCGTGCGCACGAAAAGATTCACGTTCACGGCAAAAAAAGCTGCGTAGGCACGGACATTTAACAACCGCGCCATCGGCCAGTGACCACTTCGTTTGCGCAGCGCTCGAGCGGCGAAGGCGAGACCAACAACCACGCCAGCGTATTCCGCGATAACCGAGGCAAG
>RCNC010003404.1_pt1 | contig 10392 bp, 8 predicted proteins | sample 2041301 | NCBI WGS metagenome assembly RCNC01 (sample SAMN09708231, study PRJNA481090) | Marine sediment metagenome, whole genome shotgun sequencing project. | biome: marine sediment; feature: ocean; material: sediment; isolation source: Sewage treatment plant 13A marine sediment (STP13A) ... | reverse complement strand
ATATCTATGAACAGGAAACCCTCGGTTTAGTTGGTGAAACCGGCTGTGGAAAGACCACGGTTGGAAGAACAATGTTACATCTCTATCCGCCTACAGATGGAAAAATTATCTTTAACGGAGTGGATCTAAACGATTTGGGAGAAAGAGAGCTTCGTTTTACTCGCAGCAAAATGCAGATGATTTTCCAGGACCCATATGCTTCCCTGAATCCGCGTATGACAGTTGGCTCGATCGTTGGAGCGCCCCTGGATGTGCACACTGACCAGGGTAGAAAAGAAAAAAGGGAACGGGTTCAGGAACTGCTGGACATAGTGGGGTTGAATCCAGATTTTGTCAATCGCTATCCCCATGAGTTCTCTGGTGGTCAAAGACAGCGAATTGGTATCGCCCGCGCCCTTGCGTTAAACCCGGACTTTGTAGTCTGCGATGAACCAATTTCTTCTCTGGATGTATCTATCCAGGCCCAGGTTGTCAACCTGCTTGAGGATTTGCAGAAGAAGCTGGGTTTGACTTATTTGTTCATCGCCCATGATTTGAGTATGGTTCGACATATTAGTGATCGAATGGCTGTAATGTATCTGGGAAAAATTGTTGAATTAACAGATCGAGACGAAATTTTCCTTAATTCTCTCCATCCTTACACACAGGCATTGATGTCTGCAGTACCCGTTCCCGACCCGGACCTTGCTGAAAATAAAGACAGAATAATCCTGGATGGAGATATTCCAAATCCATCCAACCCGCCGCTGGGGTGTAATTTTAATACTCGCTGTCCAGTGGCCATTGATATTTGTTTTAAAGAAGAACCAGAATATCGAGAAGTCAAAGATAAACACTGGGTAGCATGCCATCTTGTAAAATGAACCAGTCCAACCGGACTTTTTTCTAACAGATACAAACCCTCCTGGCAGAGATGCTGGGAGGGTTTTGATTTATCTTGTTTCGGTATAGATCTGATGTTGAATTTTCCAGGTAGATGGGAATATGAATATGGAGAATGAGTTATGAAATCGGGTACCAGGCTTTCCTTTGAAGCTATCACGCTTAAATTGCATCATCCCTTTCGACTCTCAACCGGTGTAAGCACAACACGAACAGCTCACTGGATTCGGTTGGAAGATGACCAGGGTTGGGGTGAAGGCACGATACCTCCCTACTACAACATCAGTGATGAAGATATGCAGGCATTGTGGGATGAAAAATCTCACAGTAAGGAACCTTTCCCGGAAGACCCAGAGCTGATTCCGGGCTGGATTGGCGACCAGGGACCAGCTCCGGCCAGGGCTGCCCTGGATCTGGCTCTGCACGATAGGATTGGGAGAAGGAGGGATCTTCCAATCTATAAGTTATATAATCTTCCAGCTCCTATTCCCTTTTCAACTGCCTTTACCATTGCTATCACTGAGCCTGAAGAAATGGCTCGGATGGCGGCGAATCGTCCGGAATTTCCGGTAATCAAACTCAAGCTAGGCAGCGATGATGATATCAGCCGTGTTGCAGCAGTCCGAAGCGCCAGGCCGGACGTCCGATTGTACCTGGATGCGAATGCAGGATGGGAACCAGATGAGGCAGTTCGGCTTATCAAGGATCTGGAATCCTTAGATATTGAGATGATTGAGCAGCCAGTTGCTGGACATGATATTGAGGGTATGGGTTATGTTCAGAGCCAGACCGATATTCCGATCGTGGCCGACGAGTCTCTTAAATCATTGGGGACTTTGGAGGAATTGGCCAGAGCGGGAGTGCAAGGAATCAACTTAAAGATAATGAAGCTGGGTGGGTTGGAACCGACGTTAAAATTGTTAAAAAGGGGAAAGGAACTTGGACTCAAGATCATGTTAGGTTGCATGACAGAGACATCTCTGGGGGTTACTGCAATGTCGCACCTGGCTGCCATGGCTGATTGGATCGACCTGGATGCGCCCTTGTTGATTGCTAATGATCCTTTTGAAGGTGTCAGTTACGACCAGGCCCTTGTGTCACTGCCTGATAGGGCAGGAATTGGAATAGTTCGTAGAACTGGGATGAAATAGACTGCCAATATTAACCAGGTCAATGTGTATCACTGCCCCAGATAGCATATATTAATTGACATTATTTCAACCGCAGACTACAATGTAGATTGACCGAGGCGATGACCCAAGTCGGTTAGGAGGGATCATGAGTTCCTGGCGCGGAAAATATGCCATTGGGTTAACTGGAAATATTGCAACTGGAAAGAGTGTGGTCCGAAAGATGCTAGAGCATCTGGGCGCATACGGTATTGACGCGGATGTGTTATCTCACCGCGCCATTATGAAATCTTCCCCAGGATATCAACCTGTAATAGATACCTTTGGCCAGTGGGTTTTGGGGTCGAATGGAGAAATTGACCGGAACAAACTCGGCGAATTGGTGTTTAAGAATCCAGACGCGATGATGCGGCTCGAAACCATCATCCATCCCCTGGTCAGACAGGCGTTGGACGTCCTGGTAAATAAGACTTCTCATCCGATCGTTGTCATTGAGGCCATCAAACTGCTGGAATCTGACATGCACAATCTGTGTGATCAGGTCTGGGTGACAATGTCTTCTTCGGATCTTCAGCTGGAACGGCTGATAGAAAAACGCAGCATGACCAGAAGAGAAGCAGAGGACCGGATCAATGCCCAACTGCCAGCTACTGCAAAGTTAACCAAAGCAGATGTGGTTATTGAAAATGATGGCTCTTTTGAAAAGACCTGGAAACAAGTCTATGATGCCTGGCAAGTCATCACCCAGAAAGAACCCGGATTTAAAGCGGTTCCAAGCAAGTCTTACGGCAAGCTCGAAGTGAAAAGGGCAACACCGGAATCTGCTGAGCAGATCGCTGTATATATGAGCCAGCACAACCGATCCAAACGGCAAATGACCAAAGATGACATAATGGCCGCTTTTGGTGAGAAGGCCTATATGCTGCTGATGTCGGACGAAGAGATCATCGGTCTGTTAGGTTGGCAGGTTGAAAATTTGATAACAAGAGTGGACGATGTCATGCTCACAGAGGGATTGGCAATCCAGAATGGACTGAAAGCTCTGATGAGCTTTGTGGAGGATTCTTCCAAAGAGCTTCAGAGTGAGGCCGCCCTGTTATTCCTTCCGCCATCCTTGGCTCAACATGAAAATCTATGGAGCGGTTTGGGGTATCAAGCCAGGACCGTGAAAGACCTCCAGGTGAAAGCCTGGCAGAACGCTGTAATGGAATCCATGCCGCCTGGCACAGTTCTGCTCTTTAAGCAGCTCAGAAAGGACCGTGTCTTACGTCCGATGCAGTAATTATTTCTACATCAGGTAGATCGAAGTGATTAATAACTTTTGGAATTATTTGCTTTTTATATTTCAGCGAGCAAATTGGCTCAGCGTTTTTGATATCCTTCTGGTAGCGACAGTAGTGTTTATTATCCTCTACCTGCTCAGGGATACTAAAGCGCTGGTTCTTCTCAGGGGTGTCCTGTTCCTGATTGTTGTGATCAGCTTGCTCTCGAGTCTGAGAGTCCTCCCCGCATTTTCATGGATAGTAACCAATACATTGCCAACATTGCTGTTGGCAATTCCGGTGATTTTCGCCCCCGAGATCAGGCGCATGTTGGAACGTATTGGCCGGACAGGATCGGTTTTTTCTCAGGACCAATTCACTTCTGAAATGGAAAAGAATATCCAGGGCGTTGTTCAGGCAGCCCGTAGGATTGCGGAACGCAAGTACGGCGGTCTGATTGTTTTTTCCCGCCTGGATTCTCTGCAAGCCTATATTGAAACAGGGGTGCAGTTAAAAGCATCTATTAGCCCTGAAACGCTGATCCAGATCTTTTTCCCTAAAACGCCATTACATGATGGAGCAGTGATTATCTCAGAAAACGTTATTACTGCTGCTGGCTGTGTACTGCCCCTATCTGCCAGCGGTGTCTTGGAATCATCCCCGGAAAGGTCGATGGGATTGCGACACAGGGCCGCTCTGGGTATTGCGGAAGAAAGTGACGCAATTGCGGTTGTGATTTCTGAAGAAACCGGCATCGTTTCCCTAGCCTATGATGGAAAACTTGACAAATATGTTCCACTGGATGAATTGCAGGGTAAATTGAATGGGTTCTTCCAGCATGAGCCAGTCCAAAAATCACTCTTGTCACGCATAAGCACACTCTTTCAAGGACCCTTAGAATGAAACTGATGCGCTGGTTGGGCAGCAATCTTACTTCCTTGATCCTGTCACTATTGCTGGCATTTGTGATCTGGATCTCAGCTGTGACCTCTGCTAATCCCAATGTTGAAGCTGAGTTTTCGATTCCTTTGGAAGTGAGACAGCAGTCGTCTGATATTGCGATCGTAGATCCATTACCGCAAACCGTTGATCTTAAGATTCTGGCTCCTGAAAGCATTATTCAAAGCCTTGAAGAGGATAATCCGCTTGTGGCATACATCAACTTGACGGATATAACAGCAGGCACTTACCGTTTTCTCGTTCAGGTACAGATACCTGATCAACTGAATCCGATCCGCGTCCTGGAGCAAAATCCTGAGAAACTGGAATTAAAAGTCAGCAACTTGATCTCAAAGCTGCTGCCCGTTTCGATCCAGGTAGAAGGAGAACCGGCAATCGGCTATCAGACCAGTGGACTCTCCTGGGATGGGAGCTCTGTCACTGTCATCGGGCAGGACATCAAAGTCCAGGAAGTGGCGGTAGTGGTAGGTATGCTGGATATTTCGGATTCAACGGGATCGATTTCCAGGAGCATTACTCTTGAGGCCAGGAACACAGCAGGTGAGATTGTTGAAAGAGTGACGCTCCAGCCTGAGACAGTCCTGGTCAACCAGTCGATCAGCCTGCAGGGTGGATACAGGAATCTGGCCGTAAATGTTACTACGCAAGGTGTAGTTGAACCTGGATACCGCTTTACGAGTATCACACCGGCACCGCCGACAGTGATGGTGTTTTCTGAAGACCCCCAACTTGTAGAGGGATTGCCAGGTTATGTAAATACCAAACCATTGAATTTGAACGGAGTAGACGGGTATCTGGAAACTATACTAGAATTGGACCTTCCGGAAGGGGTTACCGTAGTGGGTGATCCGACTGTGCTGATCCAGGTGAACGTCACTGCTCTGGAGACCAGTATGGTGATCACCAGGGAGATCGAAGTGATTGGTTTGCTGCCTGGCTTAAACGCCCAGGTATCACCAAGCCAAGTAAGTGTCCGGGTTTCTGGACCAGTCCCTGTCCTGGAAAATCTTACCTTGAGAGATATCAGGGTGGTTGTTGATCTCACGAGCCTGGAAGCTGGAACCCATACTCTGACACCTACGGTAGAAATCCTCCCCACCGATATTATCTGGGAAGATGTCTCTCCTGCAACTGTTGAAATAGTCATCCTGGAGGGGTAGGAAAATTGAACCCCTCTGATAAATAGTCCCCGAAAAAAATATGCAGAAACCTGTTGTGGCCATTGTTGGCCGACCCAATGTGGGTAAGAGTACCCTTTTTAATCGCCTGGCTGAACGCCGGATGGCGATTGTGGATGATATACCAGGAACGACCAGAGACCGTCTTTCCACGGAAGTTGAATGGACGGGTGTGGTCTTTGACATCATTGATACCGGGGGATTGGACCCCACTCAGGTGGGCCCTGGTAAAGGACAGGAACCGCTTTCCATCGGTTCCCACCAGTTCATTGAAGAAATCCGCAGTCAAGCAGAAATTGCCATCCAGGAATCAGACGCAATCCTTTTTGTTGTGGATGGACAGACTGGAATCACACCGGCAGACCGGGAGATCAATGAATCCCTCAGAAAAGTCCAGGAGATCAATGATGGGGAAATCTATCCACCAGTGCTTTTAGTTGTCAATAAATGTGATAACAAGGAAACGCGCCAGAACGCAGTCCAATTCTACGAGCTGGGATATAACGAAATATATGTCATATCTGCCATCCACGGTTCTGCGACGGGAGACATGCTGGATGCGCTGGTGAAAGTTCTTCCAGAAGGGGGAGAAGAAGAAGAGGATGTATCTGTAAAAATTGCCATTGTGGGAAAACCCAATGTTGGAAAATCCAGCCTGCTGAACAAGATCTCCGGGGAAGAGCGGGTGATCGTTAGCAATATCCCAGGAACTACCAGGGACTCGATTGATACCAGCCTGGTCTACAAGGATGCCCCGATCACAATTATTGATACAGCCGGGATCCGCAAACGCGGCAGTGTTAAAACAGGTGTGGAGAAATTCAGCGTTATACGGGCGATGAAAGCTATTGAGCGCTCGGATGTGGCCCTCCTTGTTGTTGATGCCTACGAGGGAGTAAAATCTCAAGACACACACGTAGCCGGTTATATCCTGGATGAGTGGAAGAGTGCGGTTGTGGTGATCAATAAATGGGATCTGATCGAAAAAGATACCCATACGATGGTTGAATTCACAAATTATGTGCGTTATGAATTGAACTTCATGGATTATGTGCCGATTCTGTTTACTTCCGCATTGACCGGTAAACGGGTGGATCAGATCCTGGACCTGGCGCTGGAAGTCCAGAAGGCGAGAATGGTCAGGTTGCCTACCTCACAAGTAAACAAGATCGTCCAGAACGCTCAGGATAAACATCCGTCGCCTTCAAAGGCAGGACGCCATTTTAAGATTTATTATGGCTCCCAGGTTCGGAACGACCCTCCAACTTTTTTGCTCCATGTTAATGACCCGAAATTGACCCATTTCACCTATTTGCGATATATTGAAAACCAGATTCGGGAACATACGCCATTTTTGGGGACTCCGATCAAGATCCTGCTCCGCCAAAGTTAGTTTTAAATCCCAAAATCCAATAAATAACAATAGATTGAGAAGGGTGAGTTTGCTATCCTTCCCTTGCCTTGACTGAACTTGGATTATATAATCTGGAACACGTTCAAAGGTGATAACCTGAAAATGACTGAAGAATTTGACTCTCTCCAACTCGAAAATGAGGAAAATCGCCCAGAAAGGCCGAATTTAATGGGTGTTCTGGTTGATATCCTGGAAACTCTGCTGCTTTCAGTGGTTCTATTCTTCCTGATCAACGCGGTATCCGCCCGGATCCGGATCGATGGATCAAGCATGGAACCCAATCTTCACCATGGAGAATTTGTAATTGTCAGTAAGATCAATTACCGGATCGGGGAACCCGAACGGGGAGATGTTGTGGTATTTGACTTTCCGCGCAATATCACCCAGGAGTATATCAAACGAGTGATCGGCTTGCCTGGCGAACAAGTTCATATTGAAGATGGTATTGTGTATATTAATGGTGTGATGCTTTCTGAACCATATTTGATGATAGATCCTCAATACGAAGGCGAATGGGTAGTTTTGGAAGACACTCTCTTTGTCTTGGGCGATAACCGGAATAACTCCTCAGATTCCCACAATTGGGGCATGGTGCCCATGGAAAATATTGTTGGGGAAGCTCTGCTGGTGTATTGGCCGCCAGATTCGTGGGGATTGGTCAATGGGGCAAGCCCGGTTCTGGCCTCGGAATGATCCATCCGTCAATCCGGGGATTCCGCCTGGTTGACTCCAAGAGAAATCCTTTATTGGTAGATATAATAGATACTCTCTGCTAAGATGCAGTATCTGTTATCATAAATATGAGAAATCTGGTCGATTAAACACTTTACCTTATAGGTTGGTGTTAGTTCAGCTTAGGTGGTTATTAGTATTCAGTGGGAGTTTAGTATGGCACAGCGGGCCCTCACCAAACGCATCATCCCGGTCCATGTTTTGACTGCCAGTTACCGCATTGCAGGTACGGTAAAGGTCAGCAACAGTGGATTAAGTGGGCTGGTAACGGATTCGACAAGCCAGTTCATGACCATTATGGATGCCAGCCTTGGCCGCATCCATGACCCGGATTTTCTGGTACAAAGATTACCTGACATCCGTTTGGTTAAAGACCAGATCCACAGCGCCAGCGTAAAACGACGCCAGGATATTGGGCCGAGGGGGATCACCCGGGCTGGGTATGAACATGTCAATATTTTTCATATCGCCATCACTGACTCGACCTTTGAATATGAAGGCTGCCTGGAATGGCCGGGCCGGTTCGATTTTAAAGCCCTGATGTCTGCAGGCACCTGGGAGTACCTGCCCATATTTGATGGAACTGTGCGTTCCATTATCTATCCTGAGATGGAGATCAAGAGCGAAGCCATGCTGGTTAATCGCAAACATATCGCTACTTTTACTCATGCCCTGAAGAAAGCGGATGAAGACTCATCCTTGCCGGGAATTCCGCTAGGCTTGACCTGATTAAGCGGGGATAGTATAATTTTTGCCGTTGTCTTAACAACTAAATTTGCCCCCATCGTCTAGGGGACCAGGACATAACCCTTTCAAGGTTAAGACCGGAGTTCGAATCTCCGTGGGGGCACAGTGATAAAAACTTTTCCGAGTAGCAAACCGGAAAAGTTTTTGTTTTAATTTCTTAGATTATTAAAATGAAATTAATTTCCCTATTCCTGAAAATTAGGGGACATTATGGAGATATTGCTGTGGATTCAAGTAAATAATCATATTTCCCAAGGTTAAAATTAAATATTTCCCTGATTCGATCTAAATCATAGAGATCACCACGAACGATAAATTTAAGCTTATCATAATACATGGCGATGTTCTCATTATATATTTTATTCTCTCCTGTCTCTAGAGTGTCAAGATATCCTTCAGGAATTTGGTGGTGAAAATGCCCAATTCTCCAGTAACGAATGTCTTCTAAAGGTAACCTTGACATGAGTGGATCGGACAAAGAATTTCTATCGATAACATGAACGCTTGGCCCGTAAAAATACCCATCTATACCTAAGGGTCCAAGAAGCTTGGCTTTATTCTTTGTTGCATCATATATCCAGTCATTCCCGGAATATCCTGAACCAGGAAATGGATCTTCCCTCTCTGTGCTCAGTAAACCCAAAGTTCGAAAATAATAAGCTCTTTCGTTTGCAACACCAGTCGAATAGATATAATCCCTAATATCTCCCTCCCCGTAATTTAATGGAGTTCGCAAAGGTGATGTGTTAAATATTAAGCCTAATGATAAAGTAAGCGTAATTAGCACTTCATACATGTACCCTTTTTCGCCGATGACGATTCTTGGGATCAATATTGCAGATATTAATAAAATTGATGAGAAAAAACGCCCACCCATAAAATCGCCTCCGATGAATAAGATATAACCCATATAGAGGATGATCGACCAAATGAACATTGATAATTTTCGTTTTTTATGACGTAGGATAAGAATAATCGCCAAGAGAATACTAATCAATGTAACTGGGTCTGTGATAAACGAATCGGCATAGTAAAAAAGACCTTGTTTTAATAAGGCTAAACGACTGATTCCCGTATTTAATTTTGCATATGCTGTATTGGGGAAGAATGTCCCGTAATAGAATAACGAGAATAACTCCCAAATAATGAGTGGAATAAATCCAAGAAACATGAGGACAAGACTTCGGAACTTAAATCTATCATTGATCATTATATATAAAAGGGGAGGAATGAAAAATAATAGAGTGTCCAAGCGGTTTAATGTCGCCAACCCGGCGAGTAATGAAAGAAGAAAAATATTCTTTCCGTTTAGCTCTTTGTCCTGTAGATATAAAAACAGAAACAAAGAAAGTATCAAGAAAGTGAGGGGGTTTTCTAATCCTGATGTCGTATAGTCCATGAATGATCGCGACGATAATAGAATGACTAAAGTAAGTATTGCCCCTTTGTATGATTTTGCAATCAGTAAAGTGATAATAATAATTGTTGTGAACGAAAAAAACATTGAAATAAATATATTGGTATAGTACATCTGCGGCCAATAATCAAATGAAAAAACATATTGCCAGACGTAATTTACACCCGAGAGAATAAAAAACCATAGTGGGTGAGTAAATGTCTGAACCCTCTCACCGACATTGTGGACCAGACCATAACCGTGTATGAAATTCTCAATGGATCGATAAGTTATGTAGGCATCATCAGATATCCAGGCATTTTTTATTACTACAATAAAAAACACCAAGATGAATGAGATAACAAGGAGTTTGTTTTTATTAGAAGTATTTTCCATGATTGTCCAATGCTTTGTGCGCAATTATTACGTGAATTATCCTCATATATGTATACCATCTTTCACCTGACAATTCAAAGGGATGAAATGAGGTTTCTATTAAAAGATTGTTATTAATTGTTGATGACTTTAATATATTAATCTCTAATCGATCTATATCGCTTTACGAATGGGATCCTGGTATCTGCGTTCGGCTCCTTCAAGGTTAAGACCGGAGTTCAAATCTCCGTGGGGGCACAGAAAAAATCCTATGTAAATATGATTTTTGGTTTAATGGGAATCAGGGAATCTCGGA
>RCNC010003403.1_pt1 | contig 10395 bp, 8 predicted proteins | sample 2041301 | NCBI WGS metagenome assembly RCNC01 (sample SAMN09708231, study PRJNA481090) | Marine sediment metagenome, whole genome shotgun sequencing project. | biome: marine sediment; feature: ocean; material: sediment; isolation source: Sewage treatment plant 13A marine sediment (STP13A) ... | reverse complement strand
TTATGGCGGGGGCGGGTGAGGCCATGGGGGGGCGGGGGGGCCATCCGCGAGCCCGAGCGCACATGGATGTGCTTGTAGCGTGCCCCGCCATAAGGTCAGGGGCAACTACGGATCGGGCTACAACGTACCAAATACGCAGAATCAGGCCGCAGAACTACTAGCCTTGGCCGCCTCTGCGTCCTCATGTTTCTTGTTGAACTCGGCCAACATATCCTGCTCGTAAGCCTGCGCTTCCCCGATATCCAGCGGGCGCTCCAGAGACGACCAGTTGATATCACCGTCCGTAGCCATATTTTCGTAATCCAGGATACCCAACTCTTCGAACTTGGGACGAATCTTGTCAGTGAGCAGACCAATGCGATTGAGGTTGGGGATCACGCGCTGGAACAGCAAGTTGCGGAAGGTGGACATCACAAAGCCGTCCAGGACTTTCTGGCGCGCTTCCTCAACATCCCAGCCAAAGTGGCGGAATACATCCGTCGCCACCAGGCGCTCACGGCTGATCGCGCAGGCCTCATAAGCAAACTGGGCGCGCTCTTCGCGCTCTTCGTCCGAGAGGGTTTTCACAAAATCTTCCAGGTAATTCACACCGAAGGTCACATGGCGGGCTTCGTCACGGATTACCAGGTACACCACATCCTTGAGCACTGGATCGGGTGTGGTTTCGCGGGTGGTTGCAAACGCTGACAGTGCCAGCCCCTCGATGACGATCTGCATGCCGATGAACTTCATGTCCCAGCGCTCGTCGGTGAGTATCTTGTCGATGATGCTCTTCAGGTGTGTATTGATCGGGTAGCTCAAGCCGATTCTCTTTTGCAGGTACTTGTTGAATACCTCCACATGGCGCGCCTCGTCAAAAGTTTGCGAGGCGGCGTAGAGCTTGGCGTTGAGCGTGGGCGCGCAGGAACACAACTGCGACGCGACCAGCAGGGCACCCTGCTCTCCGTGCAGGAACTGGGACAGGCTCCAGGCGTTCATATGCAGCCAGAACTCGTCCTGGGTCTTCTCGTCCATGGCCAGGTAGGGCTCGTAGTCCTGGAGATTCATCATCTCCGGCGAACGGTCGAACTCGGGCCAGGGGCGATCCCAGTCAATGTCCATCTCCGGATCCCAGTTGAGTTGCTTACCGAGGTCGTACAACTTTTTGATACGATCATCCTGAATCTTGTAATCCCAGTTATAGGAACCGGACAAAGGGGTCTGGAAAATCTCCGCGACATAATCGACATGCTCGCTGGTCAGGACATCTTCCAGGTCCGGGTTTTCCTTGGGATAGTCGGCACCGGGGTAGCGCTGGATCTTGCGGGGAGTCTCTTCAGTCCATTCAATTTTCATAAAACCACCTGTCATTTATTTTCTGATGGGAGAACTATGCGCGATAGCTAAAAAGCCAACAAGGTAAAGTCTTGTCAATATATGGTCATTTGTGGCCAAATGGGCCCATGCCTACCGCCAGCACGCCAGCCCAGTACATTCTGATTCTCATCGACATGGTTGAGGGGCAGGGCTGTGATCGGCAACAACTGCTGGCCGGCACCAGCCTGGCCGAAGTCGGGATCGCCGGCATTGGCGCGCGCATCGCCGACGCGGACTTCAACCAGCTGGTGATCAATGCGCAACACCTCACCGGTGACCCGGCCCTGGGCCTGAAGCTGGGGCGGCGCCTTAATTTGAGTGCCCATGCGGTGCTGGGCCAGGCCTTTATGACCTGCGGGAACCTCGGAGAAGCCCTGGAACTATTGATCAAGTACCACCACCTGCTGGCCTCCTCCCTGCACCTGGAGCTGGAGACCGTCGGTGAGCAATGCATCCTGACCCTGATCACCCCACCCGATGTCTCGGCCATCGAATTTAGTTACGAACTTGTCTATGGCGCCCTGGTCAACACCCTGCGCGGACTGCTGAACGCCCCGGACCTGACCCTGCGCATGGAAGTACCCTACCCGGAGCCGGCTCACTCGGGGTTTTATTATGAGGTGCTGGGTGAAGACGTTCACTTCGACTGTGTTTGCGGTCGTATTTTATTTCACCGTGACATGCTGGAAACGCCCCTGCCCTCCTCCAACGCGGTCTTGCTCAACCTGTACGAAGCGGAGTGTGCACGGCTACTGACTGACCTTGAAGGGGAGGATTCTGTGGCGGAGCAAACCCTGCGCCTGTTACGCAAACTGGAAGGCCAATACCCGCAGATGCCCCAGATCGCCAATATGCTGAACCTCAGCCCCCGCACTTACCGGCGGCGACTGGATGAGGAACAGCAATCGTTCCAGAGACTACTGGACCAGGTGCGCGGGGAACACGCCACCCGCTATCTGCAAAACACCCGCTTACCGCTCTCCAGTATCGCCTACATGGTTGGCTTCAGTGACGCCTCCAATTTCCGCAGGGCGTACTTCAAATGGACCGGGCGGTCGCCAAGGGAGGTGCGAAATGGCTAAGGCCCTGTCGATCTACATGGGCAGCGAGGCGGCTGCGCGCATTGCCAAAGAAGGTTGGTCGGCGGAGCTTTTCAGCCTGTTGCTGGGCGCATCCGGGGGCCCCAAGTGGTTTATCCTGGCACAGCTGGACAGGCTGTTGTTTGGCGACTTCCTGCAGCGCAGCGAGCGCCCCCTGTCGGTGCTGGGTTCCTCCATTGGTTCCTGGCGCCACGCCTGCCTGGCCATGCCCGATCCTGTCGCGGCAATTGAGCAACTGGAGCAGGGCTACCTGTATCAGCGCTACGCCACCAAGCCTACCGCGCAAGAGGTAAGTGCAGTCAGCCTGGGGATTCTGGAGGGCATCCTGGGTAAAGATGGCAACACACAGCTGGTGAATCACCCGCGCATTCGCAGCCATATCGTCACTGCGCGGGGCCGTGGGCCCGCGGCGTCATCCTCCACTGCCCTGTTAGCCACTGGCATGGGCGCCGCAGCCCTGTCCAATACATTGAGCCGCCGCCTGTTGAAGTTCTACTTCCAGCGGGTTGTCTTTCACAGCGGGGAACAACCCAGCCCGCAGCTGGACCTGCACGATTTTCACACTCACTACAGCGCGCTGCGCCCGGACAATATCATCCAGACCCTGCACGCCAGTGGCGCCATACCCTTCGTCCTCACCGGCGAACGGGATATCCCGGGGGCACCGCCGGGACAATATTGGGACGGGGGCATCATCGATTACCACTTTGACCTGGGGCAGTACCACGGCGATGGCCTGATACTCTATCCCCACTTCAGCGCCAGCGTGATCCCGGGGTGGTTCGACAAGTTTTTGCCAGGGCGCCACAGCGCCATTCACGAGGCACAGAAACTGGTACTCCTGTGCCCCAGTGAAGAGTTCACCGCCGACCTGCCCATGGGCAAGATACCGGACCGCTCAGACTTCCAGAAGCTGGCCGATGACCAGCGCATCGAATACTGGGAACAGTGCATACTGCGCAGCCGTGCATTGGCGGAGGAATTTATGGCATTACTGCAGGGGACCGACCCACTCAGGGGCGTGACTGTCTTTGACTGAGATCAGCTCACGTTCTCGTCCAGAAAACGCGTCACCTCTTTCTTCAATACCGGCTCGAACATCGAAGCCAATAACCCCAGCTTGACGGAGACATCGATCAGGCCGTCATGAAAAGATAACTTACCGTCCACACCGGCACCCTTGATCCGCACCTCATCACCCTGCCAGCGGGAACGCACGCCGTGCTCCTGCTCAAGAGTGACCGCCAGGCCCTGGGCGGCCTCGCGCACGTCCTCTATGGGCATGGTATAGGGCTTTTTTATTCTGAAGTGCGCCATATCATTTCCTCGCCTGGGAGGACCCAGTATAGGTTACGGCCATCGCCGACGCACTGGCAATCTAGCTGAATTGCCCAGCAGCGACCTGATAGGCCCGCTGGCAACACTCCGAGGTCATCATCTGCTGCAGCATTTGCTCATCTTCGCTATAGGCGACTGCACGCTGACCGCCGGGAAGATCAAACACCGCCACTGCACGCCAGGGCTCAAGACCCTGGTAAAGCACTGTGTAGCCGGCGACAGTGCCTTCGCCCTGGTAATCGGCCACCAGCTCACAGACTTCACTAAGCTCACGTACCCGCTCGGTGACATCGGCGCAGGCCCAGTCACCAGCACCCGGAGTCGCGGACCACAGCGCACAGGCCTGTTTGGTCAGCATGCCGCTAACAGTAGTCACCAGCCCTGTTTCCGCCGGGTTCTCACGCAGTAATTGCGCCATTTTAACCGTCGCCTGGTAGACAAAATTGTTCAGCGGTCCGCCGCCGAAAGTCATGCCTCCGGTAACACTGATGCCCTGGGAGGGGTCCATTGCAAACTCCTGCAACTGCGCTCGCACAGCAAAGGGAAAGCAGGAATACAGCTCGCGCAGGCGCACCTCATTGAAATTGACGCCAGCGAGCTCCATAGCGACCTCACCTGCCACTCGAAACCCGGCACTGGCACCGAGGTCCTTGCGGCTGGCAACCACCGACATGAAATTTGATTCCGTAGACGCCAGTGGAAAGACCCACTTGTCGCGCGCTATGCCCAACTCCTGTGCCAGGCCGGCGCAGCAGAGAATCAGGCCAGCGGCCTGGTCGACATTCCACTGGCTGTTATGCAGCTTGGTGTAAGGGAAGGCCAGCATGCGATTGGCGGCGGAATGCTCACGAATATGCGCAGCCGACACTGCCCCATCGGACCAGGCATCTGGATTTCCCGCGGCGATCTCACTCAAGCCGGCATACATATCAGCCATCTGGTCGCGGTGCTGATCGACCGTCAGGCCCTGCTTATAGCGCAGGGCGCTGTCCATAATGGCGTAATAACCGACCGGCATCCCCAGGCCACTGTCCGACTCAAGCTGGGACCACATTTCGTCCTCTGGCTGCAGCGTGATATCGGGCTGGACATCCACCTGCGATGTTTCCCGGGCGGTGGTGCCCGCCTTGCCAGCGCACAGTTCACGGTACCGGGCCTCACCACCAGTCACCAGCACCACCTGCGCCTCGCCATCCAGGATGCGTTGGCAGGCACGGGTAATCAGGGTCTGCTGCAGGATACCGAATTCGGCTAACAGGGTAGTAGCAGACTGCGCACCCAGGGCATCGGCCAACAGTCGCGCGGGATCGCTATACCCCCAGAGACTTTTGGGCACCAGGATTTCATCGGCCCGCTGCAACAGCTGGGGGCAGCCGGCGTCGACCGCGGCAGCGCGCAGCGCCCGCTCCATAAGAGCGACAGGCTCCAGCGCCTGCTGGTAATCATCGAGCTTCTGCTGCACGGCCGCCACACCGACCAGAACCGGCGTATCAGGGGGGCAGTCAGGCATTCATGAATTCCCCAGCATACCAGTTCAGTATGCCAATTTTTTCCTCGAGGGTCTTGTCCGGCTCCATCTCGTAAACGTTACGAAAACCGATGATGACCTCGGTCACGCCGATCCCTTCCAGCTCTGCAATACCCTCACGGGTAAACGCGTTCTGGCCCGTGGTAAACACCTTGAAGGGCTTATTCGCGGTGCCATATTCTTCGCGCAGCTGGTTGATACGAGCGATGTAGGTCCCCAACTGCTCCATGTCCGCACCGGCACACATCCAGCCATCACCCACCCGCGCAGCGCGCTTCAGGGCCGGCTCCGCATGACCACCAATCAATAAGGGGGTGGGCGCGCTCGGCACCGGACACATTTTATTGGCTGGCATCTGGTGCATCTCACCGTCGTAGGCAAAGAATTCGCCGGTTTCCAGCCCGCGCAGGATATCGATCTGTTCATCAAAACGCTTGCCACGCTTTGCCCAGGGCACTCCACAAACGGCGAAATCTTCTTCCCAGGGGCTGATGCCAATGCCAAAATCAAAGCGATTTCCGGATAGCGCCTGGATACCCTGCACCTGCTTGGCGACTACGGGCGCCTGCCGCACTGCGAGCTTGTACACAAAGGTAGAAAAACGAATTTTTTCCGTGACGGCTGCCATCGCGGCCACCGAGATCAGGCTCTCGACAAAAGGTACGCTCTCGAGGAACTCGCGGCTGCCATCCTTGTTATAGGGATACCTGGAACTGGCCTCCTTAGGGTAGCAAATGCTATCGGAGACAGCGACACCGTGGAATCCCGCCTGTTCTGCGGCCTGGGCCAGCGGCAGGTAGTGTTCCGGGTCGCACATCCCGACCTGTAAGCTGAATCTCATGCTGTTTCTCCTCAAGTGTTTTGGCATCGCCGCAGGCGGCTATTGGGTAGTACTGTAGCCGCTAAATCAGGGCAGGTCTCTGCGGCCTTGAAATTTGCCGTCGCTGGCCTCAAATAATAAACCCCGCGACACTTACACTCTGGTTTCGCCCATTACGCGCCTGACTGGCAGCGGGATTAAGCGGGCCAGCGCACATTTATCGGATACAATACAGTCCATGACCGACGCTACAGACGCACCCGCACCAGCCCATAGTGACCGCTCCCTGCGCTTCCTGTTCGAGGATGCCGATGTGCGCGGGGAAACGGCGCACCTGGACGACGCTTACCGGGATATTCTTGCCATTCACCAATACGCCCCGGGGGTTAGCCGCCTGTTGGGTGAATTCCTGGCCGCCGCCGTGCTGCTCAGTACAAATTTGAAGTTTGAGGGGAAACTGATCCTGCAGGTGCGCTCCGAGGGCCAGATACCCCTGCTGATGGTGGAGTGTGACGATCAACTCCGGGTCCGCGGGATCGCCAGCGGCGCGGAGGAGGCCACGTCCAACAGCAACGAACAGCTGCTGGCCAAGGGCCAACTGGCCATTACTATCGATCCCAGCAATGGCCAGCGCTACCAGGGTATTGTGCCGCTGCGACAAGGGTCCCTCGCCTACAGCCTGGACGCCTATTTTGAGCAATCCGAGCAGCTGAAGACGAGAGTCTGGCTGGCGGCGGACGGGCAGCGGGCCGCAGGCCTGTTACTGCAGCAGCTACCCGCCCAGATCACCACCGAGGAGGAACTCACCCAGCAGCACTGGGAACACTGCTGCTCCCTCGCCGCAACGGTAACAGGCGAGGAGCTGCTGCAGCTGGATACGGAAAACCTGCTGTACCGCCTGTACCATGAAGACCCGGTGCGCCTGTTTGAGCCCTCACCCGTCTGTTTTCACTGCAACTGCTCTGCCGAGCGCACCTTCAACGCCCTGGCAACACTGGGCTCCGCTGAGATCGAAGACATACTGCTGGAGATGGGCGCTGTCACCATGGATTGCGAGTTTTGCAACCAGCAGTACCGCTTCGAACGGGACGACCTGGTCGATGTCCTGGGTAGCGGTGAGTCCAAAACATTACACTGATCACAACTTAGGCGGAATTCGCCTAAATTATGGTCAATATAATTCGCATAATATGGCGAGTCTGACATAATTACGCCCCCCAAAAGCTCGATAAATGGCGCTCACAGCCCCGCAAGGCCTGCGCAGCATAATCACAGGACTCACAATGACCGTAGATATTCAGACCGCACAGGAATACTCCGACCTGGCGCCTTCCAAACTGATTGAAGAATCCCTGCAGCGCAAAGAGGGGATTTTGTCTGACACCGGTGCCCTGCTGGTCACCACCGGCAAACGCACTGGCCGCTCACCCGCTGATCGCTTTGTGGTCCGCGAGCCAAGCACCGAAGACAGCATCGATTGGGGCAGTGTCAACCGTCCCTTCGATGCGGATAAATTCGATGCCTTGTGGGATCGGGTGGAGTCCTACGCAGCCGGCCGCGACCGGTTTGTCTCCCATCTGCACGTGGGTGAGCACAGCGATCACTACCTGCCGGTAAAGGTCACCACGGGAACTGCCTGGCAGTCCCTCTTCGGCCGCAACATGTTTATCCGTCCCCGGGCTTACAATGCGGGGCGCAAGCCAGAGTGGAACATCCTCAATGTCGCCAGCTTCGAGTGTGACCCCGAGCGTGACGGCACCAACTCTGAAGGCGTGGTCATCATCAACTTCGCCCAACGCAAGGTGTTGCTGGCGGGCATGCGCTATGCCGGTGAAATGAAAAAATCCATGTTCTCGGTGCAGAACTTCCTGCTACCGGAAAAAGACGTCATGCCCATGCACTGCAGTGCCAACGTGGGTGAAGACGGCGACACTACCCTGTTCTTCGGCCTGTCCGGCACTGGTAAAACCACCCTGTCCGCCGACCAGGAGCGCTACCTGATCGGTGATGACGAACACGGTTGGGCCAAGGGTTCGGTGTTCAACCTTGAAGGCGGTTGCTACGCCAAGACTATTGACCTGAGCCAGAAAAACGAGCCCGTCATCTGGGATGCCATCAGCTTTGGCGCCATCATCGAAAATGTGGTGCTGGACGACAAACGCCACGCCGATTACTGCGATACCAGCCTCACTGAAAACGGCCGCTGCTGCTACCCACTGGAACACGTGGAGAAGCGCACAGAGACCAATGACGGTGGCGAACCCAAGTGCGTCATCTTCCTGACTTGTGACGTCTCCGGTGTACTGCCCCCGGTTTCCATTCTGTCCAAGGAAGCGGCTGCCTTCCATTTCCTCAGCGGTTACACCGCTCGCGTTGGTTCGACAGAACTGGGCGCGGAAGCCGGCGTTCACCCCACTTTCTCCACCTGCTTTGGCGCACCATTCATGCCGCGTCCCGCCGGTGACTACGCGGAACTACTGATGAAGCGTATCGAGGATTTCGACAGCCAGGTTTACCTGGTCAACACTGGCTGGGCCGGCGGTTCCGGTGCACCCGGTGGTACCGGTTCGCGCTTCCCCATCCCCGTTACACGCGCGGTGGTACACGCCTGCCAGAGCGGCGCGCTCCTTAGCGGCCCAAGCAAGCACCTGGATATCCTCAACCTCGATTTCCCCACGGAGATACCCGGTGTGGATGCCAGGTTTGTTGACCCGCGCGCTGGCTGGGGTAACGATGCGGCTTATGATGACGAGGCTGGCAAGCTGGCTGGGCTGTTTGCGCAGAACATCAAGAACTTTGATGTTTCTGATGCGGTTGTTGCTGCCGGGCCGAAGGCTGGCTGATTCTGGTTGGTAGTTACTGAAAGGCTCACTGTCTGGTGGGCCTTTTTTTGTGCCTGAAGTTAGTTCGCAGTAAACGAACCGGTCTGCCAGTGTTTGGGTTCGGCTGGGAACGGCCGCAAGCTTCCCCGGAATTTCGGGCTGCTGCGCAACTCGACCAAAATTGCTGCGCAATTTTTGGGACTCGGACAGTGCTCGCAGAAAGCCCCCGAAATTCCGGGGAAGCTTGAGCAGCGGCCTGAATGTTCCCAGCCGAACCCAAACACTGACAGACCTGACACCGTGCAAGAACAAACAAGACTCACTCGGGGAGTTGGCACAAAGGTAGGCTTGAGTGAGGACGTGGCCCCTGCGAGCATTTAGGCCGCGTCTTAAGCTTGTTTCACTTTGCGGGGGCCTTCTGCGAGCACTGTTCGAATCCGAATTTTTGCGCAGCAAAAATCGTTGAGTTGCGCAGCAGCCCGCAAAGTGAAACAAGCTTGCGGCCGCTCGCAGGGGCCACGTCCTCACTCAGGCCGAAAAACCACCAAACACCCCTCAGATATTATCAATCGCATCAGAAACAGACTGCCGCCGACCCAACACATGCGCAGAAACCTGCTCTCCCAACAAGTAAAGACAAGGCACCAATAACAGCGTAACCCCAGTAGCAAACAGCACCCCAAAGGCCAATGAAATCACCATAGGAATCATAAACTGCGCCTGGATACTCGATTCAAACATAATCGGCAGCAGCCCCACAAAGGTCGTCAGCGAAGTAAGAATGATGGGACGAAAGCGATCTTCACCGCCCTGCAACAGGGACTCCCTCAGGCCGTGACCTGCCGCCCGCAACTGGTTAATACGATCAATCAAAACCAGATTATCGTTGACCACTACCCCCGCTGCGGCGATAACACCCAACAGCGAGAACATACTGACCTGCCAGTCGAAAATGACGTGGCCGAAGATCGCTCCCATGACGCCAAAGGGCACCGCCGTCAACACCAACAAGGGCTGGAAGTAGGAGCGAAAAGGTATCGCCATCAGGGCGTAGACAATCAGCATGGACAGGGCCATGTAGCTGATGAGCGCGGTCAGGAACTCGCTCTCCTCCTCCAGCTCCCCATCCAGGTCCATCGTTAAACCCGGGAAGCGAGACTGCAATTCCGGCATGTGCTTGCCGACTATATCGCCAACCACCGCCCGCGGATCGACCACACCGCGTGCCACTTCAGCGGTCACTTTCAAGGTGCGCTTGCGATCCAGCCTGTCGATGGTGAGGTAGCCCGGTTGATAGCTCACCTGTGCCACAGTATCGAAGGGGACTTCGTCACCGACCGGTGTGCGCACTCGCATCTCGCTCAAACTATCCACCGACAGGCGCTCCTGTTCCGGGTAGCGCACCATGACACGAACATCTTCCTTGGTCCT
>RCNC010003402.1_pt1 | contig 10395 bp, 8 predicted proteins | sample 2041301 | NCBI WGS metagenome assembly RCNC01 (sample SAMN09708231, study PRJNA481090) | Marine sediment metagenome, whole genome shotgun sequencing project. | biome: marine sediment; feature: ocean; material: sediment; isolation source: Sewage treatment plant 13A marine sediment (STP13A) ... | reverse complement strand
GAAACAAAATCCGAATTGTCAGCCGGGCTTTGTGGCGGAAACTAAAAGGGCGCTAGCCACTCACTCCCATGTGACACCAAAGCCCAGCCGGAATACGAAAATTCCGACCATCAAAAATGCGATGGTCAGCTTGACCGCGGTCGCCAGCACCATTCCGATCCATGTCCCTACCCCGGCCTTGCCGGATTGCACCATGTTACTGCCGCTGCTGAATTCTGCCAGCACGGCACCGATGAAGGGGCCAAGCAACATACCCACAAGGCCAAAGAAAATCCCTACGATAGCGCCGATGGTGGCTCCCCAGAACGCTCGGGAGCTGGCCCCAAGGTAACGCGCCCCGGCAGCTCCGGCTAGCAGGTCCACCACCCAGGCGATTACCGTCAGCACCCCGAGCACACCCAGAGTTCCCCAGCCGATCAGTTCGAAATCGCCGATCCAGGCGCCCAGAAACAGCCCCAGAAATACCATCGGCACACCGGGTAACGCCGGAACGACCGTGCCGGCCAGACCGGCGACGATGACCAGGACGGCGAGCACCCACCAGAGAATAATCCAGTCCATTGATTGCCTTGAGGATAGTTGACCTGTGGCCTACATGATAAAGCAAAAAGCGCGCAGAATGATGGATATGGCACTACCACGCACAGACCAGATGCAGCTGGACCAGTTCTATGAAAAGCTGGAGCAGTTCGCATCACGGGAAATCGGTTACCCAGTGGCATTCGATTTCGATTACAGCGCGCTTATGCCTTTCCTGTCCTTCAGCCTGAACAACGCCGGCGATCCGTTCATGCCGATGACGTACCTGCTCAACTCGCATGATTTTGAACGGGAGGTCGTGTCGTTTTACGCACAACTGGCCAGGGCGCCGGAAGATCAGTGGTGGGGGTACGTCACCAATGGCAGCACCGAGGGTAATCTCTACGGCCTGTACCTGGCCCGCGAGTTATTACCCAACGGCATCGTCTATTTTTCCCAGGACAGCCACTATAGTGTGGGTAAGAACCTGCATTTCCTGAACATGCGCCACATCATGATCCGCTCTCAACCCAACGGGGAAATGGATTACGAAGACCTGCGTGAAACGTTGCGCATCCGGCGCGATGCGCCCCCCATCATATTTGCCAACGTGGGCACGACCATGAAAGAGGCCCGCGACGATATTGGCCTGATCCGGTCGATACTGGATGATCTGGCCATCGAGGACCGCTACATCCACTGCGATGCGGCGCTGTGCGGAGGCTACGCCGCTTTTCTGGAGCCGCCGCCGTCATGGAACTTCGAGGACGGGGCTGACAGTATCTCCATTTCGGGCCACAAGTTCCTGGGCTCGCCAATTCCTTGCGGAATCGTGTTGGCGCGTCGTGCACACGTCGATCGGATAGGGCATTCCGTGGCCTATATTGGCAGCGTAGACACTACCATCAGCGGTTCCCGTAACGGCTTCACCCCACTGATCTTGTGGTATGCAATCCGCACCCTTGGACTGGAGGGAATGAAGCAGCGAACGCAACATTCGCTGGAAACCGCGGCCTACGCGGAGCTACGGTTGAAAGAGATCGGTGTTGATGCGTGGCGCAACCCACAGGCGTTTACCGTGGTATTTCCACAACCACCACCGGCAGTTCGTGAAAAGTGGCAGTTGGCCAGTGCCAATGGCTCCAGCCACCTGATCTGCATGCCGCACGTGCAGCGACAACAAATTGATGAACTGATCGCCGATATCCAGGCAACTTCGGGAGCAGACACATGAAGGCTCTGAACATCATTCAGGAAGATCACCCCGGCCTGTTGGCAGAAGTCACGACACTGCTGGAGAAAGAAGGCCTCGCCGTACAGGACTTTGCCGGCCTGACGGTTGGCAACACCGCGGTGATCAGCCTGACCATGGACCGCGGCAAAGAAGCCTTCCGCCTGCTGAGCGACGCCGGCTACCGGGTCATCGCCAGTGAGCACCTGCTGGTGCGCATCGAAAAACACCCCGGCGCCCTGGCCGAACTCTCCAGGCGCCTGGCAGAGCAAAACGTCAACGTCCGAGGCATGCACATCGTCAACAAAGACGAAAAAACCGGCATCGTAGCCCTGGAAACCCTGGATTACGAAAAAGCCAGAGAAATCCTAAAGGACATCCTGGTTTAAGTGTCTTGATCCCCTACTCCTGGGGCCAGGCATCCAGGTGCACATCCTTCCGAATAACCTGCGAGGGTGCACCTACAATTAACGGGTCGGGCCCAACAACGGATTCGAGACTCTTGTCCGGGTAGTCGACCTTGCTCAGGAAATGTTGCATGCAATTTAGCCGGGCGCGTTTTTTGTCATCCGACTTGATAATGGTCCACGGGCACGAAGCGGTATCGGTATAGAAAAACATCGCCTCTTTAGCGCGTGTGTATTCACTCCACAAGCCAACAGACGCCTTGTCTACCGGGCTCAGCTTCCACTGTTTCAACGGATCATCCATGCGGGAAGCGAACCTGCGGCGTTGTTCTTTTTTGGTGACCGAGAAGTAGTATTTGAAGAGTTTAATGCCGGAATTTACCAGCATCCGTTCAAATTCCGGACATTGCCGCATGAATTCCAGGTATTCGGTTGAATCGCAAAAACCCATGACTCGTTCTACACCTGCCCGGTTGTACCAGGACCGGTCAAGAAACAGGATTTCGCCTTCAGTGGGGAGATGCACTACGTAACGCTGAAAATACCACTGGCCTTTTTCATGTTCGGTGGGTTTTTCGAGCGCTACAACCTTGGCTGCACGCGGATTAAGGTGCTCCATGAAGCGTTTAATGGTTCCGCCCTTACCGGCGGCATCACGTCCTTCAAAGATAATGCAGATCTTTTGACCGGTCATTTTTACCCAGTTTTGGACCTTTAGTAATTCGATCTGAAGCTGGGCCTTCTCTTCTTCGTAGGTATTGCGGGGAATACGGTCGGTGTAGGGATACTTGCCTTCTTTGAACAACGCGCTGATGGCTTTGGGATCCATGCGCAATTGCGATATCGTCTCTGAATTGTAGGAGCCTCCCATTGCATGGTCATGCTCGTGCTGCTCGGCAATGGTTGCAGGAAGCGTGTTTGTATCTGAACTCATACCCGGGGTCCTTGAAAATCAGGGGTGGATTTCGCTGTGACCTGAAACTATAACAGCGCTTTCACAAAATGAAAAACCACCCCGTTGGCGCTGATAAATCTCAGCGTCAGCCTGGGTAGTCTCCAAAACGTACACCTGATTATGAAGAGGATTGGCCACCGTGACTTTGACGCAGGTCACGGGGCCGCCGGCCTGCTTCAGAACAGATCTCGAATTTTCTGCAACAACTCAATTGCCTGCTTGCGATCACGAGCTCCCAGGCTATCGAATTTCTCTTTCAAAAACGTTATATGGCGAGGAAATTCCTTCTGATAGACCTGCCCGCCGCGTTTGGTGAGCGCCACGATGGTCTTGCGGCCATCGCCTTCGACCGACCAGCGTTCAACCAGGTTCTTCTGCTCCAGGCGGTCTACAACGCCTGTCAGCGTACCCTTGGTGATCAGGGTAATGTCCCCGATGTCCTTACAGGTCATGCCGTCCGTGTCTCCCAGCGTGAAAATAACCCGCGCCTGGGAGGGTGTGAGATCCGATCCCGAGGTACGCAAACCTTCTGCGTCGTAAAGGGAGAAGGCCTGGTAGGCTCCCGATAATGCTTCGATCAGGGGGATAAAAGTTTGCTTTGCAGCAGTCTTAGCAGTGAGTTTGGCCATATCATGCATCCTTTGTGAATCAATACGTACTTGTCAGTACTTAATTATAGTACTAACGAAAACATAGATCAATCAGGCAGTCTTGAGATGCGGCTGACAGGCCTCCAGGTATTGAATAATGGAGTTGGCGGTTTCGCGGGCATCTGCAATGGCGGTAACGACCAGGTCCGAGCCCCTGACCATGTCGCCGGCTGCAAATATGGCAGGGTTGCTGGTCTGACCGGGCAATTTTTCCTGCATGCTGACCAGGCCATAGTCATCTGTGTTAACGCCGATGGCCTGAAGCCATTGGGGCGGGCTTGGCTGATAGCCGAACGCGAAAATCAAGGCGCTGGCGGGAATGATTTGCTCGCTGCCGCTGATGATTTCAGGCCGGGCGCGGCCACCTTTGCTAGCAACCAGGCGGGTTCTGGCTATTTCCAGTCCGGTCAGTTTGCGGTCTTCGTGAACCAGCCGTATGGGTTGGGCATTGAACTCGAACTGCACACCCTCTTTCATCGCGTGGTTAACCTCACGTTGCGAACCCGGCATGTTCTGCTGATCCCGGCGGTAGACGCAATGCACCGATTCCGCCCCTTGCCGGATGGCTGTGCGTACGCAATCCATGGCCGTATCGCCCCCACCCAGTACCAGTACCCGCTCGCCGGCCAGGTCGATGTGTTCATAACCGGGCAGATCAAGCCCGTACATGTGGCCGGTCTGGCCAATCAGATAGTCAAGTGCCGGGACAATTCCGCCTTCATCCATACCCGGGAGGCTTGCCTCGACCGGCTTATAGGTACCCAGGCCAAAAAACAGCACATCGTGCATGTTCTCGAGTTCGCTGGCCTGTATGTCACGACCAATCACACAATTCAACTTGAATAGCACGCCGGCACCTTCGAGAACTTCTCGGCGTGTGCGCATGACCTGTAGCTCGAGCTTGAAATCAGGGATTCCGAAACTCAGCAGGCCTCCGATTTCGGGGTAACGGTCGTACACCGTAACGCTGATGCCGTTGCGGGTCAGAATGTCGGCACAGGCCAGGCCGGCCGGGCCTGCGCCGACGATGCCTACACTCCAGGGTTTGGTCTGGACATTTGAAAGGTCTGGCCGCCAGCCCTGCTTGAGTGCTTCATCTACTATGTATTTTTCGATAGCCCCAATCGTGACGGCTCCAAAACCGGTCGTCAGGGTGCAGGCCTGTTCGCACAGCCGGTCCTGCGGACAGATCCGGCCGCAGACTTCAGGCAGGCTGTTGGTTTCATGGCACAGGTCCGCAGCCTCCATGATTCTGCCTTCGGCCGCCAACTTGAGCCAGTTGGGAATATAGTTGTGTACCGGGCACTTCCATTCGCAATACGGGTTACCGCAATCCAGGCAGCGCTCGGCCTGGTCAGCCGCTTCGGTCTGGTCAAAAGGTTTGTAAATCTCCCTGAATTCAGAGGTCCTGATGGTCAGAGGATAGACATCCGGGTCTTCACGTGATCGATCCATGAAAGCAAAGTGATCCATTTTTTTTGTCATCTTCGAGATCTCCTATGCCTTTACCAATCTGAGCGGGACATCCTGCTGAGAGATTTCATTACTGGCCGCCAGGTTTTTCGGGACGATATACACCCAGTGAGGAAGCATGAGGTCCCATGTATCGAGTACTTTTCGGCCCCACTCGCTGCCGGTTTGTGCAACGTGCGTGGCCACGAGGCTTTTTAGCCGGCGCCGTGGTGCATCGAAACGCTGTTCCTCGAGGGCTGACGACTCAACAAACTCAGGATTGATGTATTGGTCTGCCTGGTTGTTGGGGTCCAGCAAGAACAGCTCTCCACCGGTCATACCAGCAGCCAGGTTTGGTCCGAAGGGCCCCATGATGACTACTGTGCCGCCCGTCATGTACTCGCAAGCATGGTGTCCGGCACCTTCAATAACCGCCCTGGCACCTGAATTCCTGACCGCGAAGCGTTCCCCGGCCTGGCCGTTTGCAAATAGCTCGCCGCCGGTCGCACCATACAGGCAGGCATTACCGCAAATGACATTACGCCGCGCTCTTTCGCGGTCGCCCGGGGCGGTGGTCAGTACAATTCGCCCGCCGGACATGCCTTTGCCGACATAGTCGTTGGCATCGCCTTCGAGGTGGATTGAGATACCCGGAGTGTTCCAGCAACCCAGGCTCTGTCCAGCAGTCCCGGTCAGTCCCAGCTTGAGTGTATCGTCCGGCAGACCGTCGCGCCCGTAAAGGCGGGCCACTTCACCGGACAGGCTGGCGCCGACAGATCGGTCGTAGTTATGAGTGCCGAAATGACCGCTCCACTTTTCTTTGCGCCCCAACGACTCGCTGGCCGCGGTGACAATTTCCTGGTTGAGCATGCCCTTGTCAAACGGTGGGTTACGTTCCTCGGTGCAGTAAGGCGCATTGGCGCCATGGGTGCCCGCCGACGCAAGAATACGGCTCAAATCCAGTTTCTGTTGACTGGCAGTTGTGCCGGGGAGTTGCGATAGCAAGTCGCTTCGGCCTATCACATCCGTAAATTTCGCAATACCCAGCGTGGCCAGGATCTCGCGTACATCACGCGCCAGGAACTGGAAGTAATTCATGACCCGCTCAGGCAGTCCATGGAAGTGTTCTTCGCGTAGTTTTGTATTCTGCGTCGCGATTCCGGTGGCGCAGTTATTCAGGTGGCATATACGCAGATATTTACAACCCAGGGCAACCATCGGGCCGGTACCGAAACCAAAGCTCTCGGCGCCAAGAATGCCGGCCTTGACCACGTCCAGCCCGGTTTTCAGGCCGCCGTCGACCTGCAGGCGAATCTTATGGCGCAGGCCGTTTTCCACCAGCGCCTGGTGTGTCTCAGCCAGGCCGAGTTCCCACGGCAGGCCGGCATACTTGACCGAACTGAGTGGGCTGGCGCCGGTGCCGCCATCGAACCCGGCGATCGTGATCAGGTCGGCGTATGCCTTGGCAACGCCAACCGCTATCGTGCCCACGCCGGCGCCTGAAACCAGCTTGACCGAAATCAGTGCCTTCGGGTTGACCATCTTAAGGTCGAAGATCAGCTGTGACAGGTCCTCGATGGAGTAGATGTCATGGTGTGGCGGCGGTGAGATCAGCGTGACTCCGGGCGTGGAGCAGCGCAGAGCTGCAATTTCCGCGGTGACCTTATGTCCGGGTAGCTGGCCGCCTTCACCGGGCTTGGCGCCTTGCGCGACTTTTATCTGAAGTACATCGGCATTGACCAGGTAGTGGGCATTGACGCCGAAACGTCCTGACGCAACCTGCTTGATGCGTGAATTGCGCTCACTGTTGAAGCGGGCCGGGTCTTCGCCGCCCTCGCCGGAATTGGAACGGCCGCCGAGACGGTTCATCGCAATGGCCAACGATTCGTGGGCTTCCGGCGACAGGGCTCCGATGGACATGGCGGCAGAGTCAAAGCGCGGGAAAATCTGGCTTTCTTTCTCCACTTTGCTCAACGGCAGAGGTTCATCGACCGGCTGGAGTGCCAGCAGGTCACGGATGGCCAGGGTAGGCCGCTGGTCAACCAGATCGGCAAATTTCCGGTAATCGGACCACTCACTGCTGGTTACGGCCTGCTGCAACTGCATCACGACATCCGGGTTGTAAGCATGTTGTTCACCACCGTGCATGTAGCGGTAGAGTCCATCGCGTTGCGGTCGGGTGCTTTCCGTCCAGGCATGGGTAGCTACCTGCCGGGCTTCATTTTCAAGTTCGGCAAACCCGGCACCTTCGATTTTCGAAGCCACCTTGGGACAGCAAAGATCAACCACTTCGGAGGCGAGTCCTACGGCTTCGAACAGCTGTGAACCACGGTAGCTGGCCATTGTGCAGATGCCCATTTTCGACAGGATCTTCAGCAATCCCTTGCGAATGCCCCGGCGGTAGTTTTTGCGCAGCTGGATGGCTTCACCCTCGAGTGCGCCGGTTTCCTGTTGCTGGTTGATGCTCTGGAACGCAAGGTAGGGGTAGATCGCCGTTGCGCCCAGACCCAGCAGTACGGCGTACTGGTGCGGGTCGCGCGCAGACCCGGTCTCAATAAGGATGTTTGCGTTCGGTCGCTCACCCGCTTTCAGCAGGCCCTGGTGAACCGCGCCCACGGCCAGTGGGGCAGGTATGAGCAGGCGGTCGCGGGCGATATCGCGGTCGCTGAGTACGATGATGGTAGCGCCGCCCTTAATGGAGCTCACGCAGGCTTCGACCAGTGATTCAAGCGCTTCGCGCAGGCTATTCGCCGCCATGTCGTAGTTCAGGCTGAAGCGCACATTGCGATAGTAGCGCTGGTCCAGCCCCAGCAGGGTCTGGTATTTAACATAATTAAGAACAGGCCAGGGCAGTAACACGCGGTAAGCGTGTGACGCGGTTTCGTGAAACACGTTATGTTCGCGACCAATGCAGGTCTCCAGCGACATCACCGCCGATTCCCTCAAGGGATCGATGGGTGGATTGGTTACCTGCGCAAAAGATTGCCTGAAATAGTCATAAATAGAGCGGTTACGCTCGGAAAGCACGGCTATCGGCGTATCGTCGCCCATTGAACCTATCGGTTCCTGCGACTCCAGTGCCATCGGTGTGATGATGGTCTCGATTTCTTCCGCCCCCAGGCCGAACATTTTCTGGAATGCAGGCAGTTGGCTAGAAGACTTGCGCATAAATTTGTTGGCGGCTTTACGTTCCTGCTCGTCGTTGTTCCACACGCGGACCACGTTCTCGGTCATCCATTCGCGGTAGGCGTGGGTCGCCTTGATGCTGTCGTTAATCGCGTTGTTTTTCCAGAATTTGCCGGTCACGGTGTCCACGGCGATCATCTCGCCAGGGCCCAGTCGTCCGCGACGTTTGATTCGTTCTGGCGGGCAATCCCAAACGCCGGTTTCGGATGCCACGGTAAATACCCCGTCGTGGGTGATGCTGTATCGGGCCGGACGCAACCCGTTGCGATCCAGGTTGCAGCAGGCAATGCTGCCGTTGGTGGATACAACCCCGGCGGGTCCGTCCCAGGGCTCCTGGTGCATCGAGTTGAATTCCAGGAAGGCCTTGAGTTCGGAATCCATGTCGTCCCGGATGGCCGGAGGCAACAATAAGCGCATCGCGCGAAACACATCCATACCACCGGCCAGGAACACTTCCATCAGGTTGTCCAGCGATGAAGAGTCTGAACCATGTTCATTGACCAGGTGAGACAGGTCTTCCAGGCTGGGCAACAGCGGTGAATGTAAAATGCCGGCTCGTGCGTTGGCCCAATCGCGATTCGCGTTCACACTATTGATTTCGCCATTGTGTGCGAGATACCGGAACGGTTGTGCATAATTCCAGCGCGGCAGGGTATTGGTTGAAAATCGCTGGTGGCAAATGCCGATGGAACTGGTCATCCGTTCATCACGCAAATCCGGATAAAAATCGGCCAGGTGCTCTGCCTGGATCAGGCCCTTGTAAACCATGGTTAGATTGGAAAGCGTGACCACGTAGTACAGAGGGTCGGGGTCGGGCAGTTTGCTCTCCTCTTCAAACGCCATTCGCCGTGCGGCAAATAGCTGTCTCTCGAGGTCATGTGGCCTCCAGCCGGCGGGGGCATTGACGAACACCTGGTAGATGGCTGGCATGCTCTCCAGCGCCTGTTTTCCAACCACTTCAGGTCGGGTGGGCACTTCGCGCCAGCCGACCACGCTCAGGGCAAAGCGGTTAAGACGTTTTTCAAGGATATTTTTGCCGCGCTTGATCAGGGCTTCATCGGGGGAGAAAAACACCAGCCCCGATGCAAACCGCTCCGACAGCTTAAACCCGCATTCTTCGGCCACATCGCGCAGGAAAGGCTCCGGAAACTGCAGCAGAATGCCGCAGCCGTCGCCGGATTTTCCGTCAGCGGCAACGGCGCCGCGATGGGTCAGGCGAGCCAGTGATTCCAGCGTCGTCTCGACCAGCCAGTGGCTTTTTTCACCATCCATGTGCGCCAGCAGCGCGAAACCACAGTTATCCCTGAAATCCTTTACGGGGTCGTGAAGTTTTTTGATTTTGGTAGACAAAACAGCTCCTGGAATAATAGGCAACAGATGCGGGGGGCGTTAATTCCGCAGTATCCAATCTAGCCGAATACCCATCATTGTGTAATTTAATATTTTGAATATAGAAACGTGGTTTTTTAATGATAGCACTTGCGGAAAATTGGAAATGGATCAGACAATTGCGCTACTATACAGATAGGGTAAGAGGGGCATGTTTTGCTAACAAGGGGATTGAAATGCAAACACGTGTCTATTTGTTATTTATCTTGTTCGTAGTAGTGGCTGTGTTCTATGCCACAACCAGGGATGGTGTGTCCGCTATATCTACGGGACTTCAGGCTCAAACCGAAATGTTCGACAAGCTCAATGAGTTCGGCTCGGAAACTCCGGAAATCGCCTCGACATCATCTGGTGACTGAACCCGCTGACGGTTCACTTGTCTGGTAGACATGACTAATCGCTCTACCGGCGCAGGCAAATGGTCAACACCGCTGATCGCAGCATTGCTTGCGGCACTGGCCTTGTTCGCCTGGAATCAATACGCACCCGTTGCACCGGACAGTGATAAACCCGTCTCCCGGGTAGGACAGCAAGGCCCCAACCAGGTCTATTTCGGGCCACATAATTCTATTGCGGTACTGCCTTTCGCCAGCGATGCTGACTCCG
>RCNC010003401.1_pt1 | contig 10396 bp, 6 predicted proteins | sample 2041301 | NCBI WGS metagenome assembly RCNC01 (sample SAMN09708231, study PRJNA481090) | Marine sediment metagenome, whole genome shotgun sequencing project. | biome: marine sediment; feature: ocean; material: sediment; isolation source: Sewage treatment plant 13A marine sediment (STP13A) ... | reverse complement strand
CTGGGGTCGCCACCGTAAAGCTCGACCCCTTTGACATGGTAGGCATATTTCTCTGCCCCCCGGCCGATGTGTTCGGCAGCCCGTTTTACACCCAGGGCCAGAATTTCCCCCAATCCTTCTCTACTGGCAATTTGCCTGATGACAGTCTCCATGGCTTGCGCATCACCCCAATGCAATTCGATGCCGCCGGTATCTTCAAGCGTCAGAATCTCTCGTTGAAATAGCTCCATGGCAAAGGCAATCACACTCCCGGTGGAAATGGTGTCCATGCCCAGCATGTTGCATAGGTTGCTCAGGTACAAAAGCGCCTCAGAATCCGTAAGTCCGCACAGAGCCCCCAGGTCGATAATGGTTTCGTATTCAGGTCGACTGCCCTTAAACCCCTTGTAGCGTTCCCCTTTTAACTCGATTTCAGCTTTGCAGCTGATGGGGCAACGATGGCACCGGCTCTTCTTTTTGACGTATTGGTTCAAATGCCGCCCATCGATCTGCTCGACATTGTCGATTTGATATTCCTGATAATTTCGGGTTCCCAGCATACCCATCTGGTTGGTTTCGATGATATCCCCGGATGACCCCCAGGTGGAATAATCTTTGTACCGAGATACGCTCTTTTTCATCCGGCCAACATACTGCCGGATCACTTCAGCCTGGCCGGACGTCATTTTTTCCTTTATGGGCTCGGCCTGCAGGACGATGGCTTTCAGGTTCTTGGCCCCCATGAGCGCCCCCAGCCCGGTCCGGCCTGCCGCATGATCCCACCCGGCCATAATACAGGCATAAAGGACCCTATTTTCACCTGCCGGCCCAATGGTCAGCATATCGACGTTCTCAGTGCCGATCTCCTGATTGAGGTGTTCTTCGGTATGACGGTTGTCGAGGCCCCAGAGGTGTCGGGCATCTTTCACTTGCACCCCTTCGGGCCCGAGGTACAAATAGACGGGATTGGCTGCCTGACCTTTTATGCTGATGCTGTGTATGCCCAGTGAGTACATCCGGAAACCGATGTACCCGCCGACGTTTGAGCTGCCGATCAATCCGGACAAAGGTGAAATGCCATTGATATGGATGCGCGATGAGGATGGCGCCACGGTGCCGGTCAACAGACCACGACTGATGATCAGCAGGTTGTCGGGATCGAAGGGATCGATTCCGGACGCTATGCGGTGGTACAGGGTTTCCACATTGTATCCGAAACCGCCCAGGCTTTGTCGAATGATCTCCTCCGACATGTTTTTCTGATCGATTTTGCCGGTTGACAGATCCATATTTATAATTTTGCCGAACTGACTCACCTGAAGCCTCCGTCAAAGCGAAATTTCTAAATTCCAAATCTCCAAATTCTAAAAAAATTCAATATTCACGTAAAACATAAATCGTAACACGTAAATCGGCTTTTCATTTAAGCTTGTCGGTCAGTTCCCTGACACTGTCCATTTCATCCATATGCCAGGCCATATCCAATATGGCATCTGCTTTGGCGGATTCCATGACCGTTTCGGCCAGCCAACGAAACTTCTCGTTCATTGTTTCCCGGGTCCACACCTGTGCTGCCACTGTCATGCCGCCATCCTTTATCCCCGAGGTGTATTCACGCCCGTCCTTTAATTTTATGGTCACGATGCTGCCAAAACAACCCCGTGGATCCCCCTTTCTATAAAGCCGGCACAATTCGTTGAGTTCCTCGGACTCCACGACATCTATCTTTTGAGCCATTTCTTGAATTTCTGGGTCGTCCAAACGATGCTCTAGGGTTTGGTTGGGACCGATCTCACCATCCACCAGCATGGCAGCCACTGGCCAGGCCAGGTTGAACTGGGCTTCCTCAGTTGTTGAAGGCAGCTTTGTCCCCAGCCGCACGGTTTCATGGAAAGCATCCACAATTATCCGGTCGATATCTTTTAGAGCGATATCATGCGTCTTGACCAATTCGTGGGCCCCTTCCACGCCGGCATGGGCCCATCCGCAGCAGGCATAGTCTTTCATTTTCCATCCAACACCATCCACCATGATATAATGTTGGCCGATATCCATCACCCAATCGCGGTATTTTTCCATGCCCAACAGCGATGGGATGCCGGTAAATCCCCGGGCGGCCATTTCAGCAGACATAACGCCGGTCATTGCACCCCAGTGAATCCCGTGCTTGACCATGGCTGGATGATCGATGTCCCGCATCATGGGCAGGTTAGGAGCCTGATAGTCGGAAATACCCAGCGCATGCCAGGCTTGCTCTTGGCTTAGATCCATCAAATGGGCTGCGGCAGCGGCACTGGCCACAGAACCCCAGGATCCGCAGGCCTGGTATACGTCGTGATCATCATGCCAGCACCTGCCCATGCGATGGGCCACTTCATACCCCACCACCATGCCGACCAGAAAACGTTCACCACTCAAATTAAGGGCCTCGGATACAGCCAGTGAAGTTGGAAAAATCTGAGCCCCACCGTGCCCATACGCATATATCAGGCCATCATCCGTGTCGATGCCGTTGGCAGCGGCGGCATTGGCGAATGCCGCTCCAACGGCGGAAGCACTTTTGGCATGCAGCAGAATGGTCGACTTGTCCGAAGGCCAGGTCACCTGGGCATATTCGGCACAGATCTGGCTGTAGCGAGTCTTTGTCCCTGCCAGGGTCGCCCCCAGGTTGTCAATCAGACACATGTGTGCTTTTTCCTTGACTTCGTCGGGTAACTCTTTCCAACGGGTTTCAGCAATAAATTGGGCTGTCAATTGGTTGGCATCCATCGTTCACTATCCTTTCAGTCCGAAATTACAAATATTCCCTAAACCCGTACCATAATATAGGTCTACTTGCGGGCTACAATATCAGTCAGTTTTGCTCTAACATCCTTCGGTAAGGGTTCCGCACGATGTGAAGCTATGATCTCCCTGGCTTTCTGGTTGGCCCTTTGCTGAAGTGTAAGGCTTCCCTTCGAAGACCATGTTTCAAAGTCCAGGCGGTCAAACAGCGTCGGCGCCCACAACTCGCGGAAATGTTCCAGGGTATGCTCGGTTCCTAAAAAATGGCCGTCCGGGCCTGTTTCGTGAATCAGGTCCAGTGCTAACGTTTCTTCTGAAATTTCAAGTGGTTGCCAATATCGTTTGATCCACTCGATGACCTCGTTGTTGAAAACCATCAGTTCAAAGCAACCGGTCATGGCGCAGTCCAGGTAACCCAGATCATGGATTAAATTGGCACCGTTAAGGGTATTTTTAAACAGTGTCAATGCTGTTTCGGCGGCAGCCTGGGCGTCAAACACCTTGGCATCAGTGCAGGCCGCACCGAATGTGGGAATCCGGTAGTGACGGGCCAAGTCCCAGCCATAGGGACCGGCATCCGGCGCCGTGTAAAGGGATACCATAGTGCGCATATCCATGTAATGGCCATTGCGCCCGCACAGAATAAGGGGTGAGCCTTCGCGTTTGAGTTGAGACAATACCAGGCCGCCCAGCTGGGCTGCGTTGTTGAGGGCCATGGCGCCGGCAGATGTGATGGGACCCAACGTACCGCTTGTAGAACCGGGCGCATAAATGCTGGGAATATTCCGTTCGGCCGCATAAAGCAGGCGCCGCACGCTTTCACCGTTGTGATGAAAGGCCGACACCGTATTAACGTAATTTATCACAAAAGGATACTGCTGCAGCGTTTTCAAATCGCCGGCCACGGCGGCCGCCATATCGAGAGCCATCACCGTGCTCTCTTCTTCGATGCCCACAAAAATGATCGGTTTGGTACTCTCCTGGAGCATGATCGACATCTGGTGCCGCTCATAATCCGTCTGGGGCACGTCCGTAGGCAGGAACATGGACATGACAAAATCCATGTTGGCCAGGGCGTCCACCAGGCGCACGCCTGAAATGACATCTTCGATGACGGCCTTGCGATGTTCACCAGTGTTGACGTCGTAAATGGACATGCAGTCGGACCCGACCCCGTAATAGGTTCGATTACCACCCAACTGCATGGCCCGCTGCCGGTTCCTATCAAAAATATTCACATTTTCAGGAACTGTGGACCAAGCCCAATGCACCAACTGCGCCGGGATGTGAACAATATTCCCATCGGAAATCCGGGCGCCGGCTTTCCTGAACAGGTCCAATGCTTGCTGATCAAAAAAACGCATGCCTGTACGTTCCATGATTTCCAGACTGGCATTGTGGAGAATATCGATCTGGCTTTGGTCCAAGTTTCGAAAGCCACTGAGAAGAGGGAGGCGTGGATATGTTGATGTGGTTGTAATGGTTAAACCCTTATTCCGGATAAACTATAGCTATTAATGTCATTTCCGGACCTCCCAAACTGATATGCGTGAGAAATCGGCGCGCTACTAGATCCCTAACCCATAGGGATTGCGTTGAAAGGTTTTTTGAAATGCATAAAACTGCTGATATAGGAACCATAGACTCTCTTCACTGGCTGCTTCCATAGCGAATTCGTGGATTGAGAATCGAGTAGATAATATCCGCGGCCAGGTTAGCGAAACAGTAGATCGAGACGACAATCATGCAGCAGGATTGAACCAGCACCAAATCCCGGCGTTGGATGCTCCAAACGAGTAGGCGTCCCAAACCAGGATAACCGAAAACCGACTCGGTGATGATCAGCCCGCCAATGAGATAACCGATGCCCATGGCCACCACCGTGACGGTGGGCAGCAGCGAATTGCGCAAAACGTGTTTAATCAGCACCTGGACCCGCGGCAATCCTTTCAGATCCGCTGCACGTACATAATCGGTATTGAGCACGTCGATAGTGCTGGCGCGAGTCATACGGGTGATATAGCCCAGGCCCGTCAGGCTGACAGCCACGGCCGGCAGCACCAGGTAACGCAAGGCTTCCCACAATGATGTGTCGGGTCGTATGGATGAATTAGCCGGCAGGATCCCAAGAGAAAAGGAAAACACACTGATTAACAGAACACCCGTCACAAATTCCGGCAACCCCACAAAAGCCATGGAAAAACCGGTGATGATATGATCGTGAGCCTTGTCCTGTTTGAGAGCGGCGATAACGCCGAGCAGAATACCGACGGGCACGTAAAACAGGAGAGATATGGCCGCCAGCAGAGCTGAATTCCACATGCGTGCCATGACCAGTGGACGAGCGGGTTGACGGGCGACCATGGATTCGCCCCAGTCCCCAGTGACGAAATTGCCCAGCCAACTGAAGTACTGCACATAGGCGGGCCGGTTAAGACCCAGTTCTTCTCTCAAGTTGGAGACTGCTTCTTCGGTGGCAAACTGACCCAGCATGACCTGGGCCACATCGCCGGGCAGCAGGTGGGTGGCTGCAAAAATAATGGCCGATGCTAAAAGCATGGTCAGCAGGATAAAACCGATACGACGAACTACATAGACTACCATGCCATTATCCTTAAGCTTGCTTCAGAATCTTTGAATAAATGTTGTTCCCTGATGCCCGCGAGATTCATTGTGCACTTCCCGTCTGTTGGGCAATCAGTTCCGGCAGTGGAATATGGCAGCAGATTCGATGCCCCTCGCCATGGGTCTGCCAGGGCGGTTCCTGCTGTTCACAGATTGCTCCGATTTTGCGTGGACAACGGGGGTGAAAACGACACCCCGAGGGATTATCCACGGCGCTAGGTACGTTACCGCGTAGGCGAATATGGCCTTGGGATGCATCCGGATCCGGAACCGGCAGCGCCGAAAGCAGTGCCTCAGTGTACGGGTGCTGGGGAGGCGCAAAGACATCCCGGGCAGGACCGATCTCCCATAACCGGCCAAGATAAATTACCGCGATCCAATCCGACAGGTGCCGCACCGCCGCCAGATCGTGAGAGATGAACAAGTACGAGGTTCCCTGGGAACCTTGCAGTTTGGCAAGCAGGTTCATCAACGACGCCTGTACCGATACATCCAGCGATGATATGGGCTCGTCGCAGATCATCAAGGACGGATTGGTGGCAAAAGCCCGGGCGATGGCCACCCGTTGTTTTTCACCGCCGCTGAGCTGGTGCGGTAACCGGTTGAGGTAATCGAGCGGTAGATTCACCGCCTGGAACAACTCCCGCGTCCGTTTTTTAATCTTTTCGGCAGAGAGTGTGCCCAGCAACGACAGGGGACGAGCAATACTGTCACCCACCGTGTAATGTGGATTCAGGGACGCATCCGGATTCTGGAAAACCATCTGGATTTTTTTCAACAGTGCCGATGGTCGTTTGGCCACCGTCAACGGCAAAGGGATTTCTTCAAGCAGGATCTCACCGGCGTTTGCCTTTTCAAGCCCTGCGATGCAACGGGCCAGCGTCGTTTTGCCGCACCCGCTTTCACCGACGATGCCGAGGGTGAAACATTTAGGCACCTGAATGCTGATGTCGTCGACAGCCTTGATCTTGGGACGATGTCCCCGGAGAAGATCCCGAAGACCGGTTTTGGGTAGCGGAAAGTATTTTTTGATGTGGTTGGCCCGGAGCACAACTTCGCCAGTCGTAGATGTGCAGGTGGCGGGATGATTGCTGACCGGGGCAAATGTTTGCGGTTTAGCGGCAAGCGCCTCCCAGCGCCGGCAGGCGCTCAAATGGCCTGTCGATACGTCTACACACGCCAAGGGTGGGCGTGCCTCGCTGCAGGCAGGCTCAGTCCCGGGGCACCGCGGAGCATAAATGCATCCTTCCGGAAGGGCGTCGGGGTGCGGGATGTAGCCAGGGATAGTGTTGAGAACGATGGTGCGCTTGTCCTTGCCCGCACGGGGCACCGAACCGAGAAGCCCCAGGGTGTAAGGATGTCGCATGGTTTTGAAGACCTGGCGAACGGAACCTTCTTCCATCTTCTCCCCGGCATAGATCACCCCCACTCGATCGCAGAGGCGGGCCACGACTCCCAGATTGTGGGTGATGAGGAGTACTGCGGTCTGGTACTCGGCCAATAGATCGTGAACCAAGTCGAGAATGACGGCTTCGGTCGTTACGTCCAAGGCGGTGGTCGGCTCATCCATGATGAGCAATCGCGGATTGGTGGTCAGGGCTATAGCGATCAACACACGCTGCAACTGTCCACCGCTGAGTTGATGGGCATAACGGTTGGCCACCGTGGCCGGATCGGCCATGCGGACCTTGGTCAGCATCTCGATGGCCTTTTGCCGGGCCTGTGATTTGGACATCTTCAGATGAGCCCGGGCGATCTCAGCGATCTGGGCGCCGATGACCATGGAAGGATTGATGGCCTTGTTGGGATCCTGGTGCACCATGGTAATTTTGGCCCCCCACGTGCTTCGCATCGCCTTTTTCGACAATCCCAGCAAATTGACGCCATCGAGGACAATCTGCCCGTTGTCGATGCGCCCGTTGTCGGGCAGGTAGCGCACCAGCGCCCTGGCGAGGGTCGTCTTGCCCGAGCCCGATTCGCCCACTAGACCGTAAATATCACCCGGGGCAATTGACAAAGATAGGTTACGCACTGTTTGTAGAGGACCTGATTCTGTTTCGTAACTGACGGTAAGATCATGGACCTCCAAACCGGAAGAATCCGAATCACTGTTGTGCTGGGGGTCCGAAAGACGTTGCATGCCCGTCGCATCGATTGCTTTTGTCTGTAGGCTGTTCATTGGCCGCCCCCTCCCGGCAGAAGCATGCGGCGCAAGCCATCGCTCATAAAACCAACCCCTACCACCAAAAGGGCGATCGCCCCTGCCGGTGCAAAAAGAGCCCACCGGGCCTGGCTGAAATAATTGCGTGCTTCCCCGACCATGAGCCCCCAATCGGGGGAGGGGGGTTGTACGCCCATACCTAAAAAACCCAGTGATGCAACCAGGAAAATAGCATACGAAAAACGCATTGAAGTTTCCACTGCCAAGGAGGGCAGGACGCCGGGAAGAATTTCCCGGAACATGATGTAAAGGCTGTGTTCCCCCCGCATTTTGGCAGCCTCGACGAACTGTCGGGTCTTTAAGTCCAGTACCACGCTGCGTACGACCCGCGATACCATCGGTACGTATAACAATCCTACCACGAGAATGACGTTCACCCGGGAAGGTCCCAAAGTGAACAGGATGAGCATTGCCAACAATAAAGGCGGGATCGAAATCATGACATCCACCAGGCGCATGGCCACCTCATCCACGATGCCGCCGTAGTATCCGGCGACAAGGCCCAAACTCAGCCCCAGAATCGCGGCCAGCAGGGTTGCGGTACCAGCGATGATGAAAACGTCCCGACTGCCGACCACGATGCGGCTAAAAACATCCCTACCATACCTGTCGGTTCCGAAGAAGTGGTTGTATGAAGGTGCTTGCAGTCGCTCGGGAATCGCCTGGTCGGCATATCCATAAGGGGCTAACAGCGGGCCAATGGCAGCCATTATCAAAAACAGACCGACAATGAAGAAACCGAAAAGCGTGGTTGGATAACGTTTGAGCCGCCGCAAAGTGGTACTTTTAGGGCCCATTGCCGTGGAGGATGTGGCCATTGGAATAGACTTGCTCCCAAAATACCTCCCGATGGTATCCAGACCCAGTCAGGGTTGCGACCAGTGTTGTCCACAACGGGAAGGCGTCTAATGCGAATAGTTTTGAACCACCCCTTCTCTTAAAATGAGGAGGGGTGGCGAGTATTGACCTCTGTTTTAATCTTCAAAATATACGACGTTCAAATCCACGTTCGTTCCCAAGTATCCGGTAGGCATGAAACCCTTAAGCCTTTTAGTGACGCCCCAGAGATTGTTGCTGAAAAATGGAACTATAATCGGACCGCGTTCCATAAAAATTTTCTGAATCTCCTTATAAAGTTCCACCCGTTTGGTTCGATCCGTTTCCTTGGCCGCGGCCGCAGAGAGTTTATCCAATTCGGGATCGCACCAGTGACTTTCAGGCCATGAAGCCTTGCAGACATAGGCCAGATCAAGATAAGTCTGCGGAGTAGCTCGGCCGCCCCAATCAGTGATCGAAAAATTCGTTGTCAACCACAGGTTGTCGGAGCCGTAATATACGTCGGAAGGTACGAGTTGTATGTCGACTGTAACGCCCACCTCGGCCAGTTGTTCCTTAAGGATGGTTGCAATCGCCGGTACAGGCGAGGCTTGTTGGGTCACTAGAGTAATTTTCATACCGTCCGCATAGCCCGCCTCGGCCAGTAGTTTTTTGGCCTTGGCTACGTCACGTGGAAGTTCCGGGACATCCAGATAAAAATCGGCGTATGCCGGACCGATGGGTGTATCACGCCCCGTAACCCCAAGCCCTTCGAAAGCGCCGATAAGGATTGACTGGCGATCAACGGCGGCACGAAAGGCCTGGCGCACACGCACGTCGTTGAACGGTTTTTTGTCGCTACGCATGTGAACCACATAGTGCAGATTGGATGCTGCTTGATAAACCTGAATATTGGGATCTGACTCCAAAGTAGGCACATACTCGGAGGGCAGATAAATCAGAAAATCCACCTGGCCCCCCCGCAAGGCTTCAACCTGGGCCGCAGGATCAGACAGGAAGAGATACTCGATCCCGTCGAGGTAAGGCAGCTGGTTGCCGTCGGCGTCTTTGCGCCAATAGTTGGGGTTGCGTTTAAAAGTCATTCGGTCTTCAGGCAGGTAGCTTTCCACTATGAAAGCACCGGTGCCCATCTGCTCTTTTTTGAAATCCTTGATTCCGTGCCAAACAACGGGGGCGTGATAATCTCCTAATATTAAGACAAAATCCGGATTCGAATCTTTCAATTTGAACACCACTGTATAATCATCCGGTGTCGTGATATCCGTGATGCCGGCGTAAATCGGGACAGTCGCCGCCCCCACCTTCGGGTCTCGCAGGCGATCGAAGGTGAATTTTACATCTTTGGAGGTGAACTTTTCCCCATTGTGAAACTGCACCCCTTTGCGCAAGTGGAAGGTCCAGGTGAGCCCATCGTCGCTAAACTCCCACTTGTAAGCCAGGCTGCGGCTTGGGTCTGGATTTACCTTTTCGTCAATATTGACGAGGGGATCGGCCCAAAAGCGAGGAATCTCACCGCCGACGATATCGGCTGCGAAAGCAGGATCGAGTGTGCCGGGTGCGAAAAAGGCTTTCCTCAAGGTACCGCCGTATTTATCGGCTGCTGCCGCCTTGTCAGCTGTGCCGATTATACCCACCAGTCCCAGGGCTAAAACAAATGCAATAGTACTGAACAAAAATGTCTTTTTTTTCATAATTCATCTCCTTCAGTTTTAGGTTAATGACTTTTTTAAAATTCTACGTAGGTTTTTATTCCTTCGTGTGCGCACTGCGCCGCAGCTGCCGTCCGCCGTCGGGGCCGAAGGTGGCTTTCGGGCTCCACCAGAGCGGAACCTTGATGCTGTCATTGGTCAAAGGACCTTTGCCCTCGGCCGTTTTTCGGGCAGTTTCATAACCGGCCTGGGCATGGCGTACAACGCCGATGCCGGAGTCGGTGGTCATGCAGGCATCCAG
>RCNC010003400.1_pt1 | contig 10396 bp, 8 predicted proteins | sample 2041301 | NCBI WGS metagenome assembly RCNC01 (sample SAMN09708231, study PRJNA481090) | Marine sediment metagenome, whole genome shotgun sequencing project. | biome: marine sediment; feature: ocean; material: sediment; isolation source: Sewage treatment plant 13A marine sediment (STP13A) ... | reverse complement strand
ACAGCCAGCACCGTTATCTGAAACACGTTATTTCTCATGGATTAATCATCTCCTTAGCTCCTTTATACTGTCATTTACACGATTTGGTTCTTAATTTCACCGGAAAATTTCCATTTATTGGCAAATAAAATCTAGCTACAAACCCAGCTTCTTTGCGGTGGAAGATGGAACCGCCTCTTTATGGACCATAAAGAAGATGGTTTTTGCCCTCATAAATGCCTCTGAAACGTAATGATACCCTTTATAAATGTGGTTTCCAGTTCCCCATGAATTCTTCACCAGGTAATACTTGTTTCCAAACTGATCGCTGGCTACACCCATGATGTGCATCAGGTGATCGTCGGTGGTCTGGTAATTATCAAACATTTGCTGCCGGTTCTCCTGTGTGATTACCCGCTCCTTTTTTGGAGTGGAGAAATCGTAAAACAGTGCCTCCTGCTCCTTCTCCGAAAGCTCATCCCATTTGGCCCTCTCCAGTCCGCTCAGGTCCTCAATCTCTTTGGATGGCATCAAAGCTATCCCACGCTTCCAGTCATAGCTCTTCTCCCCCACATCTGCATCCCAGCATACCGTATAACCTTTGTCCAGTGCCTGATCCAGCAGATTCATGAGTTCATCAAGGGGCACATTCCCAATGCTGCTCCACAACCAGTTGTCGGGGATTTCAAGAATGAAATTCTCATAAAAGGGATGGTGTGTAAAAGAGCCTATGGCCACATAATCGTAGGGCTTCAGCCCTGTGTTTTCTGCAAATGATTCTGGAGTGTAAGAAGTCCCGTTAAATTTAAAATCTTCAGGGACCGTCCCCAGGTATGCATCCAGGATCCCATCAAATCCTTTTTTCCAGACTGGAGTGAGTGTCCGGTTGCGGTTTTTGATCACTTCATCCATATATCCCCTGAGTACTCCGTCCATCTCTCCATGGACCGGAAGAGAATCTCCTGTGGTAAGCCCTGTGTAGACCTCATTGGGAAGCATTCCGGATTCTTCCCATATATGGGTCACATCCATGGCCAATCCCCCATTGCCAAAATTGGTTTTTCCGTGCATTCGTACGTACTTTTCGGCCTTCAACTCATATGCTTTACGCACAAAATACATTTCGGAGAGGTCAAACTCGCCCTTTCCTGTTCTGATTAGTTCTGATTCGATAAAACTGGTGGCTGCAAAACTCCAGCAGGTTCCGGTTCTGTGCTGATCTTTTACAGAGGTAACTGGCAGGCTCTTTTCAATGGTAAACTTGTAGGCCTTGGATTCCTGCTTTTTCTCTTTTTCCTGTCCATACAGGCTTATGCCGGAAACAGCCATAGAGACCAGGATCACGGCAAGGTTGCGAAATGTTGTTTTCATAATTGATAGTTGATTGAGAGTTTCGGGTTTGAAAATAGCAAATATTATTAAGGTATCAGAAATTGCGACGTTTCATCAATCATTTTAGTAATTTGGATCTTTGAATAATTCAAGCCTCTTATACAATATAGGATTCAAAACCCGAGATAATGAAGACACTGGTCGTTTACTACTCCCGAAAAGGCAGCAACAGGTACCTGGCAAATAAAATTTCAAATAGCCTCTCCTGTGAGTTGGAGGAGATTAAACCAAGGCTCAACATATTTTTACTCTTCCTGATGAATATACATATGGGAATCAGACCCCTTAAAAAAGACCTCAGGGAGTTTGAGAGAATCGTATTATGTGGCCCTGTCTGGATTGGAAAGTTTGTTCCTCCCCTCCAAAGTTTCATGAAGCGGTATGGCCACCAGATCAATCACCTTGTATTTGTCACATGCTGCGGAAGTACCTTTAAAAACAAGAATGACAAGTTTGGACACGGACTGGTCTTCAAAGAGTTAGAGGGTTTATTCAAAGACAAACCCTTACAATGCCAGGCTTTCCCTATCGGCCTGGTTTTACCGGAAGGCCATAAAGAGGATTCCGATGCTTATATGAAAACCCATCTGAATGATCAGAATTTTCAAGGTGAAATTCAGGTATTGTATGATAAGTTCCTGGAAGAAATAGCCGTTTGAGGAAGGGTTAAATCCCCTTTACATACTGCGTAAGGGTAGTAGGTAAAATGGCTCGCTTTAGTTCCTGATCCGACCCGGGAATTCCATTTATTAGATCTTCAAAGAGCTGAATTAAATCTGATCTGCCCATATCTGATTTTGTAAGGGAGCCTGTTTCCCTTAAATCGATGAAGAAACTGGAAAACATACCCGGCAGATCTTTGATTATCTCTGTATTTAAGAATCTCTCTTCATGATAGATGGTGTGATAATTCCCCCTGGTTTTTTCAATATAGAGGGTTTCCCCTTTCATATTTGTGATGGTGTCAGATTTTTCGCATCCCTGAATACAACTGCCATCTATCATGGACTTCTCACATCCGGTGACCTGGTGAAAAAGACATTGTCTGGTGGTAAGTAGTACAATGGGATGATAAATGCTGTAATAGAGCTTAAAATTTTCTGGCCTCTTGATTCCTCTAATCTGCCCTTTATTAAGCTCATTGGAGATAAAAGCACCATTACAATTGAAACGCTTCTGTAAACCCAAGAGGCTAAATGAGTTAACCACATTTAAATGGGGCCCGGCTATCCAGGGTATTCCAAGGCTGCAGGCCTTCTGGGCTAGACCTGTGTTATTGGTCACCAGACTGGCAGGTCGGACCAGCTCAAGAAATTTTATGGCAGCATGATAGTCTCCGCCAATTAATATAGAGGGGAACCATGGGATCAAATCTTGATGGGTCAGGAACAATTCTGTCAGCTCTATATACTCATTCTGAATTCCATTGGGAAGCTGAAAATAGAGATCAGCAGCACTATCCTTATATTGATCAAGCTCAGTCTTATCTGATAATAAAACGGAAAGTGTAGGTTTTTCCTCTTTTCCTAACGGTTTGACCGGGAGTGGCACCTCAATATTAGAAATCCCCTCTTTTGACCCATCCAGAAGGTATCGGACCTTGTTCTTTAGCGAAGAGAGCTCTCCCATCGGAATAAATAGATCTCCTTTCAAAGCACTCAAATCTAGCTCCTTGATGAAATATGCGGTATCCTCCAGGGGTTTAAACTTTCTTAACACTATGCTTTCTGTCAGTGCCCTGGTTCCTGTATGGGAGAGCTTAATTCCGGATGCGACTTGAAATGATTTATTTGGGGTCTCTGCCCAAACTTCTAAGGGAGTACCAGACTCGCCGGTGAGTTTGAGAACCAGGGGAGCTTTTGCAATTGAGATCTGATCGATTTTTCCTTTAATGATCGCCTTAGCCTCTTCCTTTTCAGCATATATTTTTAAAGCGTCTGGCTCAGAAATGGATCCGGATTCACCCAGATTCTCTTTTGAAAGATATAGTAATGAATGATCCCGCGGGTTATCAATAAACATTTCCTGACCTATCTCACCACGCAGATAGGAATTCGAAAAGTCCCGGTTAAATACCTTGTATAATTCACTGTTGTCCTTGCTGATAGTCTGATGATTATAGAACCTTTGGATCTGCTCTTTCCAGGACTTAACCACCGTATAGATGTAATCGTATTTCTTAATGCGACCTTCGATCTTCAAGGATTCTACTCCGGCATTAAGCAATTCGGGAAGGTCCAGAAAGGCGGAGTTATCCTTCAGATTCAGGGGATAGTCCTTCCCTGCTGCCGTGGTAACATAGCGATCCCTGCAGGGCTGGCTGCATCTGCCCCGGTTTCCTGAATTCCCGCCCTGCACAGAACTTAAATAACAGATCCCGGAAAAAGAGATGCACTGAGAACCATGCACAAAAACCTCGGTGGATATGCTATTTTTCTTAGCGATGGAAGTTAAGGCCTCAATTTCATTGATGGTGAGCTCACGGGAAAGGTTGACCCGGCAGATATCGAGTAAGCTTAAGAATAGGATCTGACCCTCATTGTGGGTAGTTAGCTGCGTAGATGCATGGATAGGTAAATCCTTGAAATATTCGGAGACTATATATAGCATTCCGAGATCCTGCAGAATGACTCCATCAATGCTTGTATGGATCAAGCGCTTAAGCAGAGCTATAAATGCCCGGATTTCACTTTCTACAATGACAATATTAAGGGTTATAAAGACCTTGCAGTTTTGTTTGTGGGCTAAGTTTACTATTCCTGGTAAGTCTTCGATGGAAATATTGGTCGCACGATTTCTGGCATTAAACCGGTCCAGACCACAGTATATGGCATCAGCTCCTGCGAGTATTGCAGCTTTAATGGAATCGATATCTCCACCAGGCGCCAGTAATTCTATTCTCGTTTTAATCTCTCCTCCAGATTTATTGGGCAAATGTACTTCTAAGCCATCATATCTGGAGAACATCTGCGTATAAATCCGGAAATTTCCTAAATTTATCAAGATCTAAGAGTAACTCTTTTATGAAAAAATTGCCCCTGATTATTTGTGTAATAATTTCTCTATGTTCCTGTCAGCCCAGTACCCCCACTTTATTTGAGAAACTCGAAGAGCTACCTGACAGCATTAAAGTGGATGAGATTGTAATCAAAAACCTGTTTAAGAGTCAGGTTCTGGCTCACTCTGGAGGTAAGTATGACAGCACCCTGATTATTAAAAATGTATACGAAGCTCATCAAGCCTTATGGGATAGTTGTTACGGGATGATCTTCGGCTCAGACAACGCTTCCAAATTCAATACGCCCGAAGGAATGGTGCAGTGGAATAGAAGCTTGTATCCCCAGCACAAAGCTTACTTTAATCAGCGGATTCAAGAGCTTATGTCCATTGATCTGGATTCAGCATTAAGATACAACCTTAAGAGATTCAACGACCTGGTTCCTTATAAACCCAATGCCAGGATAAGTATTCTATTCACCCCATTACAGGGAATTGGATTTGGAGGATGCAGTAAAGAGCAATTCTGTTTTGAATTGAACAACTCAGATTATGAAGTGGCTTATACGGTTGAAAAAGGAATTCCTCATGAATTAAACCATTTTGTTTACGAACCCTTGAGGGAGGATGATCCCATGGTGGGAACCGCTCTTTTTTTAACCATCGATGAAGGTTTGGCCTGCTATTTTACCTACCTCTTTTTCGAAGAGCATATTTCAAAACACGAAGCAGTGGAAAACATGAGTGAAGAGGACTGGAGTTGGTATTTCAAAAATGAAAAAGAGATTTACAACTCTTTAAAACCTTATTTTAAGGATAGATCCGGAGATAATCCTTTGCTACGAAATGATACCCATCAACTTTTCCCGGACGCACCCAAAACCCTATACTACTGGTTGGGATTCAGAATAGTTGAAAACTATACCGCTAGACACGGAAAGAATTCATGGAAAAACATCTATGATATGGATGTTCAGGAAGTCCTTGACCAAAGCGGATACCAATCCTATATCAATGGACTATGAAAAAGCTCTTTTGAAATCATAGGGATACCCGATTCAGGAATTCATGCACATGCTCTGCATAGGTACGCGAGACAGGAATCCGGATCTCATCAGCATAATCCATGTATATATATAGGTTGGTGCTGATCAGCTTCACCAGTTTGATGTTTTCGAAATTTACCATGTAGGAGCGATGGCACCTCTGGATCAGTGTACCTTCCAGCTCTTTCTCAAGCCGCTTCATGGTATTGCGCAGCATGATCTTCTTGATCTTGCCCTTCTCAACGGTATGAACCGTCACATAGTTATCGGTCGACTCCACATAGAGGATATCCTGCGACTTTATGGAGAAGCGTAATTTGTCGGTTTCATCGCGAAAGGTGATCATCTTGCGCTCCCTGAATTCCTGGGATGTATCCTGGGTATGAACTTCCAGTTTCTCCCTCTTATCCTTCAGGGAGATCCATAACCAGGACAAAGAGTAAGGAATGGCCAACACCAGCAGGGTGATAAAAAGCAATCCGGTGAATCGCTCCACCAGTTCGGCCTCTGAATTTAACAGCGCCAGGTCCACCACCAGGTAGGTCACTGCCAGCAGAACCACCTCCATTACATGCCATATCCCAAATAGCAGGTAGGTGAATTTTCTCCTTTTTGCAATCAGAAAAAAGATAAGCTTGCTGACCACAATGATCAGCATTCCAAAGAGTATGAAAGCACTGGAATAAAAAAAGAATTCAATCCGGCCCACCTCAAACCATGAAGATGCATTAAAGGGAGAGTAGATATTGATAAAGACCAGTGCAAAGATGGAAACAAACATCACCTGGTAGGTAATGGTTGACTTATCTATCACATATTCGGGAATCTCCCGTAGTATGATTTTATACTTTCCCATCTGTTGGAACAAAGATAATGATTATTGTAACCGGACAATTTTCAGTTCAGTGCGCCGGTTCAAACTTCTGCCCTCTTCAGTATCGTTTTTTGCCACCGGAACCTCTTCGCCGTAACCGACTGAAAGCAACCTCTCCCCCTGTATACCTCTGCTAAGCAAAAAGTTAACCACTGCTTTTGCCCTTTGTTCTGAGAGTTCCATATTGTGTTGTGGGGAACCCGTATTGTCTGTGTGGCCGCTGATTTCTGCCTGAATGGAAGGGTTTCGTTCCAAAAACTCATACACCTTATTTAGCTCAGCCAATGATTCATTTTGAAGCGCGTAAGATTCTGTTTCAAAAAAGACATTGTGAAGGACCACCTTACTTCCGGCGATGATTCGTTCCAGGGGAATATCCCTCCGCAGGGGATCCATGGCACTGTGAAGTCCTGAAAAAGTAAAGTGATCTGAATAGAAGAGGTAGCCATCCAAAGAGACATTCAGGGCATAATCCCTGTCTGTGGGCAAGGAGATCAGGTAGTCGCCGTTTCCATCAAGGGATTGCAGCTCCATCACGGCCTCTTCAGTATCCAGGTCAATTAACTGCAGAACCGCAGCTAATCCTTTCATATTTCGGGAATCAAACACCCGGCCTTTCATATAGGAAACCTGGACAGGCCTTATCTCCAGGGGTAGTTCAAATGTAAAGAGGTCGGTATCGGTCCCCTCACCCCGGTCGGAGGCAAAGTAAGCCCTATTGCCCCGGGCATTCACTGTTAGACCCATTTCATCGTTATGGGTATTGATGGGATATCCCAGGTTAATGGATTGGGTCCACTGACCAGTGGAAAGATGCTTTGTAAGAAAAAGATCTCCCTGGCCCATCCCGGGCCATCCGGTAGAGGAGAAATAGAGGCTCTGTTGGTCGGGGTGGATAAAAGGCGATTGCTCCAAGCCTGAGGTATTAACCGAATCACCAAGATTGACCGGTTCGCTCCACGATTCTCCAAGCTTTACCGACATCCAAATATCATAGGATCCGAGTCCCCCGGGCCTTGTAGAAGAAAAATACAAGCTTCTGCCATCGGCCGATATGGAAGGGTGTTTTTCACTGTACCTGCTATTAACCGGGGATCCCAGGTTGGTGGGTGTACTCCAGTTTCCATCTTTCCAGGTGGAATGGTAAAGGTCACACATTCCCTTTCCATCCCTGCGGTTGCAGGCTGTAAAATAGAGATTCCGGCCATCGGCAGTCATGGTATGGGCTCCTTCATTGTCCAGGGTATTCAAAGGATTCCCGGCATTTTTACGCGACTCCCATTGATTGTCTTTACGGATGGAAAAGAAAAAATCCTCCTGCATTCTTAAGGGCAAAGTTCCCTCTTTTGAGTCTAAGGGCAACATGACAGTAAACATCAATTTCTGTTCGTCCACCGATAGGGATGGCCAGTATTCACTATATTCAGAATTGATGGCACCCCCCAGATTTTCCGGTTCAAATGGGACCGGATTCTCCTTAGCTTTCAGAGCAAAAAGGCATTTCTCTCTTAACAACACTCCCTCTCCCCTGTTCCTCACTTCATGGGGTGGAAAAGAGAGGAATTTATTCACATATTCCAGGGTTTGGAGATAATCTCCGACTTGTATGGTAAGCCCGGCCATTAAGCGGTATCCATCTGGATTTCCCTGGGGATCAAGTTCCAGGGCGGTGGCAAAGTATTCAATGGCCTGCTCTATCTCTCCCCTGTCAAATTTGAGCTGAGCCATCATCCGATACGCCTCCACAAATTCCGGATCTGCCTTGATGGCCTTTAACAGGGCCTCTTCCACACAGCTTTGATCCCTTAGCTCATAACATGCCCTGGCCTCCTCAAATTGCTTAATGGCCTTTTTTGAAGTGCTGCTGTAGGCCTGTCCCCAGACATAAACCGAGGCGACCAGAATGAATGTAATGAAGCACACTTTTTTCATACAACTTCACTTATGGAATATGCATATATTTATGCGACTGCAGTGAGATCATCCACTGTGGATTCTCTTTTGCAAATTCAATGATTACCGGTAAAATGACCTCTCGCTGACTCCATTCAGGTTGCAGGTAGAGTTTACATCCAACATCCACCCGTTCTCCATTTTTAATGGCCCAATCCAGGTCCTCTTCAGACGCAATGATCACTTTGAGTTCATGCGCTTTCTTAAAGAGCTCTTCAACCGGAGGAGCATTTCTTTTGGGTGAAAGGCAGATCCAGTCCCAGGTACCACTCAGGGGATAGGCCCCACTGGTCTCAAGAAATGTCTCAATGCCTTCCTTTTTAAGCAGGTCGGTGAGGTAATCCATATTGGCCATCAGGGGTTCTCCACCTGTGACTACTACTGCGGCAGCTGGATGAGCAATTACATGCTCCACAATCTGCTCTGCAGGGACCACCGGATGAAGAGAAGGATTCCATGAAAATTTGGTGTCGCACCAGCTACAACCTACATCGCATCCACCAATCCGGATGAAATAGGCTGCTTTCCCTGTATGATACCCCTCGCCCTGAATGGTATAGAACTCCTCCACCAGCGGTAGCTTTCTTCCTCCCTCAAATAATTTCTGATCGTGTGCCATATGGGATAGATTCGCCTTCTCCTATTTTCTAATCCAAAACCGGGAAATCAGATGGTAGAGGACTCTGAGCAGAATTACGGTTCCATAGAAGGCCAGTGAAATCAGCAACACAACATGCAGCTGCGTAATAAGTTCTTTCGCAGGTGACTTGTGCTGGATGATTCCGATCACATTTAACAAATAGGCAGCCAGAAAACAGGCCACAATGATAATCAGTTCTCGTTTCTTCTGGAGAGCAGTTATGTTGGTATCGTTGAGCTTCATAATCTCCCGTTTAAATGGCCAGTCCTTCGGGCCAGGTTACTATTTTGTGGTTCATCATGGCTTCGAAGCCCATAATTGTGGCAATGCCTGCATAGAAGCCTTGCTGTGTTAACCAGGGATCTATGCGATTGTTCCTGATGTCGGATACAAAGGATGCCATCTGGACATCGGTCCCGTCCGTTTTTAACACCTTATCGAGCAGGTAGGTTCCTTTATCTTCAGAGGGATCCTCGGGGACCCAGCTGGCTCCTCCTATGGGTATGGCATCAAACACCTTATGCTCGAGGTTGTTGATTAACTGTATGATTCCTGGTGCCGGAGGTGGCTGCTCAATGTATAAGTTGCCGGTCTCTATCTCAATGGTGCCTTTGGGACCCATGGCCTGGATCTCCATACCATATTTCTTATTGCTGATCATGGAATCATAGATCACATGGGTTCCTGAAGGATAGTGGTATACAAGGTTCACATTGTCAAAAACCTCCCTGCCATCCTTCCAAAAGTTGATCCCCCCTGATCCCATCACATAGTCGGGTTTGTCCTTCAACACCCAGTTGATAACCTGCAGGTGATGCGTAGCCAATTCTGTCATCAGTCCAAGGGAGTACTCATGGTACATCCTCCAGTTGATTTTCCTTTCCAGCTCGGGTGAGGGCACAGGCCGTCGCCAGTCGTTATTGCGGTGCCAGTAAGCTCTCATCTGGGTTACATCACCAATGTTTCCATCCTCGATCTCTTTCAGGGCCTGTAGAATTCGGGTATTGAAGATCCGCTGGTGTCCTATATAAAGAATCTTATTGTTTCTCTCCCGGGCCAGGACCATCTCATTACATTCCTCATAAGTTTTAGCCATGGCTTTTTCACAAAAAGTATGCAGACCCGCATCCAGTGCAGCCACTGTAATTTCCTTGTGTTTATGCAGCGGAACAGCGATGACCACTCCATCCATCTGCTCTTTCTCCAGCATGTCCCGATAGTCGCGGTATCCTTTTGCTCCGGGAAGAAACTGTCCGGCCCGCTCAAAATGAGGTTCATAATCATCGCAGAAACAGGAAATTTCCAGTCCCGGTAAACGCTTAAGTTCTTCGAGCAATAGCATTCCTCTGGAGCCCGGTCCAATAATGCCCAGTCTAACAGTTTTTAAACCTTCCTGAGCATGTAGATCTTTTAACCAGGGCATTCCCGAAACAAATAGTCCCGCTGCTGCCATGGCCGAAAATGTCTTGATAAAATCTCGTCTGTTGCTTTCCATAAAATCAAATCGTTCCGTTA
>RCNC010005798.1_pt1 | contig 10399 bp, 8 predicted proteins | sample 2041301 | NCBI WGS metagenome assembly RCNC01 (sample SAMN09708231, study PRJNA481090) | Marine sediment metagenome, whole genome shotgun sequencing project. | biome: marine sediment; feature: ocean; material: sediment; isolation source: Sewage treatment plant 13A marine sediment (STP13A) ... | reverse complement strand
TCAATCCTAAAAGCGTTGCAGGTTACCTCGCCGCGTTCTCGCAGTTTGTGCAGCCTGACGTACCGATCTGGGATCAGATGGGGGTGATCATGCCAACGGCCCTGACACTCACGGCGCTGAGCTATACTGGATTTACGGCCTTAGGTGCAGGCATCGGACGCGCGGCATTAGGGGCTGTTTTTAACGTTTGGGTGCGCCGCGTCATGGCGGGATGTTTCATCCTTTATGGTGTCTTGTTGGGCGGCGCGTCGATTCCACAGGGGAGGGTCTGATGATCAAGGGAAGTTGTTTATGTGGTGCGGTCCGGTTCAAAGCGTCCGGAACTGCGCGGGATCCGGCGGCGTGCCACTGCAGGCAATGCCGCAAGCAGTCCGGCCACCTTTGGGCAGCTGTCAACGTCCCCATGTCAGGTTTTTCCGTAACAGGAGATGTGCGCTGGTATGACGCCAGTGCGGCAGCAAAGCGCGGGTTTTGCCCGATATGCGGATCGTCTTTATTCTGGAAAGCACATGATGAGGACGAAATCGGTGTGGCGATGGGGGCTCTGAACAGCCCAACAGGATTGAAACTGGAACGACATATCTTCACCGCCGACAAAGGCGATTACTACGATATCGCGGATCATGTAGCGAAAGAGGAGCAAGAAAATGGCTGATTTCCCTACAACAGCGCGGGTGGTTATCATCGGGGGCGGCGCCGTCGGCACCTCTGTGCTTTATCATCTAGCACTTGCCGGGTGGACGGACTGTGTTCTGCTCGAGAAGAACGAACTGACGGCAGGCAGCACCTGGCATGCGGCGGGGAACGTGCCTACGTTTTCGACCAGTTGGGCGATCATGAACATGCAGCGCTATTCGACCGAACTCTATCGCGATCTCGCTGAAAAAGTTGACTACCCGATGAACTACCATGTCACCGGATCGATCCGACTGGCGCATAGCAAAGAGCGCGTGCAAGAGTTTGAACGTGCAAAGGGCATGGGGCGCTATCAGGGCATGGACATTAGTATGATGTCCCCAAAAGAGGCGCAAGACTTGTACCCTTTTATGGAACTGCATGACCTGCAGGGCGTTCTTTTTGATCCCAATGATGGCGACATCGATCCCTCCCAGCTAACTCAGGCGCTTGCCAAAGGCGCGCGCGACCTGGGCGCCCGGATCGAGCGGTTTTGCCCGGCGACCGGAGTGAACCGCGAGAACGGCGAATGGATTGTGCATACTGAAAAAGGCGATATTCGCTGCGAATATGTGGTGAATGCGGCAGGTTATTATGCCCAGACAGTGGGCGAATGGTTCAAACCATACGGCGGGCGTATAGTACCAATGATGGTGATGAGCCATCAATACATGCTGACCGACGAAATTCCCGAGATTGAAGAATACACGGCTCAACATGGTAAGTTGCCGCTGTTGCGGGATGTGGACACGTCCTATTATCTGCGTCAGGAAAAAACCGGCCTCAACCTTGGTCCTTACGAGCGGAACTGTAAGGCGCATTGGATTACCCCTGAAGATCCGTTCCCAGAAGACTTCAGTTTCCAACTCTATCCGGATGATCTGGAACGGTTGGAATGGTACATTGAAGACGCAATGGCGCGGGTCCCCCTGCTGGGAACAACCGGCATAAACAAGGTTATCAACGGCCCGATCCCTTATGCGCCTGACGGTTTGCCTTTGCTGGGTCCGATGCCGGGCGTGCCAAATGCGTTTGAGGCTTGTGTGTTTACGTTCGGCATTGCCCAATCCGGCGGCGCCGGCAAGGTGCTGGCAGAATGGATCACCGAAGGGCAGACCGAATGGGACATGTGGGCGGTCGATCCGCGACGTTACACTGATTACACTGATGCCGATTACTGCATCCAAAAAGGCATGGAAACATACGGCCACGAATATGCCATGCATTTCCCCTGGCATGTCTGGCCTGCGGGTCGCGGCAAGAAACTGTCTCCTGTATATGACAAAATATTGGCTGCTGGTGGTGTGATGGGCGCTTACAATGGTTGGGAGCGGGCAAACTGGTTTGCCAAAAACGGCGATGACACCTCGCTTGAAACAACCCATACGTGGGAGCGTTCAGGCCCATGGGAACGGCGCATTCGAGAAGAATGCGAAGCTGTGCGGGATGGCGTTGGGGTGCTCGATCTGCCCGGGTTCTCCCGCTTCAATCTGACCGGAGAAGGCGCGGCTGAATGGCTTAGGGGTATGATCACCGGTGGCCTGGCAAAAGCAGGGCGCATGAATCTGGCCTATTTCGCCGATGATCGGGGCCGCATCCTGACGGAGATGAGTGTGATGCGGCACGACGAAGACCACTTTACGCTGATCACCGCAGCTTCGGCGCAGTGGCATGACTTTGAGGTCCTGAAAAACGCCTTGCCAGAGGGCCTCAGCCTTACGGATCACACCACCGAATACTCGACGCTCATCGTGACGGGCCCCAAATCACGCGCGGTGTTCGAGCAGATCGCCGACGCAGATTTGTCGCTGGGCTGGTTGTCGCTGCAAGTGGCCAAGGTCGCAGGCAAAAATGCAGCCCTCGCACGGGTCAGTTTTGCAGGAGAATTGGGTTGGGAAATCCACGCCAAAATCTCCGACATACCGGCGATCTACGACGCGGTCATCGGGGCAGGGGCCACACCATTTGGCATGTGGGCGCTGAATGCGTTGCGCATCGAAAAAGGCTACCGGGCATGGAAGGGTGATTTGTCCACCGACTATACCCTCTACGAGGGCGGTCTGGATCGATTCATCAAACTTGATAAACCGCAAGAGTTCCGCGGCAAGGCGGCATTGATGAATGAGAAACAGCAAGGCAGCGCCAAACGCTTTGTGACCCTCATCGTTGATGCCGGCGCTGCCGATGCGCCGTATATGTCGACGCTCTGGCATGACGGGCAGGTTGTGGGTGAGACAACGTCGGGCGCGTGGGGTTATCGGATCAACGCTTCTGTGGCGCTAGGTATGTTGCGCACTGATCTTGCGGTTGTGGGGACCAAGCTTGAAGTTGAGATCTACGGCGAGCGCCGCTCGGCGACAGTTCAACCAGATACCCCGCTTTGGGACCCGGATAACGCAAGGCTTCGAGCATGACCGCGATCACACTGTTGGATGGCGGCATGGGGCAGGAGTTGATCCACCGCGCGGGGGACCGACCGACCCCTTTGTGGTCTACTCAGGTGATGGTCGATCACCCGGGCATGGTCGCAGGCGTGCATCAGGATTTTTTTACTGCAGGCGCTACGATTGCCACAACTAATACTTACGCCATCCACCGCGACCGGTTGGACGGCACTGCGATCGATGGTCAGTTCGAAGCACTGCACGCTGCTGCACTGGCAGAGGCGAAGGCAGCGCAAACTGCGCATGGATCTGGTAGGATCGCAGGCGCCATCGGACCGCTGCAAGCGAGTTACCGGCCGGACCTGCATCCGGCACCGGAAATTGCAGTCCCTTTGTTTGCGGAAGTCGCAAAGACTTTGGCGCAAGACTGCGACCTGCTGATGCTTGAGACGGTTGCGTCAGTTGCCCATGCGCAAGACGCGTTGGCGGCAGCGCGCATGACCAATCTGCCAGTCTGGCTGTCGCTGACAGTGTCTGACACGGACGGCACGAGTCTGCGGTCGGGCGAACCGCTGGAAGACGTTTTGACAATCGCCGACGGCGCCGACGCGGTGCTGATCAATTGCTCCGCGCCAGAGGCAGTGACGCAAGGGCTGCCAATCATTGCCGGGTTGGGCAAACCATTCGGCGGCTATGCAAACGCCTTTGAACTGATCACCGAAGGCTTTCTGAAAGAAAAGCCAACCGTGGATGCGCTCAAAGCCCGCCGTGACATGGGGCCCCGCGCTTATGCCGGTTACGTCATGGAATGGGTGAGTATGGGGGCCACCATCGTCGGTGGTTGCTGTGAAGTCAGTCCCGAACACATCGCTGAAATCGCAAGGCGACTGCAAGCAACCGGTCACACAATCGTTTAGGAAACTGATATGAGCACCCTTCCAACATCGGCCCGCGTGGTCATCATCGGCGGCGGCGTTATCGGCTGTTCGGTGGCCTACCATCTCAGCAAACTTGGTTGGAAAGATGTGGTCTTGCTCGAACGTAAGCAGCTGACGTCTGGTACAACCTGGCATGCAGCCGGGTTAATCGGTCAACTGCGGGCGTCGTCCAATATGACCAAACTCGCGAAATACTCAGCTGATCTTTATTCGGAGCTGGAGGCTGAAACCGGCGTCGCAACCGGGTTGCGGCAGGTTGGCTCTGTGTCGGTTGCGCTTACTCAAGAGCGCAAAGAAGAACTGTTCAGAAACGCGGCAATGGCACGCGCATTTGGTGTGCCGGTTGACGAGATTTCACCAGCCGAGGTGAAAGAGCGGTATCCGCATATCAATCTGGATGGGGTGAAAGCGGGCGTCTGGCTTCCTACTGACGGTCAGGGTGACCCGGCCAATATTGCTTTGGCGCTGGCCAAAGGCGCACGCCAGAACGGTGCGCTGGTAAAGGAACGCGTACGGGTGACCGGCATGACCAAAGAGGGGCGCCGCATTACCGGCGTGAACTGGGACGCCTATGGAGAGACCGGCCACATTTCCGCCGACATGGTCGTTAATTGTGCAGGCATGTGGGGCCGCGAGGTTGGCCGTATGGCAGGGGTCAATGTGCCGCTACACGCGTGCGAGCACTTCTATATTGTGACCGAAGCCATTCCGGGTCTCTCGCAAATGCCGGTGCTGCGGGTGCCAGATGAATGCGCCTATTACAAAGAAGATGCTGGCAAGATGCTGCTTGGCGCGTTCGAGCCTAACGCAAAACCATGGGCGATGGATGGCATTCCGCGGGATTTTGAATTTGATCAGCTTCCCGAAGATTTTGATCATTTTGAACCGATCTTGGAGGCAGCAGTCGAGCGGATGCCGATGTTGGCCGAGGCGGGAATTCATACCTTCTTTAACGGGCCAGAAAGCTTTACGCCTGATGACGCCTATCATCTGGGGCTTGCGCCCGAGATGGACAATGTCTGGGTCGCCGCTGGGTTCAATTCCATCGGGATTCAATCAGCGGGTGGGGCAGGTATGGCTTTGTCACAATGGATGGACGCGGGCGAAAAGCCGTTTGATCTGGGCGATGTTGATGTCAGCCGGATGCAGCCGTTTCAAGGCAACAAAACCTATTTGTTTGAGCGCTCCAAAGAAACGTTGGGCCTGCTTTACGCTGATCACTACCCCTATCTGCAAAAGGCAACCGCACGGGGTGTGCGTCGCACGCCATTTCATCAGCACTTGCTTGATCAGGGCGCGGTTATGGGCGAAATCGCCGGTTGGGAAAGGGCTAACTGGTTTGCCAATCCGGGCCAGAAACCTGAGTATGAATACAGCTGGAAGCGGCAGAACTTCTTTGACAATGTCGCGGCAGAACACCACGCTATTCGCACCAATGTGGGCATGTACGATATGTCCTCGTTTGGCAAAGTTCGCGTCGAAGGGCCAGACGCGACAGCGTTTCTCAACTACGTTGCTGGCGGGCAATATGATGTGCCTGTCGGCAAGATCGTCTATTCGCAGTTCCTCAACAACCGCGGTGGAATCGAGGCGGATGTGACCGTTACGCGTCTGTCCGATACGGCCTATCTGGTGGTAACACCGGCGGCGACCCGGCTTGCAGATCAGACATGGATGTTACGCCACATTGGCGAATTTAACGTTGTCCTGACCAATGTAACCTCGGGCGAAGGTGTCCTCGCCGTGATGGGGCCAAATGCGCGCAAACTGCTTCAGGCGGTTTCGCCCGGCGATTTTTCCAACGACGTCAACCCGTTTGGCACCGCGCAAGAAATCGAGCTCGGTATGGGTCTCGCCCGAGTGCACAGAGTGACCTATGTGGGTGAGCTGGGCTGGGAGATTTATGTCTCATCTGACATGGCAGCGCATGCGTTTGAGACGCTACACGCGGCGGGGCAGGACATGGGACTGAAACTGTGCGGCATGCACATGATGGATTGCGCGCGGATCGAAAAAGGCTTTCGGCATTTCGGCCATGACATCACCTGCGAAGACCACGTGCTGGAAGCTGGACTTGGGTTTGCAGTGAAGACGGACAAACCAGAATTCATCGGCCGCGATGCCGTATTGCGGAAAAAAGAAACAGGTCTGGAAAATCGGATGGTTCAGTTCAAGCTGACCGATCCCGAGCCGCTGCTATATCATAACGAACCGATACTGAGGGATGGTGACATCGTGGGGTATCTTTCCTCCGGTGCTTACGGGCACTATATCGGGGCGGCGATGGGGATGGGCTATGTGCCCTGCAAAGATGAAACTGTCGCAGACCTATTGGCCTCTACTTACGAGATTGATGTGGCCGGGACGCGGGTCAAAGCAGAGGTGTCTCTGAAGCCGATGTATGATCCTACATCCGAACGGGTCAAAGCGTAGGGCGACTGGGCATTAGCCTCAGCTTAAAGCTGTCTGAAACTCAAGAAAACGCGGGTCGGACATGACCCGCGCATTCATCGCGTCGCGCAAGGCGCCAACGGTTTTATAGGGGCGCATGACAACCTCAAATTCGACAATCAGACCGACCGCGTTCAGCGTGATCAGGTCAACCCCTTTGGCGTCCAATTCGCCCACTTTGCACTCAAATTCCAATGCCCAATCAACACCTTCTCCCATCACCCGGCGATATGTGAAATCAGAAAAGACCTGACCCACATGACCAAGGACTGCGGCCACCGGCGCACGTCCTGTCCAAGTCTTGTAATAGGTCGGCGGACGAAACCTTACATTTTCTGCTAGGAGCTCAGCAATCAGGCCATCATCGCCTTTGGCCACCACGTCCTGCATTTTGATGATGGTTGGATGCATGTTCATACTCCGGTTCGAACAATTGGCAGTGTCACCGGGATTCGTGATGCGGACAAGCATGACGTAAGGTTGCTGAGGTGCAAGGCAAAGGGTAGGGAGGCGCATGACCGTGCAATCTGCCTATACACCGCCCAACGACCCGCTTTCGGTTCTTTACGAAGACGGAACCATCGTTGTGGTTGATAAATCCGCTGGGTTGTTGTCGGTTCCGGGACGCGGCCCGCATCTCGCGGATTGCCTGATCAGCCGGATCGCTGCGATCTACCCAGACGTATTGCTGGTGCACCGGCTGGATCGAGACACTTCAGGCGTGATGGTCTTTGCGTTGACACGGGACGCCCAAAAGGCGCTTGGCCAACAGTTTGAACGCAAGCAAACTCAAAAAACCTACGTTGCGCGGGTTTCCGGACAGTTGCAGGCTGACTCTGGCACAGTTGATCTGCCGCTGATTGTGGACTGGCCAAATCGACCCAAGCACATGGTTTGTCACGAAACGGGAAAACCCGCGCAGACGGATTGGCGCGTGGTTGATCGCTCATCACATGAGACGCGGGTATCGCTGACCCCTAAAACCGGACGAACCCACCAATTGCGTCTGCATATGATGGCGCTGGGCCATCCAATCCTTGGTGATCCGTTTTATGCCAGCGGTGCTGATGCAGATTATAACAGGATGATGTTGCATTCCGAGGCGTTGTCACTCACGCACCCCAGCTCGGGTGAGCACGTCGAATTTCGCGCTTCAGCCGCTTTTTAGGATCAATCCAACAGCGCTGAAATTGCAGATAACCGGGGGATGATAAAAGGCCGCCCGATAAGGGCGGCCTGTAGATTTGCTTACTCGGCGGCCCAACCGGATACGGCTTTGACCTCAAGGAATTCCTCAAGACCAAAAGCCCCACCTTCACGCCCGTTGCCGGATTGTTTATACCCGCCAAACGGCGATCCCTGAGCAAAACCCTGAGCATTTGTTTCGACCATACCGGAGCGCACCCGACGCGCGACACGGCGGCGCTTTTCGGTGTCTGCCGTTTGGATATAGTTGGTCAACCCATAAGGTGTGTCATTGGTAATCTGGATTGCTTCTTCTTCACTATCAAACGGGATGATGGCCAGAACCGGACCAAACACCTCTTCTCGTGCGATTGTCATCTCGTTGGTCACGTCCGCGAAGACCGTTGGTCTTACATAGTAGCCTCGATTCAGACCATCCGGGCGCCCCAGACCACCCGCAACCAAACGGGCCTCGGATATGCCAACTTCAATCAAACCCTGAATCTTGTTGAATTGCGCCTCTGACACCACCGGGCCGATGTGTTTGCCTTCTTCAGATGCCGGGCCGACATGCGTATTGTTTGCAACCTCGGCGGCCATTTCAACAGCTTCGTCATAACGCGAGCGTTCTACCAGCATGCGGGTTGGCGCGTTGCACGATTGGCCAGAGTTGCGGAAGCAACGGATTGCGCCGGCTTTGGCAGCATTCGGTTCGGCATCAGCAAAGATGATGTTGGCCCCTTTTCCGCCCAGTTCAAGACTGACGCGTTTCAGCGAATCAGCCGCTGCCTTAGAGATCGCAATGCCAGCGCGGGTCGATCCGGTAAAGCTGACCATGTCCACATCTGGATGCGCCGACAGCTGACTGCCCACGCCCGCGCCATCGCCATTGAGCAGATTGAACACACCCGCCGGGAATCCGGCTTCGTGAACAAACTCGGCAAAAAGCATGCCCGATAGAGGCGATATTTCAGACGGCTTCAGAATCATCGTGCACCCGGTTGCGATCGCCGGAATGGCTTTGAGCACAATCTGGTTCATCGGCCAGTTCCATGGGGTGATCAGGGCGCAGACGCCAATGGGTTCGCGTAGGGTTTTTTCAGTGGACGTGAAGTCTTCTTCAAAGTTGAACTCTTTGAACGCCTTCAGGAATCCGCCCATATGCCAGGTGCCTGATCCAACCTGCTGATTTCGGCTCAGATCAATTGGGGCTCCCATTTCCAATGACATGGCAACAGCCAATTCTTCAGATCGGGCCTTATAAACCGCAAGCAACTTGTGCAGAAGATCTGTTTTGTCGGCTTTGGACACCTGCGACCAGCTGTCAAACGCGGCGCGTGCAGCAGCTACGGCTGCATCTGTGTCGGCTTGGTCGCCAAGCGAAATAACGGCGCACTTTTCTTCTGTAGAAGGGTCAATGACATCAAAGTCGCGTGCCTTTGCTGGAGCAACCCAAGCGCCATTAATATAGAAATCGCGTTTCTCGATCATGTCGTTTCTCCCATATCCGAAAGACCGTGCTGGCCGATCTGGTCAGCAATCCGGCGACACTCTGTCACTGCGCTGCGGTCAGGGCAAGAGAGGGGATGTATCCGTATCTCTTAGCGGTTAGAATAAGAGTCGGATTATTCCGAAACCGAATGCAAATGGAGGGTATTATGGGTTTGCGTATCAACGACACGGTCCCGAATTTCACGGCAGAGACAGATCATGGTACCATTCAGTTTCACGACTGGATCGGCGATAGCTGGGCGATTCTTTTTTCTCATCCCAAGGATTTCACACCAGTTTGCACGACGGAATTTGGCGCCGTAGCACAGTTGGCTGATGAATGGGCCAAACGCGGGACCAAGGTGATTGGAGTATCGGTCGACGGTGTAGAGGATCACAAGAAGTGGAAAGGCGACATCGAATTGGTTGGTGGAGCCAAGGCCGGCTTCCCGATTATTGCCGACGATGGGCTTGCGGTCTCCAAAGCTTTTGACATGCTGCCAGCTGAAGCATATCTGCCCGATGGCCGCACACCTGCCGACAGCGCAACGGTGCGTTCGGTCTTTATCATTGGGCCAGACAAACAGCTTAAGCTGAGCATGACTTATCCGATGACAGTGGGCCGAAATTTTGCCGAAGTGCTGCGCGCGTTGGACGGCTTGCAAATGTCCATTGGTAACGGCGTCGCGACACCTGCAAACTGGATGCCCGGTGAAGATGTGATCATCCCGGCGACTGTCAGCAACGAAGACGCAAAAGCTAAGTTTGGCGAGTTCGAGACGGTTCTGCCTTACTTGCGCACAACCAAAGCACCCACCTAAGTTTTCTGCCGGTGCAGGGTGACCTGCATTTCATAGGCCAAGCATTTCTAACCCGCGCCGGTTTTGCACTGGCGCGGGATTTTTTTGAGAGTGGATCCGTCGATCAGTCTCGGGTGATTATTCGCTATCAAGAAGACCGCTACGAAATAGCAACCCTGCGGCCACGGCGCCGATAATCGGGGCCACGATAAACAGCCAGAGTTGTGACAACGCTGCACCGCCAACAAACAAAGCCGGGCCAATCGAGCGGGCCGGATTGACCGAAACGCCTGTGACGTTGATGCCGACCAGATGGATAACGACTAGCGCCAGACCAATTGCCAAACCGGCGATGGCTGCGGGCGCGCCTGCGCCGGTTGCGCCAAGAATAACAACCAGAAACAGGAAGGTCGCAACTGCTTCAAAGATGAATGCAGCACGCATTGAGTATTCGCCATTATACCCGACACCCCAG
>RCNC010003398.1_pt1 | contig 10399 bp, 5 predicted proteins | sample 2041301 | NCBI WGS metagenome assembly RCNC01 (sample SAMN09708231, study PRJNA481090) | Marine sediment metagenome, whole genome shotgun sequencing project. | biome: marine sediment; feature: ocean; material: sediment; isolation source: Sewage treatment plant 13A marine sediment (STP13A) ... | reverse complement strand
GGGGGATTGCTTGAACGGGGTCAGGTTCTTAATGAGCGCACGGAAATTAATTTCAGCGCCCTGGCTCCTGCAATTTATATTTTGAGAGTAACTAATCACAAGGAAGAAGTAAGATTATTTCAAATCGTAAAATATTAATACTATGAAAAGAAACTATAACTCTATATCTCGTCTACTGACAGCTGCTTTGATGCTGTTTTTAGTATCGGTTCTACTTATAGCTCAGACGCCAACCACTTTTAACTATCAGGCGGTATTGCGCGATACCGATGGAATCCCCAGGTCAGCTTCGAATGTGAACATCGAGCTGGAGATCCACCAGACCACCGAAACCGGCACCATCGTCTACTCTGAGACCCATTCCGCAACCACCAGCGAGTTTGGGATGGTAAACCTCGAGATTGGTTCGGTAACCCCAGCAACATTTGCGACTATTGACTGGGCAGCAGGACCCTATTTTGTTGAGGTAAGCGTTGATGGACTCACTATGGGGACCTCTGAATTACTGACAGTGCCATATGCTCTTTATGCAGTTAATGGTGTTCCAGGTACTCAAGGCGATCCAGGCCCCCAGGGCGATCCGGGCCCCGAGGGACCTCCAGGTGAGATAGCGGAAAACTCAGTAGGAACTGAGCATGTAATTGATAATTCATTAACCGCTGCAGATCTGGCTTCTGGATCCGTAGGGAGCAGTGAGATTGCCACTGATGCTGTTGGAGCCCTCGAGATTGAGGATGGCTCTGTAGGTGCTGCAGAAATTGGTAATAATGCGGTTGGCTCCGCGGAGATTGCCGATGGCAATGTGGGTGCCGCAGAAATTGCAACCGGGGCCGTGGGTGCTGCTGAAATTGCAACTGATGCCGTTGGAGCCACCGAAATTGCAAATGGTGCTGTAGGTACCGGTGAGGTGGCGAATGGAAGCCTGACAAGTGTTGATCTTATGGATGAGCCAGGTGTTGAATTTGCATCTGTGTGGGGACCTATTATTCCAACGACTGTATCGGAGATACTTAGTATTACTGTAAGTGTTCCTGTATCAGGATATGTTATCGTAACGGTGACAGGATGGGTGAATTGGTTAAGAAATAGTGCAGGGTATGGATGGATTATTTTTGGATTAACCACTTCATCAGCAACACTTCCAACCCAAGAGGCTCTTTCTTTAACCAATACCGAGACAACAACAGGTATATATTATAAGCATCCCATTGCTATAACAGAGGTGTTCCAGGTGAGTCCAGGAACAAATACCTTTTATTTTAATGGTTATCATCGTGACGTAATTGGAACAGCCCATATAGCTGCAGACATGGTTGGGCTATATGTACCCACCAGATACTGAGTTGTATAAGAATCTTTTGATATATTAGTAAAGCTCATCAGCTGGATCTCGTTCCAGCTGATGAGCTATGCTTTTCTGGACAATGCCTCAGGCTGATTGATAAAAACCCGCCTAATCTGCTCCCACTTAACTAGTTATGAACCTTCGAGAATCTCCCGGAGAATATCTTTCTCTTTGGAGAGGGCTCCGCGCTTCATGAATTGATAATCTGTGATCTTCATGCTATCGAACCACGCTTCCCAGAGTTCAATCACACGGTCCCACTCCAGATCTTTGTCGCGTGGGGCTGCTTCCATTAGGATGACTTTCAGATCGGGATACTTCTCTTTTACGCTCTGTAGTTTAGTCATGTCCTTCCCAACGATGGGGTATCCGTCCGTAAACAGAAACAGGAAGTTCTGAGTCAGTGTGTCACGTACGAAATCAACTTTCAGATCCTCATAGAAATACTTCCATATATCGGCACCATAAAAATCTTTTGGATTAGAGCTGTATACGGCCTGATCATATAGCTTGTCCAGGTTATTATAAAAAATGGAGCGACGCTCCTCTTCTGTTTTCCGACGTAGCACACCAGGTATATTCTCAATGTTGGTATACAGGCTGTCTTCATAGACTTCATTTCTCAGATCCGCACCTCGCTGGGGCGCAATAACAACCCTGATCTCATCGCGCGAACGCAGATAGAGTTGTTTCCTGACCCGCTCTTCAAATAGGGTATAGATCTGTTTGATTAATTCCTTATCACGTTCAGGCTGGTTGTCCTGGACAATCAGGCGATCACTCAGGTCCAGAAGAATAATATAATTGTGCTTGACAGGAGTAGGGATCTCTTTTTGCTCCTGGGGTGGCATGCATGATGCAAGAAGTATCAATGCTATGAATACCGGGATATATTTTATAGGTTGTTTCATTTTTTCAAGTTGAGCTTGGTTTGAAATGTAATTACATGCTTCGACGTTTGATAACCTTTACCGTACCTGATTTAATGGCATGTTTTTCTTCAAACTCCTTTCTAATATTTACGCACTTAACCTTCACCTCTTTCATGTTTTGAGGACTGAGGTAGGAAATCCATCCTGTGGTAAACTGGTCGATGTAGGACTTTAGATTTCCCAGAATCACTGTTCCAATGTCTTCGCGAAGGTTGGCAATATCGAATCGGATGGGCTCTTCAGGTACCAGTTTGTTTTGAAGCTCTTTGATATCATTCCGGAGATGTTTGACGATCTTCTTGAGGTTAACAGTTACCATACGTTTGGCCCATTCACGTACTACAGAATCCATAAGAATACTCCACAGAATATAAACGACAAATCCCAGGAAAAGAATCATGTAAAAAGCAGGATCGGCAGCCCATGATTTGGTTGCAAGCCCCATTAATTCTTTGGCATATTCTAAATTATTGTGAATCAGCATGGCAAGCAGGAAATCGACGAAGAAGGTCACACCTATCAGTGCACCGAGAAATGCAAATTTGTATTTATGTTTCAACTCAAGAATGACATGAAAAGCCCAACCGAAAGCATAAAATACAAAGGGAACAAGGAACAGGAGGAAATTATATTGCAATGCTTCGGCAAGTTCCGCTGGTTTTGGCATGATGCTGCCTGTACCCAGGCCAGCTGCAAGGCGACTGGCAATTGCTTCAAAATCGGTATACAGGGCCCTGAAAGCTGCTGATACGTAAAAGAAGAATAAATAGCCAGTGAGTGCGATCAGGATAAACGTGCTAATAGTAAATTTGAAAGGGGAGAAGATTTCCCTCTTCATGGCCTCCGGATCATCTTCATATTTTTTACGGATGTCCAGTAACTCTTCCCGCCGCACATCAATTTTGTCCTGTTTTTCTTTAACCTGGGCGTTAATCTTTTCATTCTGCTGACTTGTCTCCTCAAGTTTGGTGTCAAGCTGTTTCAGCTTGCTTCGTTTTTCGGGTTTTTCATCCTCATTCAGTCCACTGAACTTTTCATCTACCAGGTCCCCGTTTAATAACATGTTGAGGTAGGAGGTATAGATGTCCGGATCGCCCTTCACATTTCCGGACTTCTCATATCCGAATTCCTGAAGATTGACATATTCAACCTGGTGAACGGCTTTTTCTGTTTTAGTTGATGTTGGAGAAGTTGATTTTTCCATTGGGCTTGGCTTTTTTTTATTACTTATATGGAATAATATTTAAAACGCTGGGAGATAACTAATTATTGCCATCATATTATCTTGCTGTTGTGCTGTTGTGCTGTTGTGCGCATGCATTTATACGAAAATCATCAATCTTTGTTACAGATTGATAAACAGTAATTTAGGCTTACTTCGTTAATGATTTGTATCCCAATTATTTGGCTTTATCGAAATTCGAATCCCTGAGTCTAAAACTTTTATTAAATTGAAATGGCGATATTCAATTTGTAGATAAATCCAGAGGATATGAAAAAGAGCCTATACCTATGCCTGATGCTTCTTGTATTTTCAACAATATCTGTATCAATCTTTGGACAGGAAACAAACCCTTATTTTTCTAAATGGGACAGTTTAGACTTATCCGGAAGTGAACTGCCGGTTTTAATGCCTTATAACCGGATTATTGATCCTGCAGGAGAGCAGATATATTTCGGGAGCCCGGATCTTGAAAATCATGCTCTGGACTGCGCCCTCTCACCCGATCGCACAACCCTGGCCATCATGGGGCGATTTCGTATTATATTCTACGATATGGAAACACGCAGGCTGATTTCGGAAATCATTCCATCTAATGAAGCGGGTTTAGAGGGGGCTATGAATACCTATTCCGGAATCAAGTGGTATAGAAAGGGAGGCAAGCAGTATGTGCTATGGAGTCTTGTTAGCCAGAGATTCAACTCCTTTGTAATCATGGCACAATGGGACGGACAAGAGGCGAAAATTACCAAGCGGTTTCAGTTTTCACCTAAAGCTCCCTCCCCCGTTGCACTGCCCAATGAGATTGAGATCATCAACGATGCTTCGGGAGATAATCTTCTGGTGACTTTAAACGGGAATAATCAGGTCATCAAAATAAATCTAGAATCAGAGGCAATCGCCTGGGAAAGCAATGTTGGTGTTGCTCCATTTGGATTGGTAGCCGCGAATGGGAAATTGTATGTTACCAACTGGGGTGGAAGTATCCCTGATGAAACTGATGCCCATGTAGCTGGTGTACCCTGGGGGAAGGCAAAAGTCGATCCTGAAACCGGGTCCATTCGAGAAGGCTCGGTTAGTGTTCTGGATCCGTCCACAGGTAAAGTTCTTAAGGAAATTATAGTTGGCCTTCATCCCAACGATATTGTAAAGAGTCCGGATGGGAGTTATGTTTACATTGCGAATGCCAACAGCGATCATGTTTCGGTGATTGATACCAAACTGGATGAGGTCACTGAAACCATTCCGGTCAGGTTATTGGGTGATGAAAATCCCTTCTGGGGATCCTCGCCAAACGGACTTGCCATTTCGGGAAAAGGGAAGACCCTTTATGTAGCTAACGGAATGGATAATGCCCTGGCTGTTGTACAGCTGGGAAGCAAGGCATCATCAAAAAGTAAAATAGATGAAAGTATTGTCGAAGGATTTATCCCCACGGGGGCCTATCCGGGTGCCGTATGTCTTGTAAATAATAACCTTCTCTTTGTGGCAAATATTGAGGCTGAAGGAGCCCGGATAGCTGATAACACAATTATTCCTTCAGGAGAGCCCGCCTTTAACGCACACCGGATGATGGCATCAGTCTCCCGGATCCCGGTTCCGAGTAAGAAACAGCTTGCGGCTTATTCGGAACGCGTAGTTCGATCTAGTCTGCTGTTCCGCATGAGTCTTTCACTGGAGGAACCCAGAGAAGATATGCCTCCTGTCCCCGTGCCTGCGCGTATTGGAGAACCATCGGTATTTAAGCATGTGGTCTATATTATTAAAGAAAACAGGACCTATGACCAGATTCTTGGCGACATGCCCGCTGGCAATGGGGAAGCCTCCCTATGTGTCTTTGGTGAAGAGATCACTCCAAATACCCACCAGCTGGCCCGGCAGTTTACATTAATGGATAACTACTATGTATCTGGAAAATCTTCAGCGGAAGGACACCAATGGACCGACGCCTCTATAGTGACCGATAATATTGAAAAAAATGTAAGGGGATGGTTCAGATCTTATCCGCATGTGCAGACCGACGCTCTGGTTTACAGTCCAACCGGTTTTATCTGGGATAACGCCCTGCGCAATGGCAAGAGCGCACGAATCTATGGCGAAGCGGCCATTCCTGAATTTGACGATAGCCTGAACTGGAGCAGTATCTATTCAGGTTTTCAGAATAATGAACCCTTCATTTTCACCAATAAAACAACAATAAAGCCGGTTGAGGCACTGCTTTCACCAACATATCCAGGCTATGACCATCATGCCATTGCCGATGTAATTCGAGCTAAAGCGTTTATAAGTGAATTGAAGGCCTATGAGGAGATGGAGGGAGACCAGTGGCCAGAGTTGATGCTTGTTGCCCTGCCCAACGATCATACAGCAGGAACGCGTCCAGGATATCCCACTCCCCGTGCCATGGTGGCTGACAATGATCTGGCCCTGGGTCAGATTGTGGAGGCCATTAGCAAAAGCAGATTCTGGGAGAATACAGTCATATTCGTTACTGAAGATGATTCACAGGCCGGATGGGATCATGTATCCGCCTACCGAACCCTGGGAATAGTGATCAGCCCTTACTCTCAAGCACAAACACTGGAGAGCACCCAGTATAATCAAACCTCCATGGTACGCACCATTGAACAGATATTGGGGCTCCCGCCCATGAATATTCTGGATGCAACTGCCATGCCCATGTTTGATTGTTTTGTCTCTGAACCAAACAATTCCACCTATAAGGCGCTACCCAATATAATTCCTCTTGATGAAATGAATCCTGAACTAAATGCACTTAGTGGCAAGGCCCTGCATTATGCCAAAAAGAGCATGAATCCGGAGTTTAGTCACGTGGACAGGGGAAACGATCAACTATTGAACAGGATCATCTGGCACGCCATGAGGGGAAAAGAGAGCTACCCAAAAGCCTATTCAGACGGAGAAGAGGATGACGACGATGACGATGATGACTGATAGCTATCTCTTACTCTTTTATAACCCTCTCAACACTATTCATCTGGTCACTTAGGATCTGTATCATATACAGTCCAGCTTTAAATTCACTCAGGTCAAGATCAACTTTAGTAAATCTATCCAGGGCTTCCATCCGAAGAAGATTACCCGTCATATCGAATATTTTGATGCTGACATTTGTCTGCTCCCTTACCATGTCGATCGTAACATATTCATGGGCCGGATTTGGATAAACCTTATAATCCTGATACATGTCATCAGCAATGCCGGTATAATCCATTGAGTAGCAAGCAGAGGTGGCGGAACATGATCCCTGAGTTAAAATCACCGCATATTCACCACTAATATCAGGTCTGAAGGTACTGGCTGTCTCACCGGCTATAAAGGAGTTATCTGCACAAGAGATCCACTGGTAGCTTCCAGAATTTTCACAGCTCAGGGTGCCGGCATCCACACTTACTACGATATTCTCCACTTCCTCGTATGTTACAGTGACTACATACTGACTGCTGTTTCCATGGCCATCATCGAGCGTATAGGTAACGCTTGTTACGCCGGGAGCAAATACAGTTGCACTTGCATCATCTCCACTTCCGGTTCCTGCGCTTGCACCACTTAACTCATAGCTAACAACCGGTGTGGCGCAGTTATCATTCACATTGGTCAGGCCAATGGAGCTTACAGTTCCATCACATGTAACAACATCCGCAGGAGCAGTTGCCGTGGGAGCTGTGACATCCGAGACAATCACATTCTGGGGAACTGAAATGCTGTTTCCGTTACCATCATCAAAGGTCCAGTTAATCACGTAGCTCCCCTGTGCGGTATAGGTCATCGGATCGCTTGTGGTCCCTGTAATGGTTCCTGCGCAGGCATCTGTGGTTGTTGGCGGAGTGGCTGTGGCTGAGCAATCCCCGGTCACATCGGCCAGTGGGGGGATTTCCGGAATGGTCACATCTACGACAATCACAATCTGAGGAACTGATATACTGTTTCCATTACCATCATCAAAGGTCCAGTTAATTACATAGCTGCCCTTGCTCGTGAAAGTCATTGGATCGCTTGTGGTCCCTGTAATGATTCCTGCACAGGCATCTGTGGTAGTAGGAGCAGTTACTGTGGTTGAACAATCCGCGATTACATTGGCTAATGTGGGGATTACCGGATCGGTCACATCAGAAATAGTGACGGTTTGATCCTGTGTTGAAATATTTCCATTTCTGTCATCATAGCTCCAGGTAATGAGCGTGACCCCCTGTGTTGTGATCGGGAATGGTGTTCCAGTTGTTCCCGTAATTGAACCTGCATAAAAATCTGTTGCGGTTGGAGCTACCGGTGTAAGGGAGCAATCATCAGACAGATCTGGTAATATGGGAAGGTCTGGTATGGGTGCGCTTAAATCGCTAATGGTCAGTAAATCTGTTGCACTGCCAGTATAATTTGCTTCATTAACTTCAGCGAATACAGAATAAGTTCCTAAATCGACCGGCAAGGCAGGTAAGCCATCGTAAGTCACATTCAAATTTAATCCAAGCGGGCTTGTTGATGAAGTCACCGCAATTCCTGACCCGGTATAGTCCTGAACCAGATCGGTCAGCGTTACTGTTGCCACTGCTATGTTTACCAGCTGATACTGTTTAATCTTAGCAGCTGCATAAGTAACATCACCTGCCTGGTAGGCAGAAATTAAAGTCTCACCTGCATTATTAATGGTAGCTGTTGATCCTGAAACAGAAACTACCGCTGTATTTGAAGAGCTAAAGGTGATTGGCAAACCTGATGATGCTGTTGCTAAGAGTGTGAAATCGGCATCTCCGTATGTCTTGTCGGATAGCACATTAAAATCAATTACTTGAGCCAATTTGTCTGCCAGCTGAAAATCAAACGATTCCAGGATCCCCCCGGATGCTGAGGTGACAGTACCTCTGGTATAAGCCACCGTTATGGCATTGGAAATATTCAGATTTGGAGTCACGTATACCACAATGGTTTTCGGATCGCCAGCTTTTAAGGCACAAGAGGTGGAAGCAAGACCTACACCATTGTCCTCTACTGCAAATTCAAGGTGAAAGCCCGTGGGATCGGTCATATTTTTGTCAAAGGTAATTTCGACCCTGTCAAGCTCTTTGGATGCAGATAAGAATTTGGGAACTCCCGGAGGTGAAACATTTATTGTATAGGTTTCAATTGTTGAAGTTCCTGTGCCATCGCTAAAGTGAAAATCGAAAGATCCCACCCTGTTTCCTGTAGTCCCGCTTGCACTATAGATTACATTAAAGGAAGCATCTGTTACATCTGTTGGAACTGTAGCTATTTGAGCTCCTGGAATCCCTCCGGCATTCTGATACAATACTCCTTCAGCTGGCAGAGAGCTTACCGTGGCTGTTTTTGACCCGGCATCGCCTCCTGTATACTTCAGCGCCAGTATTTGAATGTCACCCAGTGCTATCTGGATCGATTGGGGAAGAGCTAAAAAGGGGGGTGAAGAGCTCGTCTGGAAACTCCAGATTTCGGACCAGCTTTCAGCCCCTGTTGAATTCTTAGCGATGACGGACCAATAATATGTTTGGCCAGGGGAGAATGTATATTCATAGCTTAGAGTGGTCAAATCAGCGGAGGTATGAATGGGATTGCTCATATCAGAGTTTTGAGATATAAGCACAAAATAGCTTGAAGCATGGGATGCAGCTTCCCACAAAAATGTTACCGTTTCACCTACGATTGAATTATGAAAGGGGCTTACCTGGTTTGGGAAGCCTGCTCGCGGGATCACATTAACCAGCAGGATATTTTCAAAAAGTGCATTGTCATCAAAAGTATAGGTCCCTCCTCCTGGAGTAAATAGAATAGCTCTCCCGCTGTAAATGTATCCAGCAGTATTATAGGAACACGACACCCCATCCGTGCCATCGCTATTCTCTAATCCAACGGTAGCTGAATTACCGCTGGCCCTGTCGGATGACAGGTCAACGATAATATTGTATTGCATCTGGATATTGTTTGAGCCCTCGTAAAGGATGACCTGGATGGTGCCCAATAAAACTGTTGAAGAGAAGAAGGACATGTTACTGAACTGGATCACCAATCTTCGATTTGGTGCAGCTCCAATGGTTTGATACATAATATCACCACTGCTATGGATGGTAAGATCATCCCAGAAGGGGGCTATAAAGTTATCAGGGCGTTTATCATCAGGGATGCTTTTGTTTTCAAATTTTTTAGAACCTGCCCCAAACATCACCAGGCCGTTGGAGCTTACAAAAAACTCATCATAGGTGATTCCAAAAAAATCGAAGTCAAAACCTATGGGGAAGGATCCATACTTCTTATCATCTTCCGGACCATCAGCCACAACTATCCCCAAATACTCGGATTCCCCCTGCGCATGGGTGAATGGCATTACTGAAATAAAGAACAGAATCAGAAGAGTCCTTACTTTATGAGTAGAAGTATTCATGATGATTCTTTTCTTATCTGATCGCAAATATGATATTCGAAATTTTCATCTTAGTTCGTTGTACGGTAAATTAGGACAATAGGTTCATTCTTTAACATTCAATTGCATCAGAATCAAGCTCTTCGTAAATCTGGAAGTTTCTGCGTGGCTCTCAATGCAAGATTCTTTATCTTAGCGGGAAACCAAACAGGTCCAAAATGAAACAAGCTTCATATGTTATACTCATTTCTGCACTGTTATGGTTGCATGCATGTGATGAATCGCCAAAAATGACTGGTGAACGTCCAGATTCGTTAGATAGATATTTGGATTTCTCGGAACGGGACGACCAGTTTACTGGAGGAATTAAGATGATTCCCATCTCCACACCCAAAGGGGATTTTAAGGTTTGGACCAAAAGAGTAGGGAACAATCCCAGCATGAAGTTACTGTTGTTGCATGGAGGTCCAGGGGGAACACATGAGGTGTTTGATTGTTTTGATGGCTAC
>RCNC010003397.1_pt1 | contig 10399 bp, 7 predicted proteins | sample 2041301 | NCBI WGS metagenome assembly RCNC01 (sample SAMN09708231, study PRJNA481090) | Marine sediment metagenome, whole genome shotgun sequencing project. | biome: marine sediment; feature: ocean; material: sediment; isolation source: Sewage treatment plant 13A marine sediment (STP13A) ... | reverse complement strand
CTGGGAACGTCGGAGTCGCTAGCGGAACATGCCGAGCTGATGAAAAAGTTCCCGGGCATGGAACACGAGGAACCCTACATGGCACATGTCGCGCCGGGCAAGACCGGCGTTATCGTCTGGCAGTTTAACAAGAGCGGTAAATTTGCTTTCGGATGTCTGATACCGGGCCACTATGATGCCGGTATGAAAGGCAGCATTATTGTCGAATCCTGATCCTCTAAAAACCAGGAAAACAGGGGACTATAAAAGGGGACTAGCTGAACCTTTCAGGTAAAGCATCGTAAAACATGGTCTGTCCCCGATTTTCTCAAGCGGAAAGCGCTGCCCGGATGGGCATTCAGGTTGCGAAGTCGTAATTTGGTGTTTATCAGGCCGCCTGTCAGGCGTAGACTTCCACTGTATTATTGAGCATTCAAGTGCAGATGCACAGGCAGGCAAGTCAACATGAACATACTTTTCATTACGGCTGATCAATGGCGCGGCGATTGCCTGTCCATGTTGGACCACCCCCATGTCAGGACGCCGGCTCTCGATGCGCTCGCCGCAGACGGGATATGTTTCAAGCGTCATTTTGCACAGGCGACTCCCTGCGGTCCTTCCCGGGCGAGTCTCTATACCGGCATGTACATGCAAAATCATCGCTCGTTGCTTAACGGTACGCCGCTGGACGTTCGTCACACCAACGTGGCGCTAGAGGCACGCAAGGCGGGCTACCAACCGGCCCTGTTTGGCTATACCGATACCAGCCTCGATCCGCGTCATTACGATGTTGTACATGGCTATGAAGGAATCCTTCCCGGCATGGATTCGGTTTGCTATCTAAATAGTACTGCCGGGCCCTGGTTGCCCCACTTGAAACAAAAAGGGTATGAAGTGCCAGACGATCCTGCGTTGATGTTCGCGCCCCAGGCCAACTACCCCGCAGCGGAAAACAAGGGCAAGACTTTTGCCCCCACTGTTTATTCAGCGGATGACAGCAATACTGCCTTCCTGGTTGATGCGGTAATCGATCATCTCTCGAAACAGGATGACAATCCATGGTTTGTGCACCTGTCCATTCTTTCCCCGCACCCTCCGTTCGTCGTGCCGGAACCCTATAATGACATGTATGACGCGAATGACATGCCGCTTCCGGTGCGTCGCGCAACGCCGCAAGAAGAGGCAACACAGCACCCCTGGTTGGAGCATTATTTAAATAACCAGTCGGGATCGGGTTACACCGTCGGCGCCGACTCTCGTGACAATCTCGGCCTGTCAGACCAGGAAATACGCCAAATCAAGGCGACCTATTACGGCATGATGTCAGAAGTCGATGCGCAAATCGGGCGCTTGCTGGATCACCTGAAACAGTCCGGCAGCTATGATAATACCCTGATCATTTTTACCTCTGATCATGGCGAAAATCTGGGGGATCACTGGGCGTTTGCGAAATATACTTATTTTGACCAGACATTCCACGTTCCGCTTATCGTCCACGATCCGAGGCCTGTCGCTCAACATGCAAGAGGAACCGTCGTCGATGCTTTCACCGAAAGTATCGATATTATGCCGACCATTCTCGACATGGTCGGGGTCGATATTCCGCTGCAGTGTAATGGCCATTCCCTGTTGCCTTTCTGTGGTGGTGAACGGCCGGCAGAGTGGCGTCAGGAATATCACGCGGAATTCGACCTGAGGAGCCCTTACGATGGTACTGGCAAACCTCCTCTTGGATTAAAAGTGCCTCAGTGCATGGCAAATGTCATTCGCGGCGAGCGCTATAAATACGTTCATTTTCCTACATTGCCGGCCTTGTTTTTCGACCTGCACAAGGATCCCGATGAATTCTATAATCTTGCCACGGAGCCCTCCTGCCAGAAGCTGGTCCTCGAGTACGCAGGAAAAATGCTGAGTTGGCGCCTGCAACACGATGATCATGCCCATACCGACCTGCACCTGACAGCGCAAGGAAGCATGCAGGGAATGAGGTCACGCTAGAATCAATGAGGCAGGTTGTAAAATGACTTTTAATTGGCGCAAGGTCCAGCAGCACATTCGGCAGCTCTCTAATCCTAAGCAGCCATTCTTCTGAGGTTATAAAAAATGGATCGTGCTGACATTGTTCATGAAAATTTCCTGCGTCGGGTGGCCGAGCAGGATTTGGATTTTAATACAGGCAGTTTGTCATTGGCCGAAGCAGGCTTATCCAGAGAGCAGTTGGTTAGTATTTTCTATTCTCAGGTATTGAGTCGACAGCTTGATCGCAGGTCGCGCAAAATGCAGGCGCAAGGCCAGGGCTTTTACACCATTGGTTCTTCGGGGCATGAAGGTAATGCGGCAGTCGCTACGGCATTTCAACCCACGGATATGGCGTTTCTGCACTATCGGGACGCGGCGTTTCAAATTGCCCGAGCCGCCCAGGTGCCGGGACAAACGCCGCTTTGGGACATGTTATTGAGCTTTTCCACCTCGATGAGTGATCCAATTTCAGGTGGGCGGCATAAGGTACTCGGCTCGAAGGCGCTGGCCATTCCTCCGCAAACCAGCACGATTGCATCTCATCTGCCCAAAGCCGTTGGTACCGCTTATTCGGTAGGCGTTGCAAAACGGCTAAAACCCGAACATCAGGCTTTACCGGACGATGCCGTGGTGCTTTGCAGCTTTGGAGATGCCTCGCTCAATCACGCCACGTCACAATCGGCTTTCAACACGGCTTGCTGGAATGCCTTCCAGAATATCCCGTTACCTTTAGTGTTCGTTTGTGAAGACAATGGTATTGGTATATCGGTAAAAACACCGACGGGATGGGTTGAAGCAACCATGTCAAATCGTCCCGGGTTAAAATATTTCAAATGCAATGGACTGGATATTCTGGAGACTTACGCGACGGCTAAAAAAGTCACCGATTGGGTCAGACTGAAACGTCAACCTGCATTCCTGCATATGTCCTGTGTGCGTTTATACGGTCATGCCGGCCCAGACGTGCAAACCAGTTATTTGTCGAGCACGCTTATCGAGGCCGCCGAGGCAAATGATCCTTTGCTACACGGTGCGAGGATTTTGATCGAATCGGCTGACTTCAGCACCAACGATGTGCTCTCTATTTATAACAGTGTTGGTGAGCGCGTCGCGCGTGCAGCCGATCAAGTTGTCAAATTACCCCGGTTGCAAACAGCCAGGCAGGTGATGGCTAGCATAGTGCCGCCAAAGCGCGATTGCCGGCCAGTGGTTAATGCATCGACCGAACAAAGAAAGGCAATATTCGGCACGTCAGAGATGCAAGCTTTGGGCAAACCTCAGCATATGGCAAAAATGATTAATTTCGTCTTGACTGATCTGATGCTGGATCATAAAGAAATCGTGCTCGCAGGCGAAGATGTTGGCCTCAAAGGTGGCGTTTACGGCGTCACCCAGCGATTGCAGCAGCGTTTCGGCGTCATCCGCGTGAGTGATACATTGCTCGACGAACAATCGATTCTAGGATTGGCGATTGGCATGGCACATAACGGCTTTGTACCAATCGCAGAAATTCAGTTTCTGGCTTATTTGCACAATGCCGAAGATCAGTTACGGGGCGAGGCAGCGACTCTGTCGTTCTTCTCCAATGGTCAGTTTAGCAATCCGATGGTGGTACGAATTGCCGGGCTTGGTTATCAACGTGGTTTTGGTGGTCATTTTCACAATGACAATTCGCTTGCTGTGCTGCGCGATATTCCGGGCATTGTCATTGCCTGTCCATCCAATGGACGCGATGCTGTATTGATGCTGCGTGAGTCCATCCGGCTCGCCCGGGAGGAACAGCGTGTCGTGGTGTTTGTAGAGCCCATTGCATTGTATATGACGCGCGACCTTCACCAGGCGGGTGATGGTTTGTGGACGCATCAATACCCATCCGTAAACAGTGAACCAGCCATGTCTTATGATTCGGTTGGGGTGAATGGTGATGGCACTGATCTGGCCATTGTCAGCTATGCCAATGGCTTTTATCTGTCATCGCAGGCAGAAAAGATTTTGCGTGAGACGCATGGCATTGCCTGCCGAATTATTGATATACGCTGGCTCGCGCCATTGCCGGAAGATGCCATTATCGAAGCCGCAGCGGGTTGTGATCGTGTTTTGATCATAGACGAATGCCGTAGTACCGGATCACAAAGCGAGGCATTGATGACACTATTCGCCGAGAAATCAGGTCACTCTGCAGTTCGGCTGGCCGCGAAGGATTCCTTTATCGCTACCGGCCCGGCCTATGGTGCAACCATGCCGAGCCGAGACGACATTGTAAGTGCCGCTTTAGCATTGTTCGATACCAAAAAAGCAAAGGGCAGGGTGTAGGTGATGGCACGAAAATCAGCATTGGTAATTTGTCCCGGACGCGGTACCTATAACCGTGATGAACTGGGGTATCTGGCAAAACATCACGGTCAACAGCAAATGATGTTGTCTGCGTTTGATGCGCTACGCGAAGCACAGGGGCAGCAAACCTTAACTGATCTGGATGGCTCTAACGCTTTTTCGACGGCTCGCTTCACCCGAGGTGACAATGCGTCATCATTGATATATGCCTGTGCCTACGCCGATTTTATGGCGATAAACCGAGACGAATTTGACATAGTTGGCGTCACTGGAAATTCGATGGGTTGGTATATTGCGCTCGCATGTGCTGGTGCACTTGATGCCAATAATGGTTTCAAGCTGGTGAATACCATGGGTAGTTTGATGCAGGAAGCGCTAATTGGTGGTCAAATTTTATACCCTTATGTAGACGAAAATTGGGTAGCAATTCCGGGTAAACGCGATGCATTGTTGTCATTAACAAACACTATTCCGGACCTTTATTTTTCTATCCATCTGGGCGGAATGATTGTGTTCGCGGGTAACGAGACTGCACTCAATAACTGTGAACAGGCACTGCAGCCGTTGCAGGATCGCTTTCCGATGCGCCTGCTAAATCATGCTGGATTCCACTCGCCACTGCAGATACCTATCTCGGAGCAGGCCAGACAGCAGCTAGCGGAAGACATGTTTGAGCAACCCGGGCTGCCGTTAATCGATGGTCGAGGACAGGTCTGGCTTCCTGGCGCTACCAACCAGAGTGCACTATGGGATTACACGCTAGGGCATCAAGTCATAGAGACGTTTGATTTCTCTTCATCCCTGAGGTCAAGTCTTCGTGAGTTTGCACCCGAAAAACTAATTATACTCGGGCCGGGTCAAACCTTGGGGGGCGTCGTTGCACAATGTCTGATTGCGGAAAAGTGGCAAGGCATTAGCAATAAACAAGACTTTCTCGAGCAACAGGCTGGCGAGCCGTTTGTGTTATCAATGGGCATCGACAGTCAGCGTATTAAGGTGGTTTAGGAACTAAGTAGTCTCCTATCGTTATTTTGAATATCAACTATTTAAGGTACAAAAATCATGGGGTATAAAAAGATTCTATCCGACTGTGGTTTCGGAGATTCAGAACTAGTCGGCGGTACACTCAGGGTAACGACTCCGATCGATGGATCGGAAATTGCCAGTTTGAAAATGCATTCAAAAACCGATGCGGTTTCAATGATTCAAAAGGGTGACGCTGCTTTTGCCAAATGGCGTGAGGTACCAGCACCTCGTCGGGGTGAATTGGTTCGGCTGCTTGGTGAAGCCCTGCGTACCGAAAAAGACCATCTAGGTGCTTTAGTCACACTTGAGTGTGGCAAAATTCTTCAGGAAGGTCTGGGTGAAGTTCAAGAAATGATCGATATCTGTGACTTTGCGGTTGGTCTCAGTCGTCAGCTTTATGGTCTCACCATTGCATCCGAGCGTCCTGGACATTCAATGCGCGAAACCTGGCACCCTTTGGGCATATGCGGTGTTATTACTGCTTTTAATTTCCCTGTTGCTCCCTGGTGCTGGAACGCCGCACTCGCACTTGTTTGTGGTGATCCGGTGTTATGGAAGCCGTCAGAAAAAACCCCACTCACAGCCCTGGCAGTACAAAAAATATGTGAGCGAGTGATGCAACGATTTGGTGATGACGCACCCGAAGGACTTATTCAAACAGTCATTGGTGATCGAGAAATTGGCGAAGTGTTAACCAACAGCCTGCAGATACCGCTTGTATCAGCCACCGGTTCGGTTCCTATGGGGCGAGCCGTATCAACTGTGGTTGCTGGTCGACTTGGGCGTAGCATCCTCGAACTCGGTGGCAACAACGGGATGATTATTGCACCTTCTGCCGATCTGGAAATGGTACTTAGAGCGGTAGTTTTTTCTGCCGTCGGAACCGCTGGGCAACGCTGCACGTCACTGCGCCGTTTGATTGTTCATGAAAGCATCTATGACGAACTTATGCCTCAATTGGTCAAGGTTTACGCCAACCTTTCAATTGGCGACCCATTGGACGTTGGCACCCTGGTGGGGCCGTTAATTGATACCGGAGCGCTATCCAGTATGGAAGCCGCAATGGTGCAGGCGAAGGCTGATGGAGGAACCGTGCACGGTGGCTCTTGTACATTGCAGGATAGCTTTCCAGACGCTGCTTATGTATATCCGGCCATCGTCGAAATGCCTGCTCAGACCGATATCGTCTGCCACGAAACCTTTGCGCCGATCCTCTACGCGATGAAGTATAAAGATTTTGATGAAGCGATTACTGTGCATAACGATGTTCCTCAAGGCCTCTCTTCCTGTATCTTTTCCACCGACGTTCGAGAGACAGAAATGTTCCTCTCAGAAGTAGGGTCGGACTGTGGTATTGCGAATGTCAATATAGGGCCATCCGGCGCTGAAATTGGCGGTGCCTTTGGTGGAGAAAAAGAAACGGGTGGAGGTCGAGAAAGTGGGTCTGACGCCTGGAAAGCTTACATGCGTCGACAGACGGCCACTGTGAATTATTCTCGTGAGCTACCGTTGGCTCAAGGTATCAAGTTCGAGATTTAGCTGTCGAGACTTAGCTGTCGAGGTAATGCCTGCCCAATCAATCGATTTTGATTGGAGTATTCAGATTGTTATTGTTCCTTAATTTAGGAGATGTAAAATGATGAAGAAAATTGCTGTCCTCGGCCTGGGGAAAGTGGGTGCGTTGGCTGCCCAGTTATTGCACGATGCAAAATTCGAGGTAACGGGTTTTGACATGCGCGAAGTGAACGAGGGCTTTGCTTTCTCAACTCAGGTGGTCGATCTCGGCTCGGTCGAGGGCATGCGCGGTGAATTTGAAAAAGTAGATGCGGTATTATCTTGCCTGCCGTTTCACCTGAATATCGACATATCCAGGCTGGCCCATGATACCGGTATCCATTACTTCGATTTAACCGAAGACGTGGCGACTACCAAAGCTATTATCGAACTAGGTGAGACGTCGGCTGGTGTTATGGCGCCGCAATGTGGGCTGGCACCGGGTTTTGTTGGTATCGTTGGCGCCAGTTTAATATCTAAGTTGAGTGAATGTCGCTCATGCAAAATGCGTGTTGGCGCGTTGCCACAAAACCCTACCGGGCTATTGGGATATGCATTTAACTGGTCACCAGAAGGCGTCGTCAACGAATATCTGAACGATTGTGAAGTGATCGAAGACGGTGAGCGAAAATGGGTCTCACCGATGGAATGGTTAGAGACGATTTACATCGATGGCATTAAACTTGAAGCTTTTACCACGTCAGGTGGTCTAGCAACCATGTGTGATACCTACCTCGGAAAAGTTGCCAACATCGACTATAAAACCATGCGCTACCCTGGGCATGTGGAATTAATGAATTTCTTCTTCCACGAACTACTCATGCGCGAACGACGAGAAGAAGCAGGCCAAATTCTGGTACATGCCAAACCACCGGTGGATGATGACGTAGTTTATGTCCATGTAGCCGCCGAAGGCATCAGTGAATCAAGCCCCGCCCGCAAGGAATTCGTGCGAGCCTATCGACCGTTAGAAATTGCAGGAAAACATCGCACTGCCATTTCGTGGACAACCTCTGCATCTGTTGTTGCGATTATTGAAATGGTCAGAGATGGGAAATTGCCGCAGAAAGGTTTTATCAAACAGGAAGATATTAAACTCGAGGATTTTCTCGCCACTAATACAGGCTCCCTTTACGCGAACTAGTTGGTGCATACCCTCTGGATTGCAGCTCAGAGGGTTTTAAGTTTAGAAGTACCTCAAGGTATTGATTTAGGGGACACACACTTTAGGTATGGGTAGGAGTCTGGAGTCGAGTAACTTCAGATTATCCCCGCAACCAGGAATGTGCCGCCCGGATTTCCCCCGCGATAAGCCCTCTGGAATTTACTATTTCCGGGGCAGTATGGGTCTTGAGCTGCCTTTTTTCTGCATCGGTCAGGGTGCCTAGATGATCGAGAATTGCGAGTAATGCCGTAGATCGGGCACGGGCGTTGCCATCGGCAATCTTCAATGCAATCCCCATGCCCAGCTCAGGCAGGGCTGCGGTGAGAACGCCCTCTGCGCCTGTCTTTGCCAGCACTCTGCCATTGGTCACCTGATTTAGTTCGCTGACCACGGTGCCATGCCCGGCCGCGTATAGCGGCTCGCGAATGATCGCCTGGTGAATGCGCAGAATGGCTTGCGCTCGCTCGTCACACAATTCCGACGGCTTGGCGAAACGGGCGACGGCAAGGCCGAGGTTGAGCAAGGGCATCGTGGGCGCTGGAAAGCCACAGCCATCGATCCCCTTCGGGTAGTCCCGGACATTAATTTGTGCAAGGTCAGAGAGGCCTTCAAGCGATAACTGCTGTAATGGGTGATCCACCAGATGGAAGCCATCCAGCGGCATTTTCAAATGCAGTGCGGTGGTCAGGAAACCAGCATGCTTGCCAGAACAGTTGTGATGAACCCGGCAACCCTGTTGTCCTGACATCAGAAGTTTATGGGCGCTTTCTATATCGTCGGGCAAATCAGCGCCGCAGGCGAGGTGTTGTTCCGTTAATCCCAGGCGAGCTAGCCAGGCACTGACCAATTCCTGATGCATTGGCTCGCCCTGATGCGACGCACAGGCCAGGGTTATCTCGGCGTCGCTCAAAGAATAATGTTCACTCGCACCGCTGCTGACCAGGTCGATAGCCAGCAGTGGTTTGAGGGATGATCGCGGGAATATCAATTTTTCGATATCTCCCCAGTGATGCAAAACATTGCCGCGATAATCACAGACGACCGCACTACCAAAATGCCGGCTTTCGACAACGTCATTGCGCATCACTTCAACGAAAAGTTGATCGGGCATTTAAATGGGATCTCTGAAACGGAAAAAGCGACGAAGGCTTCAGGTTATTACCGCCGGCGTGTCGGTGTCCAATACCTGATTCAGTAGAACTGTTGCGATAAAAACATCGACAGCAGTCGCCAGGCTTTTAGAGGGAGGCTAGCCCGCATTTCTCACCAGATGGACAAAACCTCGCTTGATCTTTGAATCCACAAGACATTTCACCCTAAAGGGCACCGAGGTCCTCAGTTGGAAATACACACTGTTATTCCACGCCTTCGGAAAATCCCTTGTGAATTCAAATCTCTGCGCGATCATTCTCTGATTGATTATTTTGGCCCCTGGTGAGAAATGCGGGCTAGAGTATCTGGCTGAGGAAAAGTTTGGTTCGCTCATGCTGGGGATTGTTGAAAAATTCGGTTGGCTCATTTTCTTCAACCACATCACCTCCATCCATGAAGATCACGCGGTCGGCGATGGTCTTGGCAAAACCCATCTCGTGGGTGACAACAATCATTGTCATGCCGGTTTCGGCTAATTCCACCATAACATCGAGAACTTCCTTGATCATCTCCGGGTCGAGGGCAGACGTCGGTTCATCAAACAGCATGATCTTGGGGTTCATACACAGTGAACGGGCGATCGCCACACGCTGCTGTTGGCCGCCAGAAAGTTGACCGGGAAACTTGTCGGCCTGTTCGGGAATTTTTACTCGCTCGAGGTACATCATGGCGGTTTCCTTCGCCTCGGCCTTGGGCATATGGCGAGTCCAGATAGGGCCAAGCGTCAGGTTTTCCAGGATGGTGAGATGCGGAAACAGGTTGAAGCTCTGAAAGACCATGCCAACTTCGGTACGAATGTGATCGATGTTCTTCAGGTTTTTGTTGAGCGTTATGCCATCCACGATGATGTTGCCGGCCTGGTGCTCCTCAAGCCGATTGATGCAGCGGATGAGCGTTGACTTGCCCGACCCTGAAGGGCCGCATACGACGATTCGCTCACCCTTGTGTACCAGCAGGTCGATGTCTTTCAGAACATGGAATTCGCCATACCATTTATTGACCTTATCGAGCTCAATGATCACTTCGCTGGATATGGCAGACGCCAGTTTATCGCTGGTTTTCTGCGTTTCCTTAGTCTCTGGATTGATCATGTAGTTTCCCTGGGTAAGCCCGGATCAGTTCTTGTGGTCAGTCGACAGTTTCTTTTCGAGATGGCGGCTGTATTTGGAC
>RCNC010003395.1_pt1 | contig 10402 bp, 12 predicted proteins | sample 2041301 | NCBI WGS metagenome assembly RCNC01 (sample SAMN09708231, study PRJNA481090) | Marine sediment metagenome, whole genome shotgun sequencing project. | biome: marine sediment; feature: ocean; material: sediment; isolation source: Sewage treatment plant 13A marine sediment (STP13A) ... | reverse complement strand
CATTTAAGGAGACTCATCAATGGAATCAACGGTAAAAGTAGATGCGGGAATTTGCGGATTCAAGACGGTTATTAAGGCTAGCTCAGAAGACAGCATGAATGTGGATTTAAAGGTGGTGAGTTCATGTGACACCATAAAGGAACTAGCGTCACGTTTTAAAGAGAAGACTCCCATCGATGCTTATCAGGAACTGAGCCCTAAAAAGGAGAGCATCATCCTGGAAATCTCAAGGCCCGTTCTGGTTCAAAAGGGGTGTTGCGAAGCCTGCGTTGTGCCTGTTGCTGTCTGTAAGGCAATTCAGGTTGTCGCCGGGCTGGCCTTGCCCCAAGACGTGACGCTGAAAATTTCAAAGCAATAGGATCGTATATAGAGAGGAAACGATCATGAAACTGGAACTGCTATGAAAAAAGCCACCAAAAACAGGCTGACGGAAAGGGAATTGGTCCTGTTTCCCGGCCACACTTTTTTTGAAAAAATTGCCCGGTCTGTTTGCAGGGCAGGAACACTTCCGCGCAAAGAGCTTTACGAAGCCTGGGAAGTCGCGCGGCGGGTGCGCAGGAAATACCGCGGTGGCAGGGTGGTGGACCTCGCGTGTGGTCATGGGCTTCTGGGCCATATCATGTTGCTGCTTGATGACAGTTCTCCTGAAGCGGTTGCCGTTGACCATAATATTTCGAAAAATGCATACAAGCTGTCTGATTCAATTACAGAAACCTGGCCCCGGATCAAAGGGCGCATCCATTATATCGAAGCCCCGATAGGGCAAATCAGGATTTTCCCTGGCGATCTTGTCGTTTCCATTCACGCTTGCGGTCTGCTCACGGATACTGTAATCGACATGGCCGTCGGGGCCGGTGCAAGAGTGGCGGTTTTACCGTGCTGCCACGATATTGCGCTGTCGGATACAGGTGGCTTGGAAGGCTGGATCAAGGGGCCGCTTGCTGTTGATGTCACAAGGGCCGGCAGGCTCAGGTCAGAAGGGTACACGGTCATTACCCGGATGATACCGGAGAACATCACACCGCAAAACAGGCTACTTATGGGGCAACCCGAGGGTCAGGAGGGAAGGGCGAACCAGCAGGTCGGAAGAAGAGGGCTGAGTGGCAGGATGGGGGAAGAGCTGAAACCCAATGTTGCATAAACAACATGGCAGAGGATAGTGAATGGCCCGTATATGACACCCGATATCATATGAAAGCACTATTTCCCGGATATCCCCTCGGTGAATTCAAAGAATGAGGTCGATTTTTATAAGTTTTTAATAAGAGGAAATATATTATGAGAGCAGCTATTTATGAAGAGTTCGCAAAACCCTTATCAATCCAAAATTTAGCGGATCCAACCCCGCAAAAAAACGGTGTTGTCATACGGGTGAAAGCTAATGGGCTTTGCCGCAGCGACTGGCATGGATGGATGGGGCATGATTCTGATATTACATTACCCCATGTTCCCGGGCACGAACTTGCGGGAGTCGTCGAATCGGTTGGCAAGGATGTGGTCAAGTGGAATGCCGGTGACCGGGTGACACTTCCTTTTGTTTGTGGATGTGGTGCCTGCCCTCAATGTGTCTCCGGAAACCATCAGGTCTGTGACAGGCAATTCCAGCCCGGGTTTACTCACTGGGGTTCTTTTGCCGAATATGTAGCGATTGATTACGCCGATGAAAATTTAGTGCGTTTGCCGGATGAACTCGATTATGTCACAGCGGCGAGTCTGGGTTGCCGTTTCGCAACCTCGTTTCGGGCTATCGTGGAGCAGGGGAAAGTCTCTGCCGGACAATGGGTTGCCGTGCATGGCTGCGGCGGTGTTGGACTGTCCGCGATTATGATTGTCAACGCGTTGGGTGCAAATGCTGTCGCTGTTGATATTACCGATGAAAAGCTTGATTTTGCCCGCTCTATGGGCGCAGTGGCCTCAGTCAACGCTGCCGCAGTAAAAGATGTGGCCGAAAGCGTACGGGATATTACCCAAGGCGGCGCTCACGTTTCTATCGATGCGCTCGGCAGTCCGGTTACCTGTTTTAATTCGATAGCCAATTTGAGAAAGCGCGGTAAGCATGTTCAGGTTGGGCTGATGCTGGCCGACCACAGCCATCCGGCAGTGCCGATGGATAAAATCATAGCCAATGAACTCGAAATTCTGGGTAGCCATGGCATGCAAGCCTATAAATATGAGGCTTTACTGGCAATGATTCAAGCCGGGACACTGCAGCCTGAAAAATTGATTCAAAAGACCATAAGTCTGGATGAGTCATTAGAAGCACTCACCAATATGAATAGTTTTAGAGGCATAGGTGTTACGGTAATAAACAAGTTCTCATAGAATATAAAATCTCAAAGATTAATTGACAAAAAGGGCCGGTTTGAGGCATCTATGGCAATGCGGGTATGAATCCGTTGATTTATTTTACGGCTGACACGGGATTTCATCCCATTGAAAACTAGGACGATTCAAAGGAGATAATTTTGACAATATATTCCGCCATTGGTTTTTCAGTGGCCATGCTCGTTCTGGCAGCCAGCCCGGGACCCGGAGTTTTTGCCACGATTGCCAGAGCACTCGCGTCTGGGTTCCGGCCGTCGCTTGCCGTGATTTGCGGAATCGTGCTGGGCGACGTTATCTTTTTGCTGTTTGCAGCCTTCGGCCTTGCGATGGTGGCGCGGTCTCTGGGAAATCTGTTTTTTATTGTAAAAATTTGCGGCGGTGCCTATTTGATCTGGCTGGGCATCAAAATTTGGCTTGAGAAACCGAAGTCCGTCACCGCAAACCAAAACTTGAATACCCAATCGCGCTGGGGTAACGTTGTGACCGGACTCGTAATCACGCTGTCCAACCCAAAGGTGATACTTTTTTATTGTGGCTTCCTGCCGACATTTCTGGATTTGTCTGCCCTAACCTTTATAGATCTGGTAATTGTGGTTACGATCATTACCATTGTTTTGGGCTGTGTTTTGGGAACCTATGCATTTTTAGCCAGTCGGGCTCGCCGAATGCTTACCAATCAACAGGCTGTCAGACGGCTCCATCGTACGGCCGGCGGTGTCATGGTGGCCGCCGGTGTTGCCATTGCCGTTCGATCGTAAATGATATATCTCTGTACAAAATCGGCGTGCTTCCAAAAGCGAATATGAGAACTGCGATTCTGAATCTGATTTATGTCGGGCTGGGCGGCTTTCTCGGCGCTGTCGGTCGTTATCTGGCCTCTGGTGCGGTACATCACATTTTTCCCGACATCTATTTCCCGATTGGTACGGCGGCCGTTAACATCATCGGGTGTTTTTTGATCGGGGTCTTTACCGGACTTGCGGAACTTCGCAACCTGCTCAGCCCTGAGATGAGAATGTTTTTACTGATCGGTTTGCTCGGAGGATTTACGACCTTTTCAACCTTTGGCCACGAAACCGTTGCTTTAATGCGGGACGGTGAATTTTTGCATGCCGTCGGCAATGTTTTGATTCAGGTCATTATTGGTTTGGCGGGCGTCTGGCTCGGCTATAACGTAGCTCGTTATATTTGAGGTGCGCAATGACATTACCAGAAGAGGGGCAGCTACTCCGGATTTTCATTGGGGAAAACGACAAATACGAAAGGCAGCCGTTATACGAGTGGATAGTCCGTAAGGCGCGGAAATTTGGGCTGGCCGGAGCCACCGTGTTTCGAGGCTTGGAGGGTTTCGGCGCCCACAGCCGGGTCCATACCGCTAAAATCCTCAGACTTTCGTCTGATCTTCCAATTGTTATCGAAATTGTTGATACCTCTGAAAAGATAGAGCAATTTATGCCTATCATTGACGATGCAATCAAGGAAGGACTGGCGACCCTTGAAAAGGCCACCATCCGGTTTTATCGGGGTGGAAATCCCAACCCGGACAAGCGGGAATTGAATATTGACGAATGAATAAAGGAATGATCAATGGTAACGGTTAAACCGATCGACAGCACGACCTTTGAGGTTATGGTCGAGAAGGCCACCACAACGACCCATAAAGTTACGGTAACAGCCCCCTATTATGAGAAACTGACCGCTAAACGCGTGACCCCTGAAGTTCTGGTGGAACAGTCATTTAAATTTCTTCTCGACCGGGAAAGCAATACCAGCATTCTTCGCAGCTTTGATCTTCCGGTTATTGGTCAGTATTTTCCGGAGTATGAGAGGGTGATCAAGGGGATGCTTGATTAGGCGATTATCGGATTTTTTCTGACAACATGTTGAAAGGAACGCAAGGTGTCGGGTTTCAGCAATGAAAAATTTCAAATAACAAAACACAAATAACAATGACCGATCCGCCGGCGACAGACCAGGCAACTGGTTTTTGATCTTATTTGAGATTGGATATTGTAATTTGTGACTGGCGACTCAATGTCGTTTAACATCCATCTATCGTGGGAGCGGTTTCCAGCCGCGAAAAAAAGTTGCTCTATATCCACTAATTGCAAAATCGCGACTGAAAGCCGCACCCACAGAACTAACCCCAATACTTAAGTTGATTACATTAACTGGAGACTGATAACGCATGCAAATGCCTCCGTTTAAGCTGGAACGCTATTTTGCCAAATATGAATTCAATGTTGATTATGTGCTCTGCTGTTCCGATTGTGAGTCCTTAGCGATCCGGGATTTGCTCACCCTCGAGCCCGACTCCGCCGACCGCTTCCAGCAACACTGGCTCGGCTATACGGAATCCATGGGCAGCCCTTCGCTGCGAAAGGAAATCGGCAGATTGTACCGCGACATCCAACCGGATCAGGTGCTGGTGCATACCGGCGCCGAGGAAGCAATCTTTCTTTTTATGCATGCGGTGCTCACTGCCAAGGATCATGTTATCGTTCACTGGCCGTGTTACCAATCCCTTGCCGAAGTCGCCAGCAGTATCGGTTGCCGGGTGTCGCCGTGGGAAGCACGTGAGGAAAACGGGTGGGCACTGGATTTAGAGGAATTGCGGCGGAACATTCAACCCAATACCCGGGCAATTATCATTAATGTCCCCCATAACCCCACTGGCTACCTGATGCCCTGCAATGAGTTTCAAGAAGTAAGCCGCATAGCACGGGAAAATGGGATTATCCTGTTTTCCGATGAAGTCTACCGGGAATCTGAGTTTCATGAAGAAGACCGTCTGCCGGCTGCCTGTGATTTTGGAGAGCACGCCGTATCTCTGGGGGTGATGTCGAAAACATATGGTTTGCCCGGACTGCGCATCGGCTGGATCGCCACCCGCAATGCAGCGGTTTATGACGGGATGGCGGCTTTAAAGGATTACACAACCATCTGCAACAGTGCGCCGAGTGAGTTTCTGGCGGAATTGGCCCTGCATCACCGCAAAACATTGGTAGAACGCAACCTGGGAATTATTGCCGACAACCTGAAGGTACTGGATCGGTTTTTTGAGCGGCATGCAGCTCGATTCTCATGGCAGCGGCCGCAGGCCGGTTCGATTGGATTTCCACGGCTGCTGGGGCAGGACGTTGAAGCATTCTGCGAGGATCTGGTTAACTCTGCCGGTGTACTGTTGCTGCCGGGCACTTTGTACGGGGACGACGGCAATCATTTTCGCATCGGTTTTGGACGCCGAAACATGCCGGAGGCCATTGGGCGACTGGAGCAGTTCCTGCAATAATTCTTGGAATTGGGCGTGTTTCGATAGGATATGAGTACTACTGGTTTTCACAGAGGGTTAGTTTTTGAGATAGTTAGAAATCAAAAAATCTCTGTATCGTCCTAAGTGATTATGAAATCTCAACGTTTTTGAGCTGACATTTTTGTAAATATTCAATTTTCAATTCCCCGATAAAGTGGGATCTGCGACCGGCTAAGCTTGTCCGGGTTAGGAGCCTAATATGACGACAGTTGTTGAACGCAGCAGGGAATTATTCGAATCCGGCTTGTACTGAGCCGAAGCGGTTCTTTTGGCAGTTGCCGAAAAACATAATATCCAGTCTGACATAATACCCGCCATCGCCAGCGGATTTTGTGGTGGGATGTCGAGAACCGCCGGTCTGTGTGGTGCCCTGGCCGGAGGCATTATGGCCCTGGGCGTCTTATACGGTAGAAATTCGTCGGCTGACGCTCCCAAAAAGATTTATGCCCTTTCAGAACGACTGGTTCGCGATTTCGAAAAACACTTCGGTTCCAGAAACTGTTCGGACCTTTTGGGCTGCGACATCAGCACGCGAGCAGGTGAGGCTGTTTTTGAAGCCAATAAACTTGGCAAAACACGCTGTCTGGATATTACGGTTAAAACTTCCGAACTGGTTATGCAGGTAATCCAAAACCATGATAATATCAGGCATTCGCTGGTTAAATAAAGGTAGAGAAAATGCCCCTATATAATTTTTTGCCGCAAAATTCACAACAATAACAAAGGCCTATTTAACAGGACAAGCCATCCGCAGTTATCTTAATCGTGAATCCATAAACCCCGGACCCCCTGAACCCCATTTACAAGGTGTTAATCTCTGCTAAGTTAACACCTGCTGCCATTGTTAACATCTGGGTTAACGTTACCAGTTAGATTCTCCTTATTTATTATATAATATTAGAGTGTTATACTATTTATTGTCCATGGCACAGTAATTGCTATACAATCTATCTTCTATCCATTTTATGTTACTGTATTGATGAATCTGGGTACTTAGATAAAGGAGATACCTGATGTCCTTAAGTGTAGATCAACCAATTTCGCGCCGGAGTTTCCTCAAGTGGACCGGCGCTGCGACGGCTGCTTCAGTAACCGCAGCACAAGCACCGGTGCTGCATGCCCTGGTGCCTGAAAAAAAAGACGGCGTACCCGCGAAAGTCGAGAACCGATTTTCTGTGTGCGACATGTGCTTGAATAAATGTGGACTTATTGCCCGGGTTGAAGACGGAGTCGTTACAAAACTCGATCCCAATCCGAAATTCCTCAAGTCCCGGGGCATGCTTTGTGCCCGCGGTAATGCCGGTATCGACCAGTTGTACGATCCTGACCGTCTCAAGTATCCTTTGCTTCGCAAAGGACAAAGGGGAGAGGGCAAGTGGCAGCGGCTCAGCTGGGACCAGGCCCTCGACCATGCCGCGGAGCAGCTCACGAAGATTGCAGAAAAATACACCCGTTGCGGGGTCCTGTTTACCCCCGGATCGGATATGCAGTCGACGTTTGTACGCTGGTTCGCCGAGGTTTTCGGGTCCTACAATGTCACCACGCATGAATCATCATGTCTGCTCAGCCGGAACCGGGCCTATCTGGACACATTCGGCGAAGTGCCTTTCTCCGATATCCTGCATACCAAATATCTCATCATGGCCGGATCAAATCGATTCGAGGCACTCATTACTCCGGACAGCATTGATTTGATGACGGCCAAGAAAAACGGCTGTAAACTGGTCGTGCTGGATCCCCGCTATACCAAAACGGCGGCCTTGGCCGATGAATGGTATGCAATTCGTCCCGGTACGGACATGGCGTTTTTTCTGGCACTTGCCCACGTCATCATCGGCGAGAAGCTCTACAATCAAGCCTATGCGGCCGAAAAGCTTTATGGCGTGGAACAGCTTGGCGAGCACGTCAAACAATACTCACCCGAGTGGGCCGAGGGCGAGTGTGAAATTCCGGCCGGGGAAATTCGCCGTATTGCCCGCGAGTTGGCGGCAGCAGCACCGGCGGCTATTATCTATCCCGGTCGTCGCACCTCCGACTACGTCAATTCGACTCAGATCCGCAGAGCCATGGCGATCGTCAACGGTTTGCTGGGCAACTGGGATCAACCGGGGGGATTGTTGGCGGCCCGCAAGGTCGGTTTAAGCGGGCCTGAGCTTCCGGATGCACCGTTTTATGAAGATAACCCGGACGATCGTGCGGATCATGGCCGCGCCCACATGATGTTCGATGAAGAAGGATCCTTTAAGCACATGCGGGATGCAATCATCGAAGAAAAACCCTATGCGGTCAAAGGCTGGTTCGCTTATAAAATCAATCCCCTGCAGTCCGTTGCCAATCGTAACAAGACCCTGCAGATGATCGATAATCTCGACTTCATCATGACCGTGGATATTGCCATGAGTGACACCGCCTGGATGTCGGATCTTGTTTTGCCGGCACCCAGTTACCTGGAACGACAGGACCCCGCCTCCGGACTCCAGGGCTCATCCGCCTGTGCCTGCGTGGTGACCCGCGACCCGGTGGTGCCGGCACTCTTTGAGTCGAAACCTGTTTTCTGGATTTTCAAGGAATTGGCCAAACGATTGGATCTGGCTGAATATTTTGATTTTACCATCGATGAATACCGCAAACAGCAGTTCAAAAATCTGCCGGATGGCGAGCGCGCTCTACGCGAAGACGGAGTGTATTACAATCCCAGCAAGCTCTACGGTGTCTACGAAGGGCGGGTGTATAAAACCTTATCGAAAAAAATAGAGCTTTACAACAAACGTTATAACGATATGGGCGTGGACCCGATGCCCGTTTACCGTGCCCCGCGCAGAAAACCCTCCGGAAAATTTCGGATGGTTGTCGGGCGCAACGCCTATTTCACCCACTGCACCTCGCAAAACAATGCCCTGCTGAATCAATTCATGCCCGAAAACACGCTGTGGATAAATCCCAAAGCAGCTAAACGCTTGGGCATTAGAGACGGTTACAGGGTTGAAATTTCCAGCAAAGCCGGAAAAGGAATTTTGAAGGCCAATTTAAAAGAAGGGATTCGGGAAGACACCGTCTATATGCTCAGCGGGTTTGGCGTGCTTTCCCAGGGACTGACCAATATATACGGCAAAGGCGCATGCATGGCGGAAATCCTCGAAGATTATACTGATGAAATATCCGGCAATATGGCCATGCACGAGACCTTTGTTAAGGTAAAACGGAAAGGAGCCTGATGAAAACAAAACTTGCCATGGTCATTGATTCATCCACCTGTATCGACTGCAAGGGATGTATGGCAGCTTGCAAGGTCGAAAATAAAGTTCCGGCCGGTCACTGGCGAAACTGGATCAAACGGCAGAATGTGGACTTTAACCATTTAATAACGGCGGCCGGGAAAACGGCAGGACACTTTCAGCCCGGAAACTGTATGCATTGCGACACTCCCACCTGTGTGCAGGCTTGCCCGACCGGCGCGACTTACAAGGATGAAAAAGACGGTACCGTCCAAGTAAACGATAAACTGTGTATCGGTTGCGGAAGCTGCATACCGGCCTGCCCTTACGGTGCCCGCTACCGTCACCCGGAAAAGAAAATCGTCGACAAATGCGACTTTTGCGAGCATCGACGGTTGAGGGGCGATCTACCCGCCTGTGTCGTCACCTGCCCGACCAAAGCCAGGGTATTTGGCGATATCAACGACCCCAATAGCGATGCAGCTCTTCTGGTGAAACAGAACAAAACTTTGCGGGTGATTAACCCGGAGTCGAACACCGAACCGAACATCTACTACTTGAACACCACCGCACCCATGGACTGGCCGGTGAAGGCCAAGATACCGACTCCCATCCAAATGTGGGGAAAAGTAGCAAAGCCGCTAATCTGGGCACTGGTCGGTATCAATGCTCTCGGTGTCCTCGCCATGCTGGGAAAGCAATTTATCCTGCCGGATGACGAAAATCAGGAAAACGACCAAAGGGAGGACAACAATGAACAGCAGAATGATTAAGCGACATTCGAAACTATCCATTTTTCTGCACTGGTTTAATGCCGCCAGCTGGTTGTTTCTCCTGGCAACCGGCATCGGGCTGATTAATAATCCTGATCTGCAGCCGGTCGGAATGTGGTGGACCCGCCTGATGTGGGGTCTTTTCGGTAGTGGTGAAAACTTGCTGATGGCCCACGTGATCGGCGGCATCCTATGGGCCGGCGTGTTTCTGATCTACGCGATTGTCGGAATAAAACAAGTCCGTCAATTTTTGAAAGAAATCTTCAGTTATTCACCGGTCCGTGATTTTATGTGGTTGGTGAAAAAGGGGATTCAAATGACCCTGGGGACCCGGGCATTGGAAAAAATCGGCGGAATTCTTGAAAAGCGCGGCGCGAGCCCTGAAATTGCCGCACCCAGGATTCCCGACCAGGGATTTTATAACGTGGGCCAAAAATTGTTTGCCGTACCATCCGTATTGGGCGGAATCGTCATTGTCGTCACCGGTATCATTATGGCCCTTTCAAATGTATATTTTACGAATACGGCCATCGTCCGCTGGGCAATCCTGATTCATTTTATCACCGTCGGGCTGGTGTTTGCAGGGCTGCTGATTCATATTTATATGGCATCGATTGCCGCCGGTGAACGTCCGGCATTCATCTCCATGTTTACCGGAACTGTTCCGGAAGATTACGCCAGACACCATCACCGGTTATGGTATGAAAAGGTTAAAGAAAACTAGGTTAAGCGGTTCATGGTTCAACGTTCAGAGTTCTGGGTTTCAGTAATAAAAA
>RCNC010003393.1_pt1 | contig 10404 bp, 8 predicted proteins | sample 2041301 | NCBI WGS metagenome assembly RCNC01 (sample SAMN09708231, study PRJNA481090) | Marine sediment metagenome, whole genome shotgun sequencing project. | biome: marine sediment; feature: ocean; material: sediment; isolation source: Sewage treatment plant 13A marine sediment (STP13A) ... | reverse complement strand
GATGTGTAGGAGTGAGCTGCGAAATAATCCAAATTAAGTTATATAAAACAGTATCTTATATCTTGTATTTGAGTTCTAGAAAAACTCTAGGTTAAGTCGAGCGAAAGCTAAATCATTTTTCCCCAAAGCGACCATTCGTTGTCGACGCAGCGAATGGCGGCAACGAGCCCACACTGTGAATTCAGTTATTGTGCTGCGAGCACTCGCAGCGCGAGGAATGCCGCATTTGCAAAATATCTGATGCCGGTGTGGAGCAAAATGACCGGCCATTCATGCCGAACGCAGCAAGGATCAGATGTTGGATTGGTGGGCTGGGAACTCAGCCAAATCTGAGACAACCCCCATCAATGTTTGCTTCAAATAGGCTGCAAATGCGGAACAATGTCCGGCGACACAATGCGCCCATCTCCGCCTAAAGATAAGATCGCTCAGCGGTCGCCGAGTGACAGTGCCTCCCCGCGGGAGCGGACATGGTTTGGGCCTTGGCCAGGCTGACGAAAGAAACTCCTGTGAGGCGTGCCAGCGAAACCGCGCGGTACATGAGGGAAAGCATCGGTCACAACATAGTGGTAGACGCCTCTGGGATATTCCGGCGTGACACCGAAGCGACCATTCAGCCGGTCAAGGTCGCCGCTTCCGGGCGCGAAGTAAAAATCTGCAATGTAGGCGCCGTCAGGTATGCCGCCGGGACCTTCTGGCGGCTGAGGCCGTAGGCTATCTTTGAGCTGCCAAGATGACGTCAGTTCCACAAGCGGCGAAGATGCGTCCATCGGATCGGCGAAACCAATTGGCCCATAGATCGGATAGCCGTCCGCGGCGTAGCCAACCAAGGTCGGTGCATCTTGCGCAAGCATCGGCACTGGAACGCCGTGATAGTGGTAGGCACCCGTGCGCTGCACATGCGCGTTGGCATGATCGACACCGAAATCGACCGATCCGCCTATGGCCTCAAACACCCAGTCGCCAGGCCGCCCGCCGCGATGGATGCCCGCGGGCGTCCAATTCATGCCCGTTGCCGGCTCAAAAGGTACGCCGTTAAGGGCTACGCCAAAAAGATAGCCACGGTCGGGGCGAATGTCAGAAGGATCGAGGATTGCCCCGAGCGGCGCAGCAGGATCAAGAGATACCTGAAAGGTATAACTCTGTGCGCTGACATTGTTGGGGTTGCCTCTATTTGGGAACCGACCCGGGGCATGGTCGGGAATGCCGTTGGAGGTAAAAAAACGCATCTGACCACTGATCGTCATGCTGACTGCGCTATCGGGAAGGGTCGTCGGTGTGCCGGCGACGGGCAGCTGGCCGGTTTCGTGACTGCGGGCATCCTGCGGCGTCATCCGGCTGTCTGAATGATCATGCGAGTTGGCTGCACCATGTGCCAATGCAGCGGCAGGCAGCGCCATTATAGCGACAATCGCCAAGGAATATTGGGGGTTCATCAGGGGCTCCGATAGTTTTGTGTCGAGTACGAGAATTGCTTCCTGTTTCTTTAACGTCGCAGCGAAATCATTCCGTCGCTTAAAATCAGCCGGAACGGCGATGTGCATGAATTAGCGCAGCGTTCAATCGCGCCAGAGCAGCCCTTTCGAAAGGGTAAGAAATAAAAGTTCAGGAATTGATTGTCTCAATTGAATGCAGAGACCGAATTCGACTTTAGCAAAGCGCTTACCGCCGCTGCTGTCGCGGGGGCGAGTGTGATGCCAATGTGCCCGTGCCCAAATGCCATAATGACGTTTCGGTTCTTTTTGGTCGGCCGAATGACAGGGATGGAATCGGGCATTGATGGTCGAAATCCGAACCATGAACGGCTTGACTCGCCAAGCTCGGGAAACATTGCTCGTGCCCCTCGCTCAAGTGTCTCAATGCGATGTTGCGCGGCTGGAAGGGTCAACCCCCCAAGTTCGACCAACCCTGCGAACCTCAGGCGCCCCCGCATGGGAGATGCATAAAAACCGCGTTTGGATGAACAGACTGGTCTTGAAATGGGCAGTTCAGCCATATCAAATTCAATATGGTAGCCGCGTTCGGTGTCCAGGCGGACGGCTTCCCCAGCTGATTTTGCAAGCGGCTTGGAATAAGCGCCAGCCGAGATAATGACCTTTGAGGCCCTTAAAACTAAATCATCGCAGAGCACTTCAACCGGCGTATCATCGCTGTTGATCGCATGCGCGCGGGTTTGATAGATCGTTACACCCAGAGCGCGCAAATTTTCGGCAAATATCTCCATAACTTTGCCCGGATCATCGATGCTGGTTGCATTTGCAAAATAATGCGCGCCACCCTCAAATGGGCTTAAATTTGGCTCCAGCTCACGTACTTGATCAGCTGAGATCGTTTCAACCTCAACCCCGTTTTTACGGCGCAGACGTTCGTCGTATTTTGCCGCAGCAAAGGCCTTGCGCGACTCGTAGAGGTACAGGCATCCACGCTTATGCAGATGCTGCGATGCGCCCAGTTCTACCGCCATTTCTTGCCACATGCCGCTGGCGTTTTGAAGCAGTGAACCAATACTCTTCGCGTTGGCCTCTGCCTGCGCCGGGAGGCTTTGACGCGCGAAATCCAGCAGCCATGGCATCAGTGATGGAAGCGTTCTGTAGCGGACGGAAAGTGGGCTGGTGCGATCCAGAAAAAGACTGGGTAGATTGCGCAGAACGTTTGGTGTGCCAACAGGGATCGTCGCGTAGTCAGAAATCGTACCGGCATTCCCGTAAGACGCCCCCATACCCAGCTGATGTGGTTCGACCAAAGCGACTTCGCGGCCTTCTTTTGCGAGGCGAAATGCGATATTCATCCCGATTACGCCACCACCGATAACAACCACTTCGTGTGCATGGTGGGCGCGTTCGCCTTCAGACATCCAAGTTCACTTTTCTGAATCCACCGGTAAGAACGCCAAGAATTGCATTTGCAGCCTGTGTAAGCTCATCGCGGGAACGTGCAGCATTCAGGTTCAAACGAATAGCATGAACAGGTGCATGATTCCTGTCTACCGTGAAGGAATCGCTCGAGAGAACACAGACCCCGGCAGCACGCGCAGCGCGTGTGAAACCAGAGCCATGCCAAGGCTCTGGCAAGGTCAGCCAAGCGTGCGGCGATGTGGGGGCACTATGGAGGTATTCAGGCGGCAGAATGCGCGTCAAAATTCTATGCCGGGCCTTCAATTCTGTCATTTGTTCCTCGATGATCTCGTCTAGTTTGCCTTGTTCAGCAAGTTGGGTGACGGTGAGCCCTGTGGAAAAACTGGTGCTCCAACAGTTAACTTGCAGAAAGGTCTTTATATCACGCAACAAGTCGACAGGGGCCGAGACAATGCCAAAGCGGATGCCAGCCGCCACACATTTAGACAAACTTGTAATATAGACAGTGATATCAGGATATTGCGACGCGATTGATGCAATCGGTTTCGCGATCAACGGGCGGTAGACATCATCTTCTATGATGATGACATTATGTCTTCGTGCGATCTCAGCCAAAGCCGTACGTCGCGCGATGCTTAGTGTGATAGTCGTGGGGTTATGGAAGTTCGGCATCAGATAAACGGCCACCGGGTCATGCCGTATGCAGGCCTGCTCAAAGGCTGCGGGGATCATGCCCTCGTTGTCCATTGCCACCGGTTTCAAATCGACATGCTGCAATGCACAAAGCGAAATGAACCCTTGAAACGTGATTGCATCAGCTAGGACAACTTGGCCCGGGTTTGCGATTGCCCCCAATGTGCAAGCAAGGCCGTGCTGCGCCCCGTTCACCGCGATAATGCGGCCCGGGTCTGTGTGGTTGGTTGCTCCGCTTGCCCATTCTGCCATCGCGGTCCTGACGGCATGGTGGCCCTCAGGCGGGTGATAATCTTGTACGGCCTCAAATCGCGGGTCGTCGGTAAATTTTGGCAAAAGCGTGCGCAGAGCCCGCAAATAGGAGTCAGTCGCCGGGCGGTTGATGGAGAGATCAAACAATCCGGGATTTTCCGAAACGCCAGAGCGTGGACTGTCAAACGATTTAGGCGTCGTAATGACCGTTCCCTTTCCCGGCTTTCCATCAATCACGCCCCTTTCGTGCAAGATCGAAAAAGCGCGGGTAACCGTGGTCAGATTAACATTTGCCATGCCCGCTATTTTGCGTTGCGACGGCAACCGATCCCCGGGAACCAAGCGCTTTGCAGCAATCAGAGACAGGATTTGATCGGCGAGCTGGCGGTAGACCGGCACATCACTGCTAGATGCCTCTAATGGCTTAAACATCTGTCTATCATTCGCTCCCAGCACGTTGCTAATCACTGATAGTACCCTTCGTCAGACAAGTTAAGCACCTTCCGGCTTCCTTTAGTCATTCATCTCAAAGTGCAGATTCTGTTTGACCGACTCAGTTCTACTCATTAGACCATACAACTATCGAATGTGTGATCCAATGTGAAAAGACGTAGTCATACAATTTTAAACGGAAAGTCTGGGGACATGGTAGCTGACACGCTTCTGGGAAAAACGCTATCGCATTCACCCGTAAAGGTGATAAATAATAGCGGGTTATCGCCCATTGTCTTGATTTGCGAGCATGCCAGCGACTACATTCCAGATACACTCGGTGACCTTGGGCTTAGTAAGGCCGACCGTCAGTCTCATGCGGTTTGGGATATTGGCGCGCGGGATTTATCACGTGCTCTTAGCAAGAAACTCGATGCTGCTCTGATTGAAGGATGCATTTCACGCGTAGTGTATGACTGCAATCGCCCATACAATGCACCATCAGCCTTCCCCACCCGATCAGAACGCATCAATGTTCCCGGTAACGAAGGACTAGGCGATGCGGCGCGTCATGAGCGGACCGAGGCAGTGTATGTCCCCTTCCGCACGACAGTGCAGTCGGTTCTCAATCGCCGCCAATCGGCCACAACCAATCCTATTGTGGTAACCGTTCATAGCTTTACACCCATCTTTCATGGTGCGCAGCGTGCTGTGGAAGTTGGCATCCTTCACGATGATGATCCGGCTTTCGCACTGGCAATGATGAACAGCGCTGACCGTTTGCCGGGCCGCAACATCGTGCTTAATGAACCTTACGCGCAATCGGATGGTGTCACACATTCGCTGGCCATCTATGGCGTCGCGAACGGGCTACCAAACGTGATGCTGGAAGTCCGCAACGATCTTTTGACCAATGAAACTGAAATTGAAGCGATGGCGGAGGATCTGTTGGTACTCCTTTTGCCAGCGCTCCGCGCAATTTTTGCGCGCGAGCAAGACGCGCAAGAGAAAGATAACATATGCCCACCCAATTAGATTTTGAAACGTTGAAAACGCAGGTCGCAGAAGGTTCAATTGATACCGTTCTGGTCTGCCTTGTGGACATGCAGGGCCGGCTAATGGGCAAGAGATTTCTGGCGCAGCATTTTGTCGATGCTGGATGGGAAGAGACACACTGCTGTAACTACCTGCTCGCAACCGACCTCGCGATGTCGACACCTGATGGGTATAGAAGCACCAGCTGGGAAGCCGGTTATGGCGATTACGTCATGCGGCCGGACCTGAGCACATTGCGCCCCGTGCCGTGGCTTGAAGGGACCGTCATGGTTCTGTGTGACGTTTTGGACCACGCGACACATAAAGACGTTCCCCATTCGCCCCGCGCAATCCTGAAATCTCAGATCGCCCGCCTTGAGGAAATGGGTTTTTCGGCAATGGCTGCGACCGAACTGGAGTTCTTTCTGTTTGCCAAAAGCTTTGATGAAATCAGCAAAGGCGGCTTTCAGGATCTGACGCCGATCTCAGCGTGCAACGAAGACTATCACATCCTTCAGACCACAAAAGAAGAACATGTGATGCGCCCAATTCGCAATCACCTCTATGCCGCTGGCCTGCCCATCGAGGGCAGCAAGGGCGAAGCTGAAACGGGCCAAGAAGAGCTGAACATCAAGTACGCCGCTGCCTTGGACTGCGCCGATCATCACGCGATTGCGAAACATGGTGTGAAAGAAATCGCCTGGCAGCAAGGCCATGCAGTTACGTTTTTGCCGAAATGGCATCATGAGAAAGTCGGCTCTTCCAGCCACATTCACCAATCGCTTTGGAAGGACGGCACGCCCGCTTTTTATGACGCAAATGGACAGTTTGGTATGTCAAGACTGATGTCCCAATATGTGGCGGGCCTGATCAAATACGCGCCGGATGTGACATTTTTTTTGGCGCCTTACGTAAATAGCTACAAGCGTTTCCAAAAAGGCACTTTCGCGCCGACGGGGCGGGTCTGGTCGGTGGACAACCGCACCGCTGGTTTTCGCCTGTGTGGTGCGCATTCAAAGGCTGTGCGGATTGAATGTCGCATCGGCGGCTCTGACCTGAATCCCTATCTCGCGATGGCCACGCAAATCGCCTGCGGTATTGCGGGCATTGAAGAAGCGCTTGAACTGCAGCCGCCACTGGATGGCGATGCCTATGCTACCAAAGAGGGTGGCACGATCCCTGAAAATCTGCGTGATGCGCGTGATGCGCTGCGCGGCTCGTCGATGCTGCGTGCTGTCTTCGGTGACGATGTTGTCGAGCACTACAGCCGCTGCGCAGAGGTGGAACTGGAGTGGTTCGACAAGGTGGTCACCGACCGCGAAATCGCCCGTGGTTTCGAGCAGGCATAGCAGGAAATGACAATGACACAGCACCTCAAATGTATCTCTCCCATTGATGGGTCAGTTTACACTTCTCGCGACACCCTGCCATTCGCGCAGGCGAAAAAAGCGGTTGAGAATGCCGCGCTGGCGCAAAAGGCATGGCGTACGCGCTCTATCCAGCAGCGTGCAGAGCTTGTGATGGCTGGCATCGCCAATTTGGGTGCCAAGAATGATGAAATCGTGCCCGTTCTTGCCCACATGATGGGGAGGCCTGTGCGCTATGGCGGCGAATTTGGCGGCGTTGAGGAACGCGCGGGGCATATGGCAGAGATCGCCCAATCCGCCCTCGCAGATAACATCGTCGAAGATAGTGATAAATTCCGCCGCGCAATCAAACGTGAGGCCCATGGTACTGTCCTTGTGATCGCGCCGTGGAATTACCCTTACATGACCGCGATTAATACAGTTGCACCTGCGCTGATCGCGGGCAATGCCGTGGTGCTGAAAGTGGCAACCCAGACACTGCTGACCGGAGAGCATCTGGTCGAAGCCTTCGTCGCGGCCGGAGTGCCGGCGGACGTTTTCCAAAACGTCTTTTTGGATCATGGGACGACGTCACAGCTGATTGCAGAAAATTGCTTTGATTTTGTGAACTTCACGGGGTCTGTCGGTGGTGGCAAAGCAATTGAGACTGCTGCGGCGGGCACATTCACAGGTGTCGGGCTAGAGCTTGGCGGCAAAGACCCAGGCTATGTATGTGAAGATGCGGATGTCGATGCGGCAGTCGATACCTTGATTGATGGCGCAATGTTCAATTCTGGGCAATGTTGTTGCGGCATTGAACGGATTTATGTCCATGAAACCCACTTCGACGCCTTCGTCGCCAAGGCCATCGATATCGTCAACAGATACAAGCTTGGCAATCCACTGGATCAAGCAACAACCCTTGGCCCGATGGCACATGTCCGCTTTGCGACAGAAGTGCGCGCGCAGATCGCCGAAGCAATCGCGGACGGTGCGACGGCCCATATCGAGACCTTCCCAGAAGATGATGGCGGTGCCTATCTCACACCGCAAATCCTAACCAATGTCACCCATGACATGCGGGTCATGCAGGACGAAAGCTTTGGTCCTGTTGTCGGCATCATGAAGGTGTCGTCGGATGAAGAAGCAATTGCGCTTATGAACGACAGCGAGTTCGGATTGACCGCATCAATCTGGACCAAAGACGCAGCACGCGCAGAACATATCGGCGCGCAGCTTGAGACCGGCACCGTGTTTATGAACCGCGCCGATTATCTAGATCCTGCGTTGTGCTGGACCGGTTGCAAAAACACCGGGCGCGGCGGTGGGTTGTCCGTCATTGGATACCACAATCTGACCCGCCCGAAATCCTACCACCTAAAGAAGGTCTAAGTGATGAATCTCGTTGGAAACTGGTCCTACCCGACCAAGATGAAGTTTGGTGCAGGCCGGATTGTGGAATTGCCCGAAGCATGCGCATCCGCAGGCATGAAAAACCCGTTGCTGGTCACTGACAAAGGTCTGGCGAGCCTGCCCATCACGCAAGATACACTTGCGATACTGGACGCTGCCGGATTGGGCCGCAGCATGTTCTCGGACGTTGACCCGAACCCGTCCGAAATCAATCTTGCCGCAGGCGTTGCTGCTTATAAAGCCGGTGGCCATGACGGTGTCATCGCTTTTGGCGGCGGCTCCGGTCTTGATCTGGGCAAAATGGTTGCCTTTATGGCGGGTCAAAATCGTCCTGTTTGGGATTTCGAGGATATCGGCGACTATTGGACCCGGGCCGACGCCGATGCCATTGCCCCGATCATCGCAGTTCCGACTACGGCTGGCACCGGTTCCGAAGTCGGTCGTGCCTCGGTCATCACAGATTCAGTGTCGCACGTGAAAAAAATTATCTTTCACCCCAAAGTCCTCCCCACGGTTGTGATTTGCGATCCGGAACTGACTGTTGGCATGCCGAAATTCATCACGGCTGGCACTGGCTTGGATGCGTTTGCGCACTGTGTGGAAGCGTTTTCCAGTCCGCACTATCACCCGATGAGCCAAGGCATGGCATTAGAAGGCATGCGGTTGGTCAAGGAATATCTGCCGCGCGCTTACAACGACGGCACCGACATTGAAGCGCGTTCGCACATGATGTCTGCAGCGGCCATGGGCGCGACAGCTTTCCAAAAGGGGCTGGGCGCGATTCATGCGCTCTCCCACCCTGTCGGGGCCGTTTATAACACCCACCACGGGACCACAAATGCCGTGTTCATGCCTGCGGTTTTACAGTTTAACGCGCCGGCCATCCGCGACCGGTTTGATCAGGTGGCAGCCTATCTCAGCATTGATGGCGGGTTTGACGGATTTTGCGCTTATGTCGATGCGCTGAACGCGTCTCTTGAAATTCCGCGCAACCTGACGGAATTGGGCGTCGGCAACGACCGCTTGGACGATCTGGTTGAAATGGCACTGAACGATCCATCCTGCGGCGGCAATCCCATCGCACTGAACGCCCAAAATACCCGCCAAATTCTGGATAATGCTTTTGGTTGAACAGCGGCGATCAAAATCAACCTCATGCCCAGAAGGCTGACACCAAATACCCAGTCAAATCCACAACACGCAAAGGACCATCCAACGATCAATGATTTGGCAAAATGAAGGGCCGCTAACGGTCTGATTGCCAGGTTTTTCACAACAGAACCAAAGTCCATAACAAGGGAGACTATTCGATGAATTTCACGAGCATTACCAAAGTCCTTACACTCGGTGCGATCACAACACTGATGTCGACGGCCGCGTTTGCGCAAGATACGACACTGCGTTTTGCCGGTGTGTTTCCGATTGATCACCAAGGTACAAAAGCCATGGAACAAGTCGCGGCAGAGGTCGCAGCGGCAGACGTAGGCCTAACAATTGAACTGTTTCCGGCCAACCAGCTAGGGTCTGGCGAGGCGTTGTTCGAGGATGTCGCGCGCGGTAACATTGATCTGGCTGCGGCGTTTATTTATGCCGACACCGATCCGCGCCTTGAATTCCTCTCCATGCCGTTCCTGATCGGCGACTGGGATGACATGGACAATGTCCTGCGCAATATGGGTTCCGAGTACAACACCATTCTGCAGGAAATCACCGATGAATACGGCGTCCGCGTTATGGCCCAGAACCCTGAGGGGTTTGTCGGTATCGTCGCCACGCAAGAACCTGAGAACTGGAACACCTTTGGCGACAAAGGCATGAACATCCGTGTTTGGTCGTCAAACACGGTTAAATCCATGGTTGAATCGCTGGGGTTTCAAGCAACAACGATGGCATGGGGCGATATCTTCCCTGCAATCCAGTCAGGCATCGTTGATGGCGCAATTTGCTGCACCAAAACTGCGACATACACGATCTTTGCGCAGTCTGACGTTGGCACGCATTTCATCGAATACAACGCAATCTCCGAGGTTACCAGCTTCTATGCCTCCGAGCGGTCGCTCGCCAAACTGAACGATGAACAGCGTGCGGTTCTTCAGGCAGCGATGACCAGCGCATCTGATGATTTCTTCGTCTACAACCTTGAGAATGACGACCTCTACGGTCAACGGTTGATCGATCGCGGGTACACCATCCTGACCCTTAACGCAGAGGAACAAGCAGCCATGTCGGCGCATATTCAAGAGAACATCTGGCCAATGATGGCTGATAGCGTCGGCCAAGACATTATCGATCGGCTGATAGCAGCGATGGAATAAAATCAATAACAACAAGGGTCGGCAAAATTGCCGGCCCTTTTTTCTACATTCGAGACAAAAAAA
>RCNC010003392.1_pt1 | contig 10405 bp, 11 predicted proteins | sample 2041301 | NCBI WGS metagenome assembly RCNC01 (sample SAMN09708231, study PRJNA481090) | Marine sediment metagenome, whole genome shotgun sequencing project. | biome: marine sediment; feature: ocean; material: sediment; isolation source: Sewage treatment plant 13A marine sediment (STP13A) ... | reverse complement strand
GCAGAGGCCATCAGCGACACCCATTCCGCTGACATTCCAGTGCAACTGGCCGCCGTGCAGGGCATCAGTCCCACCGCCGCTCCTAAACCCGCGGCAAAGGAACCCAGCACGACAGCCAAGGCTGCGCCTGCTAGCCGGCCTGCCCCCAAGCCCCCAGAGGGGCTGTTTGCTCGAGTTTGGTCGGGACTGTTTGGCAGCCAGAGTCAGGCAGAGCCGGTAGCAGAACCGCAGCCTGCTGAGGCGAAACGCCCACCACAGCAACGACAGCAGGGGGAAGGCAAAAAGCCCCAGGGCAACCGCAACCGCAATCGGAATCGTCGACGCGGCGGAGGCGAAGGCGGACAGCAATCCCGGCCCCAGGACGGTAACCGCACGGAGAACCGGGACAAGGATACACGCGGCAAGGACGATCGTGGACAACAACAGCAGCGTGAGCGTTCCAGCGAAGGCCAGCGTGAACGTTCCAACGAAGGTCAGCGTGAACGTTCCAGCGAAGGCTCCCGTGGCCGCAATGATCGCAACCGCGGTGGGCAACGCAACAACGATGGGCGCAGATCCAAGGAAGGCGTGGAAGCTGTCAGCGAAACCCCGCAACAGGATACCGAAGCAACAGGTAACCAACAGCCCAAGCCCCGCAAGCGCCCCAATGACATAAAGCGTTCCGAACCGCAGAGACGTCGCCGCAACCGTGGCCGCAAGCCCGAGTCTGAAGCAGCGACAGCCACTGCGGACACAACTCCAGACAGCGGAGAAAAACTGGCAGTCCAGGCTTTGGTCCCTGAGGTCGTCTCCTCTACTCCAGAAACACCGGCACGAACAATCTCCGCAGCTCTAGCCGCACAGGGTGTCACCGATATAGCAATCCTTGAAACCGAGGAATTTGTAGAGAGTGCAGCAACACCTGAGCCTGAGCCTACCCCGCCTGAGGCCACTGCTATGGCCAGCCCTGAGCCGCAAGCCAAGCCTGCGGCCACTGCTATAGAGAGCCCTGAGCCGGAAGCCAAGCCAGCGCCCGCCGCAGCAGTAGCTGCAGTCAAAGAACCTGCGGCGCCGACACCTGAAGTAGAGTCCACACCAGTCTCCACCGATGGTGTTACCGCCGATGGGCGCGCCTGCAATGATCCCAGGATCGAAGCACGCGCGGTGGCTGAGGTAGAGATCACCACGTCGCACCCGGTATTGTTTGGCACTAGCGTGGCGGAACCTGTGTCACCCAGTGGCATCACCCCACCGCGAGCTACTAATGATCCCCGCGGAAAGATAGCGGGCGACGCCGTGGATCAAGCTGCTGGGCAGGACTGAGCGCAGTGAGTTAACCGGGCACATGAGGTGTCTCACCTCTTGTGCCCAGTTTCCAGAACGGTATAATCTCGATCGCTTGGCCAAAGTGCCAAGCGTCAATACATAAAGTTTCCGGTGGGCTGGCTGAGTGGTCGAAAGCGGCGGTCTTGAAAACCGTTGAGGGTTCATCCCCTCCTAAGGTTCGAATCCTTAGCCCACCGCCATTAACGAAAAAGCCTCCTTATCAAGGGGGCTTTATTGTTTTTAAACTGCATGCCGTTGCCAGCGCGGGCCATTGCCACTCTGCGCAGGGTAATGATCGCTACAGTCCATGTTATCATTCGCATTTACGCGCTATTTTCCTTGGTTTTTGGATATTTCCCCCTTATTATTTGTCCAAGCAGTAATCGCACATATCGTGCGTCGCTATACGGAGTAAGTTATGCAAGACAAAAGTGTATACAGTGCAGACTCGCTGGGTATTGAGTCCGCCATTAGCACCAACAAGGTATTGAAAAACACCTATATGCTGCTGGGTATGACCTTGCTTTTCAGTGCCGCCACAGCGGGCATGTCCATGGCGATGGGCCTTGGACAGGGAGCCGCGCTGGTCCTTATGCTGGTTGGATTTGGACTGTTGTTCGTCGTTAACCGCACAGCAGACAGCAGCAAGGGCCTGATTGCCATTTTTGCCTTTACCGGCGTCATGGGTGCCTCGATTGGCCCTATGCTCAACTATTACCTTGCCATGCCGAATGGTCCCAGCCTTGTTATGCAGGCACTGGGCGGAACGGCAGTCGTGTTCTTTGGGCTCTCAGCCTATGCACTGACTACCCGTAAGGACTTCTCCTACATGGGTGGTTTCCTCATGGTGGGCTTGCTGGTTGCCGTGGTCGCGATGATCGCCAATATCTTCCTGAATATCCCCGCCCTTTCGCTGACTATCTCCGCAGCGATTGTCATGATCATGTCCGGTTTGATCCTGTTTGATACCAGCAGGATCATCAATGGTGGCGAGACCAACTATATTCGCGCCACCGTGTCCTTGTACCTGGATATCTACAACCTGTTTATTCACTTGCTGCACTTGCTTACCGCATTCAGCGGCGATGACTAAACACTCAACTGCAGTGCAAAAACCCCGGTGTTCGCCGGGGTTTTTTGTTTCTGGCGAGTCCATCAGTTGATCTACTCCTTGTTGGTATTGTCGTCTCCCACGTCGGGGCTGTGTAACCGCACAGCGGCGCAGTTCGCCAACGGCGTGCTAGCTCGGGGACACCAGATTCACCGCGTGTTCTTTCTTGATGCGGGCACCTACGCCGGGACGGTCAGCGCCGTTTTCCCCCAGGACGAAACAAGCCCCCTGCCCTCCTGGGTAGAGTTAGCCGAGCATCACCAGGTGGAGTTGGTGCTTTGCGTATCTTCCGCCTTGAGACGGGGTATGTTGGATGAGACTGAAGCCCAGCGGTACGAACAAGCCGGGCCGACTATACACGCCGCATTCACCATCTCCGGCCTGGGGCAACTGATCGATGCCAGCGCCAACTCGGACCGGCTGATCACGTTTGGAGGCTAGGGGTGACTGACGGCAAAAAGAAACTATTAGTTGTGATCAGGCACAGCCCCTATGGCTCCAGCCTGGCTAAAGCCGCACTGGATCTGGGGCTCGCCGCCGCCGCGTTTGAGCAAGTGGTCGATCTTCTCTTTCTCGGCGATGGCGTCCTGCAATTACTGCCCGACCAGAACAGCCATGTGCTGGGTGTCAAAAATATTGGCCGGCAACTGGCCTCACTACCCCTGTATGATATCGATGCTGTCTACGTCGATGCGCAAGCCGCTGCCAGCTACAATCTCGACCTGGAAAAAGCCCCCGTAGCAACCCGCTCACTGGATGCCAGCGAGATGCAGCAGCTCATGGCCAGCGCCGATCATTTGCTGGGATTTTAAAGATGATCCTCCATACCCTCAATGCCTCGCCGGCAAGCCGTGCATTCAGTGATTGCCTGCGTGTGATAGCAGGCGAAGACGCGCTCTTGTTAATGGGTGATGGCGTCTACGCTGCCATTCCCGGAACCGCTGCCTGGGGTGCACTACAGGAAAGCGGGGTAGCGGTGTACGTTCTGGATACCGATGCCAGCGCCGCTGGTATAAGCGAACTTGCCGACTCAGTCAGTCGCGTGGATATGGACGGTTTTGTGGCCCTCACAGAACGTTTCGTGCGACAGCAGGCCTGGTACTAGAACGTGCTGCCCGCCAGCGCATTCGACAAGGAAGGCTTTCTGCGCGAGCTCTCCGACTGGAACCCCACAGTGGCCGAGCAAATTGCCGCCGCGGAAAACCTTGTATTGACGCCTGCGCACTGGGAAGTGCTGGAACTGCTGCGGAGCTACTACCAGGAATTTGACGCTTCGCCTGCCATGCGGCCGCTGGTTAAATACTGTGGACTTAAGCTTGGCGCCGACAAGGGCAAAAGTATTTACCTGATGTCGCTGTTTCCCGGCTCACCGGCCAAGCTCGGCAGTAAAATCGCCGGCCTGCCAAAGCCGGATAACTGCTTGTGAGCAAACCACATGACTACCAGTAAAACACCAGCCCCAATGCCCGAGCACCCCTTTGCCCCGTTCGTAAGGATTCTCGGCAAGGGAAAATCCGGCAGTCGATCCCTGTCGCGAACAGAGGCCCGACAGGCATTCAGTATGATTCTGCAGGGTGAGGCCGAGCAGCTACAAGTCGGCGCGTTTCTAATGTTGCTACGCGTCAAAGAAGAAACAGCTGAGGAGCTGGCCGGGTTCGTGGAAGCCTGTCGGGACAATATGCTGGCGCCACCCGCTACTTTAAAGGCAGACCTGGACTGGTCCAGTTATGCCGGCAAAAAACACCAGCATCCCTGGTACCTGTTATCCATGCTGCTGCTAGCGGGCGCAGGTTACCGGGTCTTTGTGCATGGCTCCGCCGGGCATACGCCGCAGCGCCTTTATACACAAAGCGCCCTGCAGGCCCTGGGTATTGAAACTGCAGCCAGCTGGAGCGACGTCGCTGGGCAATTGGACAGCGGCAATTTTAGCTACCTACCGCTGGAAAACTTTTGTCCTGCACTGCAGGAACTAATACAGCTGCGGCCCCTACTCGGTTTGCGATCGCCAGTGAATACCTTGACCAGAATGCTGAACCCACTGCGCGCTGATGCCAGCCTGCAAAGTATCTTTCACCCCGCGTACGCGAGCTTGCACCAGCAGACCGACCACTTGCTGGCACAGCCCCGCGCACTGGTATTCAAGGGAGAAAGTGGCGAGGTGGAAATAAAGCCCCAGGCGGACACCCGTGCTCACTTATTGTGGGGCGACAGCATGCAGGAGCTAACCATGGAGCGCAGCATTAGCAGCCGAGTTCCCGATGTGGCCACACCGGACATAGCCGCTATAAGAGCACTGTGGCGGGACGAACAGGAAGATCACTATGGACTGGCAACCACCCTTGCGACCGCTGCTGCCGGGCTGCTGGTTGTCAGGCCAGAGTTGGATTGGCAGCAAGCGCAGGAACAGGCCGCCCAACTCTGGCAGCAGCGCAACACACAGAGACTGGCTTAATGCCGCTGTCTGCCATACAACCGGCGCACTATGAAACCCTGCTACAGGAAAAGGTCGCAGGCGTAAAACAGCTACTCTCGTCATTTTCGCCCCCGGAACCGCAGGTCATCAGGTCTGCAGCCACAGGCTTTCGCCTGCGCGCAGAATTCCGCATGTGGCATGAAGGCGACGATCTCAACTATGTGATGTTCCGGCGTGGCGAGCCCAAGGACCCTATTCCCGTAACCGGGTTTGTGATCGCGGATCAACAAATCCAGACCTTGATGCCGGTATTGAGAAAACACCTTGCCACTACCGACATACTGCGGCGCAAACTATTCCAGGTCGAGTTTCTCGCGACTCTCAGCGGAGACATGTTGGTCAGCCTGATCTATCACCGCAAACTCGATGCGGAATGGGAAACCACCGCAAACGCGCTGATTACGGCACTGCGTCCTGAATTTCCGCAGCTGTCCATTGTGGGCCGCAGTCGCAAACAGAAAGTCATTTTGGGCAATGGCTTCGTGCGTGAGACGCTTAACGTTGATGGCAAAAACTACAACTACCAACAGGTTGAGCAGTCGTTCACCCAGCCCAATGGGCAGGTCAATATTCGCATGATTGAATGGGCTTGCGAGCGTGCCAAAGGCAGCCAGGGAGACTTGCTGGAACTGTATTGCGGCAACGGCAACTTCACACTGCCTCTATCCCATCATTACGACCACGTAATCGCGACAGAATTATCCAAAACTGCGGTACGCTCTGCCCGAGCGAATATCGAGGAGAACAACATTGAGAACATTCAGCTGCTCCGGCTGTCCGCCGAGGAAGTGACCCAGGCAATGAATGCAGAACGCACCTTTCGGCGTCTCAATGAATTACCCCAGCCTCTGGAACAGTACTGCCTGGATACGATTTTTGTGGATCCACCCCGAGCGGGCCTGGACGAACACACCGTGGCAATGGCTGCCGGGTTCGAATCAATCATCTACATATCCTGCAACCCGCAAACGCTGGCGGAGAACCTGGCGATGCTGTGCAAGACACACCGTATCCAGGACTTCGCACTGTTCGACCAGTTCCCCTATACAGACCACATGGAATGCGGTGTTTTTCTACAGCGCCAGCCGGCTTTGGAAAACTGAATTCAGCAGCGAATGCCAAAGGACAGTAATCCACGCCCCAGCACTTCATCCAGCTTTTCCACATCCACCGCGTTGATTTCCAGGTGGCGTAACTCCATGGCACGATAGATCTCGCGCTTGTTCAGCTTCCCCGAAAGCTCGCTGGCGGGAATCTCTGCCTCCCAGCAATCGATATAGACGTTGCCTGCAGGCACATAGAAATCCGCATAAACCAGCTCTTCAGTGGGCAATGCGCGCTGGTAGGCATGGGCCAATTGCGCCAGGTATAACCAGTTACACACCCTGGCCTGCAAGGGTGATCGAACAGTGTGCCCATCAATGCCAAGGCAGGCGACAGCCTCTGCGCTGGCCCCCTCGAAGAGATCGGGCTCGACCTCATCCCCCGCCTCCGCTGGCTGTATCTGGTCGGACTGCAAGGTGAGCTCGCGGTGTACTACCGGGTGATCAATGATTTCATGCGGCCAGGTTACATAGAATGCGCCGCTGCTATTGCTTTCTTCCTGCTGGCCACCGAGCGTGCGCCCCAGCGGGGTTAACTCCCACCCCAGAATACTGTGGTGCTGCAAACCCATCTCAGCCAGCGCACGATTGATCTGCCGCGCATGCAGCCTGGGATAGTAGCGGCACATGGAACCGGCAGTAATGCGCTGGTTGGATTCAATAGCCGCCATCAGCGGGTGTTGGTCCAGGCGCTCCGGCCACACTATATAGGAGCCATAGCGGCGGCTATTCTGGTAGGTGCCCCCCTCAAACTCCCCCTTTGGCGTCAGCGCCCAGCTTTCGCCTGCGCGCTTGATCCAGCCATAATCCTTGAGCGTGGCGAACAACTGCTGTACAGGAATATTCAGCTTTCTGGCGAGTGCAGTGGTGGAGAGCCTGTTATCTTCCTGCTGCATAATGAGGGCTTAGGAAACCAGCTCGCGATAGCGCTGCTGCAAGGCCTGGTAAACCTGGTCGGCGAAATCGCCCGCGCTCTTGTCTAGAGGCGCCACCAGGTCTACCAGATGTTCGTTATCCTCCCTGCCGGCCCAGTTTTTTACATAGGTGCCTTCTTTGTAGCCATTATCCTGGCGGAAGAAATTGAGCACATTCTTGCCGACATAGGCGCTGTATAAGCTGTCGAAATCCAGGCCGGTGGCCAGCATCAGGTCCCAGAAGCGCGAGGGTGAGAAGCTTTGCGTTTGCAATGAATCGAGCGCCAGTGCCTCGGTGGCTTCACGAACGCCCAGGCCCCTTGGCTCGTAGGCAATTAATTCCGCTGCAATTTCCCCGGCGATCTGCTCGATATCCTTGCCATCGCGAAACAGCGCCGACAGGCCAAAATGCCAGATATCGATGACTTCCAGCCGCACCTGCTCCAGGTCAGGCTCCTGCTTTTTCCACCACTTATAGCCATAATGCTCAATGAGCTCGCCACACTCAATCCAGGCCGCGCGATACCACTCAAAATTCTGGTCTACCCAATTCTCATGCACACGGGAATTCATGTTGTGCTGCATTGTCAGCATATTGACCAACGCTTGTTTCAAATCTCACCTCACATCGCTACAGGGCGGGGAATAATGCGCGAAGGATAGCAGCCGGATCGGCTAAAGAATAGGTACTGCAGGAATGGTGCGAGTGGCGGGACTTGAACCCGCATAGCCGTGAAGCCGTCAGATTTTAAGTCTGATGTGTATACCAATTCCACCACACTCGCTGAAAATGCGGCGGAATCATAGCATAATTTTCCCAGCTTGAGACAACCTCCCAACACCAGAAGCTCACTCCATACCCACAATTCTTCGTGATACACTGGCCGGCAAATAAAAAACACGTTCAAGGGCTTGTATGGCATCCGCTAGAGGGGAATTCAGCTCCCGTTTCGGCTTCGTAATGGCCGCTGCCGGCAGCGCGGTCGGGCTGGGTAATATATGGGGCTTTCCCACCCAGGCCGCCAGCAACGGCGGTGCGGCGTTTCTATTGGTCTACCTGGTATTGGCCTTTACCCTGGCCTATCCGGCCCTGATGGCAGAGCTGATCATCGGTCGCCATGCGCACTCCAACGCCGTCAATGCACTGCGCCTGATTTCACCCAACAGCCTGACGCGCAATATCGGTGCGACGGTGGGCATATTGGGGGTTGTGGTAGCCAGCCTCATTCTCAGCTTCTACAGTATCGTCGCGGGCTGGATGATCGCTTTTTGTATCGCTTCCCTGTGCGATCTTGCAGGGCTGACAGCTGTTTCCGAATGGCTCTCCAGCTCCAGCTTGTGGCGCAATATACTGTTTATGTCGATCTTCCTCGTGTTCACCATTGGCATCATATCGGCCGGTGTAAAAGAAGGTATCGAGCGCTGGTCCGCCCGCTTGATGCCAGTCCTGTTGATTACCCTGGTGTTGCTGGTGATCTACGTGCTGACGCTGGAAGGCGCTGGCGAGGGGCTAAAGGTCTACCTGCTGCCGGACTTCAGCCGGGCCCTGAGCCCCAAATTGATACTGGCCGCACTGGGCTCTGCTTTTTTCTCCATGTCCCTGGGCGTGGGTACCATGCTGATTTATGGCTCGTACATCAGCGATGAGGAAAATCTCCCGGTAGTCGGCGGACTGGTAACACTGGTAGATATCGTTATCGCCGTACTGGCCGGCTTCCTGGTCCTGCCGGCAATGTATGTCGCCCTGCACAACGGCGTTGAGATATTTACAGCCGCTGGCGGCTTGATTTCCGAAGACACACTCATCTTCACTGTGCTCCCGGAACTGTTTGCAACCATGGGCATGGCCGGCATTATCGTATCGTTTACGTTCTTCTTCCTGATGAGTATCGCCGCGCTGACTTCCTCTATCTCCATGCTGGAAGTCCCGGTGGCTTACGCCATTGAGGAGCATGGCATGCAGCGTAAATTCGCCGTGTATGCCATTGGCATCGGTATAGGTTTGATTAGTACGGTCATCCTGCTCAACTTCGAGACCCTGTTTGGCCTGGTCATCGTCTTTACCACGCGCTATGGGCAACCACTACTGGGCTTCATGTTCTGTATCTTCGCGGGATGGATCTGGCACAGGGATACCCTGCTCCAGGAGTTGCGCAAAGGCAGCCCGGAAGTCGCAACGGGGCTGTTCTGGCGCATATGGCCGTGGTACGTGAAGCTGGTGTGCCCGGCCATTATCCTGGCAATTTTTGCACAGACCCTGTTCGGCTAAGGGCCAGCATTCACTTGGCCTGAAACTGATCCAGGCTGATAGCGCCGGTTTCTTCAATACGCTGAGTCGGGGTAAATCCGTTGAAATCAATTTTTGCTGAAAACCGATAGGCCAGCGCATCAGACTCGACGGTAGCCAGGCTGGTCACCAGGCGCAGTAACTGAAACAGTTGCAGACCGGCCTCCAGCGTCACCACTTCCTCACTGTAAGCCTCTACCAGCGGAACGTCGTTGGTGACACCGCTGACCAGCTCCTTACCCTGGATCTCCACACTGTAGCTGATACCCGCAACATCCAGGGACTGCTTGTTTGGATTGATCACGCGCAGCTTGATCTCAAAACGCGGTGTACCGGTCTCCGATGCAATGGAGCGGAAGCTCTCCATTGTCACTTTGGGAGGATCAACATCGGACGTGAGGGTGGCGCAAGCGTTGAGCATGAGTAGCCATAAAATGACTGCGACACTTTGTATTACCGGTTTTTTCACGAGCTTCCCCTGACCGCAGTGGTCAAAAACAGAATCACATAGCCCAGGCTACCCAAAAGGAAAACCACCGCCACCCAATCACCTGTCTTGAAATACATGAGGCCACTGAACAACATCATTGCCAGTGCAAGTAGTAATCCAATGATTCGTCCGGGAGTGGACACTGTGAGTTCTTCCTGGAGGCCGCTGGTATGAGCGGGATTAGTTGTTACCCAATTCTATCTTGGCTGTGCCCGGGTACAAGCAAAGAATTGTAACAGTGAAGATACAGAGCTGATTGGCAGGGCCGCATAGAATGGGCCAGAAGTGCCTGCTGTGCGGTGAAAAGCCCAATCATGTAATTTCCGCGCAAGAAAAAGCCCGCTCAGTGGCGGGCCCTCTCGATGTGACAGCTTTCAGGCTTTTCTGCGTTTAACTAAACCCAGTCCAAGCAACGCTGAGCCAAACAGCCAAGCGGCGGCTGGTACTGGAACAGGAGGAAGGTCCCCGTTGGTAAAAACAGCACTGAGGTACAGTTCGCTGGTTTCATTCGTGTCTATCGCGGTAATAAACAACTGGTTACTAGTGATATTTTGACCTGCCAGGTCGATAAACGCTTCACCACCTACCACAAAGTCAACGTTAAAGATTTCAAACTCAGAGCCCGTCCCATAACCGTCTATGTCTATTAGCACCTGACTGGGCTGGTAAGCTTGGTGGTTACCCCAGAGGCTGATCCCCTCAATGAAGTCACCGTTGGTTAT
>RCNC010003391.1_pt1 | contig 10409 bp, 10 predicted proteins | sample 2041301 | NCBI WGS metagenome assembly RCNC01 (sample SAMN09708231, study PRJNA481090) | Marine sediment metagenome, whole genome shotgun sequencing project. | biome: marine sediment; feature: ocean; material: sediment; isolation source: Sewage treatment plant 13A marine sediment (STP13A) ... | reverse complement strand
TTTACCGCATGGATGTACGCCCTCGCTCACAACCACCTCGTTGATTATTACCGTCGTCTGCGACCCGGCGACCCGCTTGAAACGGATGACCTGAGCGATAATCAACCGGGACCTGTGCAAGGGGTAATTAAAGGAGAGCAAAACGATCAACTGCGATCGAGCATCAACGCCCTACCCGAGGAACAAAAAAATACACTACTGCTAAAACTTGAAACCGGTCTTAAAATGGAGGACATTGCCAGGGTAACCGGGGTCAGCAGGGAAACAGTCAAGAGTCGCTTGCGTTATGCGGTTAACAAACTCAAACGGAGCCTGGTTGAATGAATAGCATTCACAACAATGGCGAGAATGATAAGTCCTTAAAAGACGGGCTGGATGAACTCGGTCGTGCCTATGGGCAACTACCTCATGATGAACCACCGGACCTGCTTGACCAGGCCATCCTTACCAGGGCGCATCGCGCGGTGGAGAAAAAGCCGCATTGGATGAAGTTTGGCTGGTTGCACGGCTTAACCACTACCGCAGTTTTCGTGTTGGCATTTTCCTTGATCCTGAACCAAAGCGAAACCGTGCCGGTTTATGACGATGGTGTCGGGCCTGAAGAATCTACCGGTCTATCACGCCAGATAAGGGTTAAAAGGCAAGCGGCAGATGTCCAATCTGATACCGGAAAGGTGGAGAAGAAAGAAAAAAGTGTACTGCGTCAGGATTCAATTGAGACTGTGCCCGTTGCTGCTTCGGAAAGTCTATCCGTTGAAAACCGGGTGAAAGAAAGCGTGATGGAGCTTCAACCCTCGCTTTATACCCAAGAATCGCTGTTGGAAAAAACTGATAATGACGACAGGGAGATTTCAATCGCGGTGCCGGAATTGGAAGAACAAATGATGGGTGAAGCCGATATATCTGCTGACTTACCGGATATTGAAACCTTGCCCGCAAAACCCTACCCCGCCGCCGTTGCAAAATCTGCGAGCAGTGAAGTGGAGACAGCTAATGAAACAAATCTTGAGGTCGAACAAAAACTGCAGGCAATTATCAGATTGAAACAAAACGCTAACGAGACATGGAAAACAGAATTGGAATTATTTAAGGAAAGTTATCCCGATTACCCGTTACCTGAAGCGCTGAAAAACTGATGTTGACACTGAAAGGCCCTGCTTCCTTTGAAGAAACCATCAAAAAAAGCCGCTTTATCGGTCATACAGCCTGCGTGACATCCCAGGCGGAGTCGCTGGGCTTTTTCGAATCTGTCATGGATCCGCAGGCGACACATAACTGCTGGGCCTGGCGAATCAATTTCCAGGTCCGTTCGAGTGACGATGGCGAACCATCCGGTACTGCAGGTCGGCCAATACTGAACGTGATTGAGCGGCGTCAGCTGGAAAACATTATGGTCGTGGTAACACGTTACTACGGTGGTATCAAACTCGGTGTTGGCGGCCTGGTGCGGGCCTACTCCGGGACGACGGCAAAATGCCTGGACAGGGCGGGTTCAATCGAGCTATTCCCGACCGCTGAGTACATCGTCAAGACCGGCTTTGAATGGACCGCCGCTGTGCATGGCTTGCTAACGCAGTTTGCTGCGGAGAAACTTGAAGAGTCCTACGAAAACGAAGGGGTGGTTTTGAAAATCCGTTGCCGTGATGTCGATTATGGAAAACTCGCTTCCGGCCTGCGCGATACATGCCGGGGCCAGGTCAAAATATTCAAGGCTTAACCGTCATACTCACACCAGGGAGGCTGGCCGCATAATCAGCACCCAGGAGCAACGAAGGTGTATAAAAACCACCTTCGACATCGGTTTCCAGCAAGTACTCGACGATTCCCAGGCTGGCGGCAACAGTAACATCGTAACCATCCGGAGTGGTCATGGCTGCCGAGGCGCTACGGCCATCGGCGCTTTTAACTTCACCCCATAATTGCACCTGTGAAGTCTGACGCTCACCCACCTCCGGGCCGATTACCGATTTTTCGATACGTCTTTTCATCATGTTCTGCACCCACTGCATGGACAGCAATGGTTTAGCCATACGCAGACGTTTCATACGCAGGATATATGATGGTGGCGCCACCATATAGACCTCGATATCCGGTACGCCGGTGCTGATATATGCCGTGAAAACATCACCCCAGGGAATTGTCACAGCAAGGCGCTTGCCATGTTTAAAACATATCTCGCGTGTCTTCCAGGCCAGTGGCACCCACTTCAGCTTTCCATCCTTGCGGACACAACCACCTCCAGCCAGGCCTTCAATACTGGTTTTCGCCGTTCCCGGACTCATACGGCCACCGGATTCAAACGCCAGCACCATGGATGTAGCCGCCGGCAAAGCCTTTACCAACGTAGCCGCCAGGCAGTCTGTCGGCACCACATCGAAACCAACCCCCGGCATCAGGACAATATCGGCACGCATGGCCTCGTCCGACTGTCGATGGGCGTTGGCAAACACACTGATTTCACCGGTAATATCCAGGTAATGGCAACCGCTTTCCAGGCAGGCATCTATCATCGGCTGGCTGGTGGCTGAAAATGGCCCGGCGCAGTGCAGCACGATTGAAATACCTTCCAGTGCCTCCTTTGCCGCTGCCTCATCGTCAAGGTCGAAAACGAGGTGTTCAAAGCCGGTTTCAGCAGCCAGTGTTTCGATAGTTTCACGGTTACGCCCGGCCAATATTGGCTTTAGGCCGCGCTGCCGGGCCTGCTTGGCAATCAGTTTCCCCGTGTAACCATTGGCTCCGTAAATCATCCATTTATTTTTCATTATCAACTATGCCCCGTTGTTGACCCGCAAGATGCGCTAAAACAACAATCCCTGTTGCCGTTCTTTGCTTTCGGATGTCTTGGATTTAACCGGCTTTTCTTTAGCCGGCCCGGTCTTTCTAAGCCCAGGTTTGAGCGGGTTGGGTTTGCTTACCGCAGTCTCTGGCCTGGCCCCGGCTTGAGACCCGTCCTTAGCTTGGCTCGTTTTTGGTTTTCCTGGTGCAAGATTCCGGGGCGCGTCAGCGTCATCTGTCATAAGAGATCGTGACTTGGCGCTCTTATTAACTACCCTGATCAGGTCTTTGAGAGTGCAAGCTGATTCCAGATCATGCCTTAAACATATGTTTTTGTGGATACGGTAACTATTTCTACGACCAATTTTTGTAACACTGACCATGTCAGCGTCCTGTAAATCGCGTACAATTTTTTGCACTGCCCGCTCAGTAATGCCAACATCAGTTGCAACATCGCGCAGACGTGCTTCTGAATCGCGTGCCAGGCAAAACAGGACATGACCATGATTACTAAAAAGTGTCCAGTTGCTCATGTTAATTATCACTATAAAGCGAGAATTGGGTGAATTATATTTCGTGTTTATCATTTCTGCAATCTTTCGGGCACTAATAATATCGGGGTCAAATATTAATGATTAGGAACACAACACAAACAGTTGCCGAGGCATGGCGTGATTTTCTACGCCTGGAGTCTGCCGGCGGTCTGATCCTCGTGTTTGCGGCCATATTCGCAGTGGTGCTCGCCAACTCACCACTGGCGGATTTGTATACCCAGGTTCTGAATCTGAAGTTTACTGTCATGGTGGAGAATTTCGGCGTCAGCAAACCATTGCTGCTGTGGATCAACGACGGTTTGATGGCAATATTTTTTCTATTGGTTGGACTGGAATTAAAACGCGAAGTTGTTGATGGCCAACTATCCAGCCCCGATCAAATCGCGCTACCGGCACTGGCTGCGATTGGTGGATTGGCCGTTCCGGCATTGATTTACTGGTTGATTAACCGTGACAACCCGCAGGGCATCGACGGCTGGGCGATACCAACGGCAACGGACATTGCCTTCGCGCTGGCAATATTGAGTTTGCTGGGAAGCCGAGTGCCAGCCAGCCTGAAAATATTCCTCACGACTATTGCGATATTTGATGACCTTGCCGCTATCATCATCATTGCGGTGTTTTACTCTGCCGACCTGAGCACCTCTTCCCTGGCTATGGCTGGTGCTGGCATTGCCGTACTGTTTGTACTCAACCGTCTGGGTGTACAAAGCCTTGCCGCCTACCTCATCGTCGGTATTTTCATTTGGTTGTTCGTGCTCAAGTCCGGTGTTCATGCAACGCTTGCCGGCATCGTGGTTGCATTATTTATCCCGCTAAAAGGCTGCGAAGACCATTCTCCATCACGTCACCTCGAACATATCCTGCACCCCTGGGTTGCCTACGGTGTGCTACCTATATTTGCTTTTGCCAACGCAGGCGTTTCATTTGCCGGTGTTAGCAGTGATGCGGTGCTTGGGACAGTTTCAACCGGTATTGTTCTGGGTCTGTTTTTTGGAAAGCAGGTGGGGGTTTTTGGTATGACTGCACTTGCGGTGGGTCTCGGGTTCGCCAAAAAACCTGAGGGTTCCAGCTGGGCCATGTTATATGGCATCGCTTTGTTATGTGGTGTGGGCTTCACCATGAGCCTGTTTATCGGCAGCCTGGCATTTGAGCACGGCGGCTTTTCACAAGGCGCAGCGCTCAGAATCGGCGTCATCAGCGGTTCAGTTGCATCGGCCTTTTGCGGCTGGCTGGTTTTACACCTGAGTCTTCCAAAAGCCGGGTAAACACCCAGGCTTTATTCACTCCATAAATTATATTGAAGCAGCCAGTTCGCTTCCTTCACGTATTGCAAACTTGGCGTCCAGCTCGGCTGCCTTGTGTGCACCACCAATTACATGGGGTGATAAGCCCCTTTCTTTCAGAATAGCGACCAGGTCCTGGTTACTGACCTGCCCTGCGCATATAACGACATGATCAACTTCCAGAAGCTGTTCTTTTCCATCGATGCTGATATGCAAACCATGGTCGTCGATCCGTTCATAATTCACACCTCCCAGCATATGTACGCCGCGGTGCTTCAGGCTTAAGCGGTGTATCCAACCTGTGGTTTTACCCAGCGTTTTCCCAAACTTGCCGGGCTTGCGTTGCAATAACCATATTTCACGTGCAGATTTTGGCGGTTGGGCTTTGATGCCCTTCACACCGCCCCTGGCTTCAAATGTCTGATCAATACCCCACTCGCGCGCAAAAGCTTCGAATGACTGGCTACTGTCGCCATGCTCATCCGAATGGCTCAGGAACTCAGCCACATCAAAACCAATTCCACCGGCGCCGATAAGGGCAACACTGTTGCCAATTTCGACCTTGTTGGTAAGGACGTCAATGTACGAAACGACCTTACTGTGATCGATACCGGGTAAATCAAGCTCCCTCGGGTAAACGCCGGTTGCCAATACCACCTCGTCATAACCGGCCAAATCCTCGGCGGATATTCGTGTGTTTAATTGTAAATCGACACCACTTCTATCGACTTCCCCACGAAAGTAATCCAGGCTCGCACTGAACTCTTCCTTGCCGGGTATTTTCTTGGCCATGTTGAACTGTCCACCGATTTCATCTGCCTGGTCAAACAGGCTGACCCGGTGACCCCGGCGTGCAGCGACGGTGGAAAACGCCAGGCCTGCCGGACCCGCACCCACAACCGCGATGGCTTTTACGTTTTTAGTTGGCAGGTAGTTCAATTCTGTTTCGCGGCATGCCCGCGGATTAACCAGGCAGGAACAGGTCTTACGGTTAAAGGTATGATCGAGGCAGGCCTGATTACAGGCAATACAGATATTGATTTCTTCCGGGCGCCCCTGGCGTGCTTTTTTGACAAACTCCGCGTCGGCCAGCAATGGTCTTGCCATAGAAACCATATCAGCGTCACCACGGGCCAGGATATCCTCTGCGACCTCCGGTGTATTGATCCTGTTGGTCGTGACCACGGGTATCTTTACCTCCGGTCGCATCCTGCCAGTCACCCAGCTAAACGCACCACGCGGGACCATCGTTGCAATGGTTGGTATGCGTGCCTCGTGCCAACCAATACCGGTATTAATAATCGTAGCGCCCGAGGCTTCCGCCATTTTCGCCTGCTCTACGATCTCGTCCCAGCTGTTGCCGTCAGGTAACAGATCCAGCATGGACAAACGGTAGATAATAATAAAATCCTTGCCAGCGGCTTCGCGGCACCTTGAAAGAATTTCTTCCGCAATACGATAGCGGTTGCGGGTGCTGCCGCCCCATTGATCCGTGCGCTTGTTCACGTGGGCAGTGGTGAATTCGTTTATGAAATAACCCTCCGAACCCATGATTTCAACGCCGTCGTAACCTGCATCGCGAGCCAGTTTTGTCGCTCGCACAAAAGTTTTTATCTGTTTTTCAACACCTTTGGCTGACAGTGCCTTTGGTTTGAATGGAGTAATCGGGGATTGAATTGCACTGGGTGCGACACTCAACGGGTGATAACTGTAGCGACCACCATGCAGTATCTGCATACAAATCTTGCCATCGGCTTCATGCACTGCAGAAGAAACCAGCTTGTGCCGGGGTACCTGCAGACTGTTGAACAAACCGGAGGGTTCCGGTAACAAAGAACCGCGCAAGCCAGGAGCGATACCCCCGGTGACAATCAAGCCGACCTCACCTGCCGCACGCTCCGCAAAATATGCTGCAAGTCTCGGGAAATCCTTTTTATGATCTTCCAGCCCGGTGTGCATGGAACCCATCAAGACACGGTTCTTCAAGGTGGTAAAACCTAGGTCCAGGGGTGATAGCAAATGCGGGAAACGGGAATCAACGGACATTAGAAAACTCCTCAAATAATTTTCCTAGTAACTTACGTACTTCAACCATGGCGTCTTTGAGCGTGGCTTCAATGGCTTCCATGGTCACCGGTTCTGTCTCCAGGCCAGCCGCCCAATTGGCATTAATACAAAGACTGGCATAGTCCAGTCCGGCTTCACGGGCCAATGCTGCTTCGGGCATGGAGGTCATACCCACCAGGTCACAACCATCCTGCTTCAATCGTTTCACTTCTGCAGCGGTTTCCAACCTGGGACCCTGGGTTACGCCAATACAGCCGCCATCGGTTAAATCGACATTTGCAAGTGCTGATGCCTTGGTTAAAGCTGAGCGTAAACGGCCACCAAATGGCTTTGCAAACTCAATGTGCGCCAACTCGTCATTTGCCGTCATACTAAATGTATGTTCCCTGCCAAAGGTGTAATCGATCAGTTGATCCGGAACGACCAGTGTTCCCGGTAGATTTCTGTTGCTAATAGCACCAACGGCATTGACAGCAATAATACCTTCTACCGCCAGTTGCCTGAACGCATCGATGTTCGCCCGGTAGTTCACCGCATGCGGCGGGATTTCGTGCTTTTCACCATGACGTGGCAGAAAAAACACCTGCAGATCTCCCACACCATACTCAGTCAGCTCTGCTGATGGCTGACCATAGCTGCCGGCAAGCTGATGTGACCTGGCAGCGGTACCCCAGTGATCTAAACCGGTACCACCTATCAGACCCAAACGTCGCATCAGTCTTCCTCTAGCACCAGGATTTCATCCAGGTGCCGCCACTCCTCATAAACATCCATACCGCAGCCAAACACATACACATCGGGTACATCGAGACCGACAAAATCGACATAATCCCGGGACAGGCCACGGTCATGGATTTTACGAACCAGGGAAGCCATCTTTACAGAACCTGCCTTGCGTTTCTCCACAGAACCCTTAATCGCCGCAAGCGTATGGCCTTCGTCAAAAATATCGTCGACGATCAGGACGTTTTTTCCTTCCAGGTCCAGACGGGGCGGCACCCGGTATTCCAACTCCGCACCATACAGGCCGCCGCGGTAACGGGTTGCGTGAACAAAATCCATCTGGATTGGCATTTTTAGCTGCGTCACCAACCAGGCCGCCGGGATGATAGCGCCGGTAAGAACCGAAACCAAGATCACTGGCTCATCACCATAAAATTCGTTGATTTCATCCGCCATTTTCTTCACCGCGGCACTGACTTCATCACGATTAAAAAGAACCCGGGAATTCTCCAGTATCTTGTGCGCTTCAGGGGTGTTGCTCATACCCATTTTGATTGCTCCAACTCTAATTCTGCGATTGATTTTTTCCATTGCCGCCACTCACCTACCCGCTCCATCTCTTCACGGGTAGCCGTAAGCCGGCCTTTCAGTCTTTTAAGGGCGAGATCTGCATCCCCAAAGGTTTTATTGTACGCCAGTAAGTCGCGTACATCTTGCGGATCGCAGACAAGAACGGCATCGCAACCGGCCAGCAGGGAATCCTTCACCCGTTCAACCAGACCACCTGCGACTTTGGCCGCGTACATACCCAAATCATCGGAGAATATGGTGCCCTGGTAAGCCAGTTTTTGACGAAGTATGGTTTTGATCCAGTAAGGGGAGTAACCGGCCGCTCGTTTATCCACTTCCGGGTACAGGACATGCGCCATCATCATGGCGTCCAGTTTTTGGCTCAAGGCCGCAAAAGGCTGCAAGTCCAATGCTTCGATCTCCGCAAGCGGTCGTGGATCACAGACATCATCCGTGTGTGAATCCGCGATCACCGAGCCATGACCCGGAAAGTGTTTGCCGGTGGCAGCCATGCCGGCATCGTGCATACCGCCAATATAGGCGGCGGATAACTCAATAATTGCGGTGCTTTCTGCTGCGAATGCACGGTCACCAATCACCACGCTGCGATCACCGATATCCAACACCGGTGCAAAGCTCAGATCAACACCGCAGAGCAATAATTCGGTTGCCATAACACGGCCATGCCGGTAGGCAAAATCGAGTGCAAGGGAAGCCGATTGCGCATACATTTTCCCCAATACAGCCAGCGGCGGCAAACGTGTAAACCCTTCCCTGAAGCGTTGCACACGACCGCCTTCGTGATCAACACAGATCAGCAAGTCGCGACCGGCGATCTCAATGATCGACGCTGTAAGATCCGATAACTGTGGGATATCCCGGTAGTTACGGGAAAACAACACCACACCGCCAACGGCAGGGTTTCGCAGCCACTCTCTTTCTTCAGTACTGACCTCAAAACCGGCTAATCCGATCAATATCGGCCCCAGGGTTTTAATTGTCCCTGGATGTGCAGCATCGGTGGTCATGAGACGGGTTCCTCAGGTTCACGTGTAAACAAGGCTATAGCCTCGCTGTGGGGAGTATGTGGAAACATGTTGATGATACCGGCACCCTGTAAATCAAAGCCATATTGGTTGACTAAAAGTCCCGCGTCTCTTGCCAGGGTTTCGGGATTGCACGATATATACAGCACGTGGCTTACCTTGCTGGCGGCGATCCAGGGTAACAATTCCTGCGCGCCGGAACGTGGCGGGTCCAACAGGATCTTATTGTATTGTGCATCCGGCCACGGTGGCTTTTTGCACGGCTTATACAAGTCGGCGGCAAAAAACTCCACGTTTTCCAGGCCATTGAACACGGCATTGGAGCGTGCACGCTCGACCATATCCCGGGAGCCTTCAATACCTGTCACCTGTCCCGCCCGGATAGCCAGTGGCAATGTAAAATTACCCAGCCCGCAAAACAGGTCAAGAATGTTGTCCCCTGGCTGCGGATCCAGCAACGCCAGCGCGCGCATAACCATCTGCTGGTTGAGTTCCCCGTTCACCTGGATGAAATCCAACGGTTCAAATTTAAAGCGTAGACCCAGTGGTTCAATCGCATATTCCAGCTGAAAATCTGCGGGTGCCAGTAGCTGAATGCTATCCGGACCGGCCGACTGTAAAAATACACCCAGGCCCGTCTCAACAGCGAATGACCGCAGGCTTTCCACATCAGGCAATGATAGCGCCGTCATATGACGGATGATCATCGCGCAGCGTTCGTCACCACAGGCCACTTCCACCTGGGGAATGGCGGCACGGCATTCCAGTGTCTCTATCAAACGTGCCAATTTCGGCAAAGCTTCTGCTACTACCGGATGCAGAATATGACAATCATCCATATCCGCCACATAACGGCTATTACGTTCGCGAAAACCAACCAGCACACGGTCTTTAGCGGCAACATCACGCACCGAGAGACGGGCTTTGCGGCGGTAATTCCACTGTGGACCACTCAGCGGTGTATAAACAGAAGCAGCCTGGACCATGCCGGTATCCTGCAGATGCTGCAAAAGCGATCTCTCCTTTCGGTCCAACTGGGCATCCATGGATAAATGCTGGAGGCTGCATGCACCGCAATTACCGAAATGGGGGCAACAAGGCTCAACCCTGTCAGGGGATGACTGTAGTACTTCCAGGGTTTCTGCCTTACCCCTCAGGCTTCTACCGAACAGGTAGCGGGCAATGACTTTTTCACCCGGCAAGGCATCATAAACACGCAGGCTTTTTTGTTCAAAAACAGTAGTGCCCAAACCCTTGGAATCGAGTGCCTCGATATCCAGTTCAAATGGCTGATCGGATAGTTTTTTACGGCTACGCCCCATTAATCTACATCCCGGCTTGAAATAACATATCTAATGTAATTTATCATATATATATCTTAATCAATT
>RCNC010006392.1_pt1 | contig 10410 bp, 5 predicted proteins | sample 2041301 | NCBI WGS metagenome assembly RCNC01 (sample SAMN09708231, study PRJNA481090) | Marine sediment metagenome, whole genome shotgun sequencing project. | biome: marine sediment; feature: ocean; material: sediment; isolation source: Sewage treatment plant 13A marine sediment (STP13A) ... | reverse complement strand
ACACTGATGGTGACCCCGAAGACCCACATCGAAGCGAGCACCCCGATGATCGCGAAGGGAACTGAAAACATGATCACAAACGGGTGGAGGAGGCTTTCGAACTGTGAGGCCATCACAAGGTAGACCATGAAGATGGCGAGCCCGAACGCCAATCGCATCGAGCTGAACGACGTCGCCATTTCTTCCTCCTGGCCGCCAAGACGCCAGTCGTAGCCGGACGGCCAATTCATATTCTCGAGAGACGCCCGGACGTCGCGGGTGGCCGATCCCAAATCGCGACCGGCGAGATTGGCGGTAATGCGGGCAATGCGGCTGCCATCGGCGCGTCGGATCTCGGCCGGCCCTTCCAACTCGACGACCTCGGCGACTGCCGAAAGCGGAATTGCGGTCGTCCCGGCGTGGGTGATGGTCAGATTCTTGAGTGCGCTTGCTGAACCTCGAAACTGCTCAGCGGCCCGAATCCGGATATCGATAGTACGGTCCGAACGCGTGATGTCGGTCGCGATTTCACCCTGGACCATCGATCGCAGAACGGACGCGACATCGGAGACGCCGAGCCCGTAGGCAGCAAGCCGGTCGCGGTTGAGGTGGACCTGAAGCTCGGGGTGTCCACCTTCGGTGGAGGAGCTGACGTCGGCGAGGCCGTCGATGGCGCGAAATCTCTTCACCGCCTCGTCGGCGAGGCGTTCCAGGAGCTCGAGGTTGAATCCCCGGATCTCGACCTCGATCGCGGTTTTGAAGCTGAAGTACGAGGGTCGGCCGAAGCGGGCGACGATCGGCGGTCGTTCACCTGAGTCCGCCGATCGAGTATTTCCGCCAAAAACCAGATTGTCAGCTTCAATTGCCTCACGGATCGTTTTCATGGCGCCATCTTCGAGCTCACGCGATACCGGAGGCTCGAGGGTGACGTTGATCTGGCCGAGATACTCGCGGAGCTCGCCGGCGGTGCCGCCCTGCTCGTTGGAGGTGCCGGCTATGGTGTACGCGGTACGAATATTTTCGACAGTATCTGCGGCCTTGGTGAGCTCGATGAGTCGCCGGTCGGTGACCTCGAGGCGGGTGCCGGGCGGTAGCTCGATGTCGGCGTAGAACTCGCCCTGGATGAGCTCGGGGATGAGTTCGGACCCGAGAACACGGAGGAAGCCGAGGCTGCCGACAAAGAGGATCACGGTCACCGCGACTACAGTCAGCGGCCGGGACAGCACACTGCGAATGGACTTTGAGTAGCGTTCTCCTACGGCTTCGAGCGATCGGTCGAAAAGGTCGAGCAGGGGACTGAATATGGCGGCCGCGAATCGACCCACAGCGTGCGCCCCGCCCAGAACAACTGAAAGTAGTCCAGTAGTGGCGAAGAAGACCGCTTTGCCCAACCAGCGAATGGGCGCTGCAGTCTGGCTTTCATCGTCAGCCGATTCCGAGGTCGGCTCGGCCCGGAACTCTCGCGACGCGAGCATCGGAATCAGGGTCAGTGCCACGATCAGGGAGATCACCAACGAGAACGCTACAGTCAGGGCCTGGTCGCGGAAGAGCTGGGCGGCGACACCCTCGACAAAGACGATGGGCACGAAGACGCATATGGTGGTGAGTGTCGAGGCGGTGATTGCCCGGCCGACCTCGGCGGTGCCAACTCGTGCGGCCTCGACTTCGTCGAGTCCGTCATCCCGCTTGCGCTGCACCGCCTCGAGGACGACGATGGCGTTGTCCACCAATAATCCGACCCCGAGGGTCAGACCTCCCAACGACATGATGTTGAGTGAGATGTCGGCCACGTACATGAGAAAGAAGGTCGCGACCACCGACACCGGAATCGAGACCGAGATGATGAGGGTCTTCTTGACCGATCGTAGGAAGAGGTAGAGCACCGCGATGGCCAGCAACCCGCCGTAGAACGCCGTCTCCAGGACCTCGCTCACCGCCTGTCGGATGTATCGCGCCTGGTCGGTGATGATGTCTACGTGCAAATTCGGGTCGAGCCGATTGAGCTCGTTGCGCAGGCTGCCAAGACGTTCCGTAACAGCGTTCGAGACCGTGACCGTGTTGGTGCCACCCTCTTTGTAGATCGCCAGCTCAACCGACTCCGCGCCATCGATGCGGGTGATGATCTCGCGCTCCTTGTGACCGGTGTAGACGCGAGCCACGTCGGAAAGTCGGACAATCGCGTCACCCGTGCGCTGGACGACAATGGAGCGCATGTCCTCCGGTCGTACGAACTCGTTGAGGGTACGAACCAGATACTCGGTGTGGCCGTCGCGGAGGCTGCCGCCGGTGATATTGACATTCTCGGCCGCCAACCGATTGGAGATCTGTCCGACCGAAAGACCGAGCGAAGCCAGCTTGCGCTCGTCGAGATCGACCTGGATCTCCTCCTCGAGACCGCCAGAAACCACCACCGCGGCGACGCCCTCGATGCGTTCGAGTGCCCGTTTGATGTCCTCTTCGCCGAGGAAACGGAGTCGGGCGAGTTCGTCCGAGCCGTAGAGCCCGATGCGCATGATGGGGTCGAGGGAGGGATCGTACTTCAGGAGCACCGGCAGCTCGGCGTCCATCGGCAAACGGACGCGGTCGAGCCGGTCGCGGACATCGAGGGCGGCGAAGTCCATGTTGGTGTTCCACGCGAACTCGAGGGTCACTTCGGACACGTCCGCTCTGGACGACGAGGTCACGCGGACGACATTGTTGACCACACCAACTGCGTTCTCGATCGGGCGGGTCAGCAATGACTCGATTTCGATCGGTGCGGTTCCCTCGTAGGTGGTGCGGACGGTGAGTGACGGGTAGGAGATGTCGGGCAGGAGATTGACCGCCAGATTAGATTACGGAATGCCACGATTCCGAAAACGACTGCTGCCACCGAGAAAATGAAGACCGTCACCGGTCTGCGAATCGACAGATCGACGATCTTCATCGCGTCAGGCCACGGGTAGGTGGTTGATATTCACCACCAAGACACCAAGAGCACCAAGAAGAAATTCTGGGTCTGAGAGATGAAATGGAGGTGGTTCTTTTAATTGCCGAACCTCCAACACAAATGACTTCCTTGGTGTCCTTAGCCCCCACCGTTTCGGCGAATCTGCTTGATGACCTCCTCGATGCGCTCGTCCGAGAGGCCGAACTGTTTCATGCGTTCTTTGATCTGTTCGAGCTCCTCAGGAGAAGCCTCCTTGATTCGTTGAGCCATCATCGGCGGGATCTCACCATCGGCTGCCAGTCCCCTGCCGTCGCCTCGACCGCCACCCTCGTCGGGTTGCCCGCGGCCGGCACCGGGGCCTCCGCCTTCACGCCTCTGTTGCAGCCGCCGCTCGATCTCTTCGTCCGACATCCCGCGTTCCTTCATCCGCTGGCGCATCATCTCGACTGCTTCTGGTGGTGGTCCGGAAGAGTCATCGGTTGTTGATGCTGGTGCCGGAGGCTCGTCGCCGATCACCGTGACTGGGGTGCCGTCAGCGAGACCGTCTTGACCGACGACGATCAGCAGATCGCCCTCAGAGATTCCTTCGAGCACCTCCACCAGGTTCTCGGAGCGCAGCCCGAGTTGCACCTCGCGGCGCTCGGCGTCATCACCTGATTTGACAAAGACAGTGTCCCCGAGCGAGTCGAGGACGAGCGCGTCACGCGGGATCACGATGGCATCGTCGTGGGTATCGGTCTGCAGATAGACCGAGGCAAACATCCCTGGCCGCAGCTTGTTCTGACCCTCGACCTCGAGGGTCACGGTAAATGTTCCGGTGGCGGCATCGACCGTCGGGCGGAGCCTCGCCACTTCGGCCGAGAAACTGTCACCCGGGTAGGCCTCGACCCGGATATGTGCGAGTTGTCCGATTCGGACGTGCGGGAAGTCCTTTTCCGGAACCTCGAACCGGCACAAGAGCGGCGTGAAGTCCGAGATTCGGAAGAGGGTGATTCCGGGTGTGACGTACTGCGCGAGCTTGATATCTCGAGTGACGACAAGAGCGTCAAATGGGGCCGTTATTTCGGTATAGGCGAACTGTATCTCGGCACTCTCGAGCTGGGCTTCGGCTGAGCTCAGCTTAGACAACGCTGTGTCATATGCTTCCTGGCTGACTAACCCCTGGTCCCACGAACTCTTGGCACGGTCAAAAGCCAATTTCGCCTCATCGCGGGCAACGGAGGAGATCGCGACCTGATTCCGCGCTTCGCGCTCGTCGATGCGGGCGATGAGCTGGCCGGCGCGGATCAGACGCCCTTCCTCGGTGTTGATCTCGGTCACGGGCCCGGAGGTGCGCGCAACAATGTCGACCTCGTTCTCAGCCTCGAGGGTGCCGTTGGTCTCGATATACTGGGAGATCGAGCGCCGCAGAATGGGCTCGACCTGGACAGGGACCGCCGCCGACGGTTGGCCACCGCCCATCATTCCACCCATGCCAGCGGGTCTGCCGCCGCCCTCACGGCGTCCTGAGTCGTCGGAGCCGCCGCAGGCGGCGAGGGTGAGGAGAGTGAGGGCGAGAGCTGCGAGTTTGATCTTCATGAGTTTTTCCGTTGGGTGATGTTTGGGTCGGTATTTCCGTCGGGGACGGGCACGGGCACGGGCGCGGGGGCGGCCCTAAGGGCCGCCGTGGCGATACGGCGGACAAAGTTGGAGAGGTCGTCGATCAGCGAATACACGGTGGGGATGACCATCACCGTAAGAAATGTGGAGGTGGTGAGTCCACCGAGGATCACCAAACCGACCGGGGCCCAGAAAGCTGCGCGTCCGTCGGGAGCGCCGAAGACGCTCGGAAGGAAGTAGCCGGCGACCATCGGTGACAGACCGAGGACAGTCGTCATCGCCGTCATCAGGATCGGCCGCAGGCGGTGTCGCCCGCCGAGGACGATCGCTTCGTCACGTGGCAGGCCCTGTTGGCGCAGACGGTTGATGTGATCGACCAGGACGATGGCGTTGTTGACGACAATGCCGGCTAGGATAATGAGGCCCATGTCGGAGCTCGAAGATCGGGCCTGGCCGGTGAGGGTCATGATGATGCCGACACCGATGAAGGCAAAGGGCACCGAGAACATGATCGTAAAGGGCTGGGCAAAACTTTCGAAGAGCGACGCCATCACCATGTAGATCAGCACCAGGGCGAAGAGCAGCAGGAAGAGGGCTTCACCGGCATCCTGCTCACCCCGCATCCAGTCCTCGCCCTCCACGACTTCGTAGCCGGCGGGAAGGTTGAGGCCCTCGATGGCACCCTGAGCCATTCGCTGGGCCATGAAGGCCGGGGTCCCGGTTTCGGTGTCGGCCGTGATCGTGATCATGGATTGGCGGTCGATGCGCTCGATCGAACGCGCTCCCCGTGCGGTCTCGAAGTCGGCGACTGCGCCAATGGTCAGCCTGCTGTCACCAAAACCGACAGGCAGCTTCTTGAGCTGATCGAGAGTCTGCCGGTCCTCCTCACGGTGCTGGACGACGACATCGAGCTCGCGGTCCTCGACCTCGAAGTAGGAAACGGCCCGCGATGACAGGGCTGATGAAACGCTCTGGCCGACCGCCTGCGACGACAGACCCGAAGCGAGGATCCGTTCGCGGTCGGGCCGCACCAGCACCTCTTCGTCCCCGCTCTCGAGGGAGGAGTCGGCGTCTCGAATCCCTGGCAGCGCCGACAGCGCTGCGACGGCTCGCTTCGCATACAGCTCGAGGATCTCGAATCGTTGGCCCCGTACCTGGACCTCGACGTTCGAGCCGGAACCGTGTCGACCACGCTGGGAGCGGGAGAGGGTGAAGGTGACACCGGCTCTGATCGGCATCAGAGCCTCGATGCGGTCTCGAATCGTGCCGGTGTCGAGCTTGCTGGCTTCCTCGTCGACGAGGTAGATGTCGAAACGGTTATCCCTGGACCACCCGCGCGAACGGCCGCTGCCGCGCCGGAAGCTGTGCGTGATGTTGGCGATCTCGAGCTCGTCGCGGTTCTCATCGAGGAGGGAGTAGACCTCGTCATAAAGTGACCGCTTCTGCTCCACCGAATAGCTCTTTGGGGTGTCCACCATCACCGTCAGCTGACGCTCGAATGAGGAGGCGGAATGGGAGCGCTCGATGTTCTGATAGAGGTGCCACGAGCCCACCAGGGTCACGATGACCGCGAGAGCGAAGGCCAGTCGGTGCCCGAGCATGAAACGGAGGGTGCTTGCGTATGCGGCCGAAAAACGGTTCCACAGTGCGCCCTCTCGCTTTCGTTCGCCGCCGAGAATGCGCGCCGCCACCATCGGTACGACCGTGACCGCGACCACCAACGACGCCGCCATCACCACGACAACCGTCAGCCCGATATTCTTCATGAAGATGGCAAAGCGACCACCCGAGGACAGGAAGACCATTGGCAGGAAGACGCAGACCGTGGTCAGAGTCGATGCGGCGATTGGAAGGACCACCTCGGAGGCACCATGCAGGGTCGCCGTACGCGCGTCCTCACCGAGGTCCTCGTGGTGTCGGAAGATCGACTCGATGACGACGATCGAGTTATCAACCAACATGCCGATCGAAAGCATGAGACCCATCAGCGACATAATGTTGAGGGTCAGATCGGTCCAACCCGCCTGCCGCGAGAGGTACATGAAGACGAAAGTCACGACCACCGACACCGGAATCGCGATCGCCACCAGCACGGTGCTCCGAAATCGTCGCAGGAAGAGGTACATGAAGAGCACCGCGAGCGTGCCGCCGAGGAGGCCTGTATTGCGCAATTCATTGAGGCCGTTTCGAACGTCCTCCGAATCGTCGCGGTAGATGTTGATTTGGAGGCCCTCCGCTTCGGGAAGCCTCTCGATGGCCTCGATCTCCTCCTTGGCGCTGTCGATCATCCCCAAAAGATTGCCGGTCGAGGCCTTGTAGAGCTGAACGCTCAGCGCCTCCTGCCCGTTGAGAAAGTCCCACTCCTCCTGCTCAGGGTAATCCATGACCACCTCGGCGACGTCGCCGAGCCGTAGACCTCCGCCGAGAGGCAGGGCGCGAATCTCGTCGAGGGTTGTGAGCTTGCCCTCGACGCGGAAGAGGAAACTTCGTGAGCCCTCGCGAACGGTACCCGCCGATATCGCCTGGTGATTCGAGCGGATCACCGACGACACATCGCGGACGTCGATGCCCAACGAGGCCATGCGGTCGGGGATCAGGTTGACCTGGACCTCCCGGGTCTCGTCGCCGCGCACCTGGACATCAGCCACTCCTTCGAGGCGCTGCAGGCGGCGAACGATCACATCCTCGGTAAACCGGTAGAGGCGCTCGCGTGGCCAGTCGGCGCTGATGTGGAACCGCATGACCGGTCGGTTGGAGGACTGAAACCTCCGAATTTGCACCCGCTCGAGGTCGTCGGGTAGCCGGTAGCGGACGCGGTCCACGCGGTCACGGACATCGACCGCGGCCAGATCCATGTCGGTTCCGTCAACAAAGCGAATGCTGATGTTCCCGGAAGATGCGGTTGACACGGCGGTCAGGCTTTCGATGCCGTTGATGGTGCTGAGGCTGTCCTCGAGAGGTCGGACGATCAAGCGTTCGGTCTCGGCCGGCGAGGACGAGGGGTAGGGGGCGCTGACCGAAATATGAGAGGACGAGAATGTTGGGAGGAACTCCAGGGGCAGCCGGTCGAGTGACAGCCAGCCCAGAACGAGCACACCGAGCACCGCCATGGCCATCGTGACCCGGCGCTCTACCGCAAAGCGGATGATTGGGTTGACCTTCATTCCTTTTCACCTTACGGCAGGGTCAAAGACAGCCACTCGATTTCAGGATCCATTCTGCTGCGCACGTCTCCGCCAGCGCCGCCCATTCCGCCGCCGTCCATTCCACCCTTTCCACTCATGCCGCCGCCCATCCCTCCGAGTCCACCGCCGCCCATTCCGCTCGGTGGGCCGCTGCCCATGCCGCCACCCCCTCGGCCTCCCTGACCACCCGAGCTGCCGGACTCTTCCTTCATGGCCGCCTGCAGCGATTTCATTTCTGCCTTCGTCATGCCGCCAATCTGGACACCGATCGCCATCTGCCGTCTCTTTGCCGGGCTCGCGTCGGCTATCTTGCCGCCGATGTCGGCGATGGGGATCTTCAGTTCGTAGCAGAAGACACCCTCGTTGAAGGCGGAGGCGGCCGTCGGACCTGCGTTGTTACTCTCGTCTCCCGTTTCCGTGACGCCCATCCGGATCACGGTCAGCTGACCCGGTACCTGGCGCATGCTGGAGAGTGAGAGAGGCGGACCTCCACGGCCGGGTTGCCCTGATCCTCCAGTTTCGGCTCCCTTTCCTTCTTGTTTAGGGTCCACATCTTCGAAATGCTCGGCGATTTGCTTGGATCCCGGATATCGCACGGCGAACTCTTCCTTCTTATTCTTGGTCTTGCCGTCACCGTTGATCCACAGGGTGACCCCGCGCATCAAGAGCCGACGGGCCAGCCCGTCGTCGGCAAATCGGTACATCACGTAAAGATTGTCATCGTCGTGGGCGATCGCTGAGACGTGCAGACTGTCCTTGAGGTAGTTCATGGGCACCCCCTCCCAGTCGGCAGGATCCCCGTCGAGCACGATGCGATCACCTATCGGGCTGCTCTCGATCTTTTTTGCCGCGGAGGCGTTCGGGCCGCCAACCAGGATGATCGACAAGAGCAACGCTGCACAGAGTTTCGTTCTCTTCATGATGCCTCCAACAAAAAGACGCGCGGCGACCTTCCGGCCGCCGCGCAGGAGGGAGGAGGGGAATCTAACTAGATGAATGGCGTCCGCCGCCACGGCGGGCCTTGCCACTGCCGAAACTACCGCGCAGCTCCTGAAGCTGCGCGAGTTGCTCAGGGGTCAGAACCTCGAAGGCGTCTGCCTTGGCCTGTCCGGCGACAACCCCCAGCTCGGTCTGGATTTCGTGCTGAATTGTTGCATGAGCGCGAAAGTCGTCCGCGTTGAAGTAGGTCGGATCCTCGTGGGCCGCACGATAGGCCTCGCGACCGTCACGAAGCTGCTGGGCGAAGCCCTCGATTTTCGGCCGTGCCTCGTCGACGATGGTTTGGATTTGGGCGAGTTGCTCGTCGCTCAGGCCGAGCTCCTCGGCCAGGCGCGGGAGCATGCGCTCGAAAAAGCCTAGCCCGTCGGCGCCATCGTGGTCGCCATGCCGACCGGGGCCGCCGCCGTGGGGCCCCTGGCCGCCTCCCCAGGCACCGCCGGATCCGGTCCCGTCTCCCGGGCCGGGCCCCATCTGGGCGAGGGCCGTCGTCGGTGCAGCGAGGACCACAACTGCTGCGATCGTCAGGATAATGTGTCGTGCTTTCATGTCTGCCTCCTGTGTTGCCGCTCGTGCGGCTTGTTCAGTCGTGAAGTGAAACGTTCGCGACACCTTCATTGTTGACCCTTTTGCGCAATGAAACACGTTGCTTTCGTAAAGAAAGATCAAGAGTGAAGACAGGCTGGTAGGATCGGTGAGATGGCGATTCTGATTATCGATGACGACACGGAGCTCTGCGAACTGGTCACCGAGTATCTCGAGGACGAAGGACTCGATGTCGACTCGGTCCACGACGGTGTCGCGGGCGTCGAGCGGTGTCATGCCATAGAGCCGGATCTCGTGATCCTCGATGTCATGCTGCCCGGGCTTGGCGGATTTGCGGTCCTGAGCAAGATCCGCGAGACCTCGAAGGTGCCGGTCATCATGCTCACTGCGCGTGGCGAGGAAGTGGATCGGATCGTCGGTCTCGAGATGGGGGCCGACGACTATCTTCCGAAGCCTTTCAATCCGCGGGAGCTGGTGGCCCGCATCCGCGCCATTCTTCGCCGCACCGCGGGCGCTGACGCGGTCGACGATGAATCTGCGGTGATCATCGTCGACGATCTGGAAATGGACATGGGGTCGCGCCAGGTCAGCTGCTCAGCAGGCGAAGTCGATCTCACAGGCGCCGAGTTTGCCGTCCTCGAGACCCTGGTTCGAGCTGCTGGGACAGTGGTGAATCGCGACGAACTGTCGCGCCGGGCCCTTGGCCGTCGTGCTTCCGCGTTCGACCGCAGCCTCGACGTTCATCTTTCAAACCTGCGGAAAAAGCTCGGCCAGTTGCTGGGTGGGGGAGAGCGCATCAAAACGGTCCGTGGGGTCGGATATCTCTACGTTAAGCCCAGCACGGCTTCGCCGTGAGTTGTGAGTTTTGAGTTATGAGTTTTGAGTTACCGCCCACCCTGAACCCTGCATCCTGCATCCTGCATTCTGTATCCGGTTGGTCGGGCGGAAATTCCGAATTCCGAATTCCGAATTCCGAATTCCAAAATCGAGCGATCGAATGAAAAGTTTGTTTCTACGCATCTTCCTCTGGTTCTGGCTGGCGATGGTTGTTCTGGGCGCGTTGCTGGTGGTGACGTCGCCCTTTTTTACCCAATCGCGCTCACGCGTTGATCGCTGGCAGCAGGGGGCGGAAACCTGGGCCCAGGAACGGGTGAATCATGCCGCACAGGCGATCGC
>RCNC010003390.1_pt1 | contig 10411 bp, 5 predicted proteins | sample 2041301 | NCBI WGS metagenome assembly RCNC01 (sample SAMN09708231, study PRJNA481090) | Marine sediment metagenome, whole genome shotgun sequencing project. | biome: marine sediment; feature: ocean; material: sediment; isolation source: Sewage treatment plant 13A marine sediment (STP13A) ... | reverse complement strand
CCGGGGCCATCCGGAGGTGATCGACCGGAGTCTGGGTCGGCTTTTCCGCGATGATCTGAGACCCGACAACATAGGTGGTCGCGGGGGTTTCCACCTGTTTCTCAGCTTTTTTTGAGGCTGAAACCACGAAGCCACCCAGGCCAATGACCTCCTGTTCGAGGGAAAAGTCCAGCAGCGTGGTTTCCCCGGCCGTCACGACGACATTTTCGATGGTCCGAGTAGCGTACCCCTGGAACTGGGTTGTCACCGCATAGGTTCCAGCGGGGACCGCCAATCGGTAGACTCCTGACGCGTTGGAGATCATCCCCGAAGCCACCCCTCCTCCCTCAATCTGGATTTGAGCCCCCTGCAAGGCTATCCCGGAATTGGCCATAGTGACCCGTCCGGCGATAGTCCCTTGTTGGGCCTGAAGAGGGTTCGTAAACCCGATGATGGCGACGCAGATGAAACTGAGGAGTAAGGAACGGAACGATCGCATTAGCTGGCCTCGCTCTGGGCAGAGGGCGAATACCACGGTTAAACAATTGGGGCGAAGTTACACCGGACAATTGGCGTTAGGCAAATGTTTCCTTTGGGAAAATTGCTTACGGTCTGATTACTTTTCTCTCCCGAAATTCCTTCCGCTACCCTTGCCGCGCCCAGGACAGGCGGCGTAACAATGGTCATCCGAATCCATATGAAGGAGGGGTGATGAGCCGTCCAGGTTTCCTTCGACGCATTCTTTTGCCCGGATTTGTCTTCCAGTCCGTGGTAATTGCCGGGGGCTACGGCACAGGGCGTGAGCTGGCCGAGTTTTTTCTCATGGAGGGTCCCGTAGGGGGCCTCCTGGCAATTCTGGTCTCCACCATCCTGTGGAGCCTGGTTTGTGCTGTTACCTATGAGTTGGCCCGGGTAACCAAGAGCTTCGACTACCGGACCTTCTTCCAGGGGCTCCTGGGTCCCGGCTGGGTCGTGTACGAATTGGCCTATCTGGTCTTCATGCTCCTGGTCCTGGCGGTGATCGCCGCCGCATCCGGATCCCTCCTGGAAGAGACGTTTGGGCTTCCCTACTGGGCGGGTGTGGTTGGAATCATGTTGGCTGTTGGGGTTTTGGTCCTCGGTGGGAGCGGCACCATCGAAAAGGTCATGGCCGGATGGTCCGTCGTCCTCTACGCCGCCTACCTCGCCTTCTTCTTCTGGTGCTTTCACAGCTTCGGTGATCAGATTCTGTCGGCGTTTTCGGGGGATGCACCCAGGGGTGATTGGGGTGTTGCCGGAGTCCGGTACGCCGCATACAACGTTGCTCTCATCCCTCCCCTTCTCTTCCCGATTCGGCATCTCACCAACCGGAAAGAGACCTTCCTTGCAGGGGCCCTGGCAGGCCCCATCGCCATGATCCCGGGCCTTCTCTTCTTCCTTGCCATGGTTGGCCAGTACCCGGGTATTCTGGACCGCCCTGTTCCGGCGAACTTCCTCCTGGAACTCCTGGGCTCACGTTGGTTCCAGATCGTGTTCCAGGTGGTCCTCTTCGGGACCCTCATCGAAACGGGTGCGGGCCTGATTCACGGGATGAACGAACGAATCGCCAAGGTTTTTGAGGAGAAGAATAGGGAAATGCCCAGGTTCACGAGGCCTGGCGTGGCATTCGGCCTCCTCCTGGCGGGGACCCTTCTCGCCGGGGTCGGGCTGGTGGATCTCATTGCCAGGGGATACGGAACGCTGACCTGGGTTTTCCTGGTTGTTTATGTGGCTCCGGTGCTTGTCCTGGGGTCCTGGCGGCTCATGCGTTCGGGGAGAGATTCTCCCTCGACCCCCTGAAGCGGACCATCCGAAGAATTGCCCCGATCCCGAAAACCGGGCCCAGGGCCAGGAACGGGAAGGCCCAGCCCCACCCTGCCGCCTCGGTGATGAGGGGCAGGCCCTGGATGGTGACCATGGTCAGGAGAAACCCAACCGACGTCTGAAGGGTGAGAGCGGTACCCACCCCTTCCTGGGGTGCCACTTCCGTCACCATGGCGCTGAACTGGGCTGAGTCGGCGACAACAAAGAAGCCCCAGATCCATGTGAGGGGAGCGAGGACCCAGAATCCTGCGCCGAAGAAGGGCCCGATCAACAGGCAACAGGCGCCGCTCACAAGCATGGCCATGTTCACCAGCTTTTCCCGACCAATCCGATCGGCGGCCCACCCCCCCCAGACACATCCCAGGCCTCCCGCGGCGATGGCTCCGAAAGAGGCGATTTCCGCAGCCCGGGTGGGTGTGGAGCCCCAGCCGCCCTGCCCCGCCACGGTCGCGCTGGCCAGGAGGAATGCCGGGACCCAGGTCCACATGGCATAGAGTTCCCACATGTGACCCAGGTATCCATAGATGGCCAGGCGGGTTTCCCTATGGCGAGCCACCCGGGAGACGAGGCCCCAGGAGAACGGTGCCCTGGTGAAGGTGAAGGGCCCGTCCCGATAAGCCAGAAAAACCAAAACTCCCCCCACGACCCCACCCAAGGAGGCCCCTGCCACCACTCCCTCCAGGCTCAAGGCCGGTAGGGCTTTCAGGAGGTAGGGAGTCGCCTTTCCCACGGTCAAAGCTCCGACCACGGTCCCGATGGCCAGGCCACGGCTACTCTTGAACCACGTGGAGATCATCTTCATGGCTGGGGGATAGACCCCCGCCAGGAAAAACCCCGTTAAAAACCGGGCCGGGAGAGCCATTTCCAACCCTGGCGCCGTCAATAGGAGGGCATTCGAAGCCGCCGCCAGGATGGCGGTGGTGCTGAAGAGGAATCGAGCCGGGATGATGTCGGCCAGGTTCAAGAGAGCTGCGACAGCGGTTCCGGCCACGAACCCCAACTGGACTGCGGTGGTGAGCCACCCGACCTGGGAGGCCGTCAGGTCCCACCGGAGTTGAAGCTCCGGGCCCACGGCGCTGGCAGTAAACCAGACCGACATGGCAAGCAGCTCCGCAAGGGAGAGGATGGCGAGGATCCGCCAGCCATTCCTCCCGGAGCCCTCAGGCACGGAACTCATCCTCGTTGCCTCCGCCCCGTTCAATCCGAACCATGCTGGAGAGGAGTAGCGGGCGCTCTTCGTTGGACCGTTCGGATCTCCGGAAAGCCGGTCAGGCCACTGGCCTCGGCGGCTTGCTGGAAGTCACCGACCTGGCCCGTCAGGAATGCGTTGAGTCGGGTGACGATACGATCAAGGTTCTCCCCGGCCCGGGCCAGGGTGATCCTCTCCGCCTCTGTTGGTGCATCCCTGGTGAAGGACATGAAGAAGAGGGTCATCCGGTTTGCTTCCACGGTGGCCACGGCCTCACCGATGGACGACGCTCCTGCCCGGACCGAATCGGCCATGGTTCGCAGGTTCTGAGCCTGCTGGGGCTGTAGGGCTCCCAAGGAGCCGGTCACACTCGCCACCCCCTGGGTAACGGACCGGAGTCGATCCTGAAGATCCTGGAGGGTAGCCATCAGGGCCGTCATCTCCTCCACCGCATGTCTCTTTTGGATCCGATCCTCCATGGGAATCTCGACCCTGGGGTCAGGTAGAACCTCCAGGGGCCCGGTGGCTTCGCTACCGCCGGCCAGTACCCTGACCTCAAAGGTGCCAGGAAGGACCTCCAGCCCCTGGGGGCCGAAGAAACCACCATCGGTGCTTTCCCCGGAGGGGTTGGTTTCCCGGAGGTCCCATCCAATGCGATGAATTCCCACAGTGGCCGGCCCCTCCAGGCTCCGAATCACCTGACCCCCCGGGTCCAGAATCTCGATGGTGGCCGATGGGGCTCGGACTGAAGGGCCGATGGAGTAGGTGACCGTTGCCCCGGGAGTTTTGGTCTGCCCCTGGAACATGGCGTCACCGGCGAAATGATAGCCGTCCACGGCCGCCTCCCCCCTCAGGTAGGCCGGTTGGGTGCCGAAGAGATGCAGGGGGGCGGAAAGGAGCTCAGGGGACCCTGCAAGGGCCCTGAGGGGCCGAATGTCGTCCAGGATATAGATGGCCCTTCCGTGGGTGCCGATAACCAGATCGTGATCCCTCGGATGGATGACAAGAGACCGGACAGGGGCAGGCGGAACGCCGTTACGCCACGGGAACCAGTCTTCGCCCCGGTTAAAGCTCACATACAAACCGAATTCGGTGCCTGCGAAGAGAAGGTTCGGGGTGACAGGATCTTCCTCGAGGGTATGGACGAATCCATAGATTCCACTCTCCTCGGCGATATTCTCCCAGTCCCGGCCGTAGTTCTCCGTCCGATAAATGTAGGGCGTCCAGTTCCCGCGCCGATGATCGTCGAAGACGACGTACGCCGTGCCTCCGTCGTGCTTCGACGCCTCGATGTGGGAGACCCAGCTTCCTTCCGGGATGTCCTTCATCCGTTGCCCAAGTTCTTCCCATGCCCCGCCCCCGGACCGGGTCAGATGAACCAGACCGTCATCGGACCCCACCCAGATCAACTCCGGTTCAGCCGGACTCGGAGCGATCGAGAAGATGGTGGTGTGGTTTTCAGCCCCCGTCGCGTCAGTGGTGATTCCTCCGCTTTCGTTCTGCCGCTGTTTTTCCGGGTCGTTCGTGGTGAGGTCGCCGCTGATGATCTGCCAGGTCGCTCCCCCATTGGTGGATTGATGGACGAACTGGCTTCCGTAATAAATCGTTCCGATCTCGAAAGGATCGGTGGCGATGGGGGTGTTCCAGTTGAAACGAAGCTCAACACCATCAGGGGCCCAGGGCCGGATTCCCTTTCGTTCTCCGGTCCGCAGGTCGAACCGAACCAGGCCGCCGCCCTGGGACATGGAGTAGCCCCGGTTGTTGTCCGTGGGATCGATGAGAGTTCCGAACCCGTCGCCGAAACCTACCTCCTGCCAGTGGTAGTTCCGGATGCCGCCGTTTTCCCAGAGATCCGAGGGGCCCCTCCATGATCCGTTGTCCTGCATCCCCCCGTAGACATTGTAGGGCACCTCGTTGTCCACGCTCACGTGGTAGAACTGGCCAACAGGGAGGTTGTCGATGAATCGCCAGTGGTCCCCCCGATCCCGGCTCACGTAAACACCGCCGTCGGTTCCCATGTACATTTGCCGGGAATCGTTGGGGTTGATCCAGAGGGCGTGGAAGTCGGAGTGGACGTCCCCGCTGATATTCTCGAAACTCTTCCCACTGTCCTCGGACCTCATAATCCGGGAGTGGAGGTTGAACAGCCGAAGCTCGTTGGAGGGGTCCACGAAGATGTCGGCGTAGTAGAAGGGCCTGCTTGCCACACCCTCCTCGTCATTCACGGTCGCCCAGCTGGCTCCGCCGTCATCGGAACGGATGAGGGCACTTCTCTCGGCTTCGACCAGAGCGTAGACCACATTCGGATCGCTCCGGGCCATGGAAAGGCCCACCCGGCCAATATTCCCCGCCGGCAGCCCGTCCTCGGCGGAGAGCCGTTTCCAACTGCTTCCTCCGTCATGGGTCACATATAGGCCGCTTCCGGCCCCCCCCGATTCGAAGAACCAAGGCCAGCGCCGGAATTCCCACATTGCCGCAAAAAGCTTGTTGGGATTCGATGGATCCATGATGAGGTCCCCGATTCCCGTTCTGGGGTTCACAAAAAGCACACGTTGCCATGTCGCACCCCCGTCCGTGGTCCGGTACACGCCCCTCTCCTCACCATCGCTCCATGCCGGGCCCATCACGCCTGCGTAAGCCACATCAGGGTTCGTGGGGTGAAGGACGATCCGGTGGATCCTCTCTGAACCCTCCAGGCCGAGGAATGCCCAGCTTCGGCCTCCATCCATGCTTTTGTAGATCCCCGCACCGACACCCGCGCTGTTCCTTGGATTCCCCTCCCCCGTTCCCACCCAGACGATATCGGGACTGGCCTGGAATACGGCCACGGAGCCAATCCCCAGGACTCGCTGCTCATCGAATAGTGGATCCCAGCTTTGTCCTCCGTTCACCGACTTCCAGAGTCCCCCCGTGGCCGCTCCCACATAGATGACGTTCGGATCGGACTCTACCGCATCGATTGCGGCGATTCGGCCACTCATCCCGGCCGGACCGATGCTCCTGGCCGAGAGGGCAGCGAAGTGACTAGGGTCCAACCCTTGTCCGGCGGCGTCACTCCCTTGAAAGCCTTGGAAGGCGAGAAGGAGAAGGGAGAGAACGAGAGTTGAGGGAGTGCAGGGTTTCATTTCAATGCTTCCTGGTATGGTGGTCGAATACGATCCGGGAGATCTCGGCAGCTACCCCGTCGGCCTGGTCCGGGTCCTCGAAGCCTCTAGTCAGGATCACCAGGGCATAAGGGGGTGCTTCGGTTGGGAAGACCACACCGGAATCATGACTGATTCCAGTAATCCTCCCTGTTTTGTGGGCGATCCGGACACCCTCCGGCAATTTCGCCGGGATCCTGGTACGCCACTTTTGCCGGCTCATGATATCCAGCATTTCCTCCGAGGCCTTCGGCGACACCACTTCCCCCCTGCCCAGGGCGGACATGATGATTCCAAGATCTCGAGCGGTGGTGGTATTGGAGAGCCCCGCCTCAAAAGCCGGCCCGTCCTCCAACCCCCTGAGAACCTCGATGGAGTCAGCTCCCAACGCTCGCATACTGGAGGTCACTCGTTCGGCATCGGCAACCTCGATGAGGATGTTCGTGGCCAGGTTGCTGGACACCGTAATCATAAGTTCGATGAGATGGCGGTACGTAACCTCTTTCCCTTCAGCGAGATAAAGCGTCGTGTCGCTGTCTGACCCTGAAAAGAGGGAATAGGAAGAGCCGTCAACGATGGAGGAGAATGTGGTCTTCACAGTGAGGGTCTGATCCAAATCCAAGAGGCCCGCCTCCCGGTCGGCGAAGAGTTGGATCATCACGGGAACCTTCATGGTGCTGGCTGCGTGCATCCTCTCATCGGGACGGATGAGGAGTGAGTCAGGCGCTCCAAGACTCTGGTAGTAGAGGGCCACTACCCCTCCTGAGCCCCCGGCGATGGCCTCAACCTGGTTTTGAAGCATGTCCATGTCCGATTCGTCCGGATTTACGCACGCCCCCAGGAGGGAGGCGAAAAGGAAAAGAGTTTGAAGGCTCCCGGGCCAAGTCTATGCGACCCGGGGCCCTGAGTCCACAAACCGAAGGATCTCCACCCACATTGCCTGCCGTGGGTCCATAAGCCCATATTCCGCACCGTTCGGCCCCGACCCTCGAGGGCCTGCCAGGATTGGTTCTTTGACCAGGAAGCCAAGGAGGCACCCCAATGGTATCCCGCCCCCGACTTTCCCTCACTCTTCTTTTGGGCCTAGCTCTCCTCGCCCCCCAGCATTCCAGGGGTCAGGACTTGAAGGACCTTAAGGAGGAGGTTCTGAAGGAGGTCGCCACTCCGGAGTTGCTGAAGCTGAGCCAGGAGATGGTCGACGTCATCTACTCCAATAGCGAACTGGGATTCCAGGAGTTCTGGACCGCCGACTATGTCGTGGGGATTCTGGAAAAGGAGGGTTTCTCCGTGGAACGTGGGTGTGCCGGAATGCCCACCTGCTACGTGGGAAGCTGGGGGAATGGAAAGCCCGTGGTGGGGTTCATGGGGGATATCGACGGCCTCCCGGAGACATCCCAGAAACCAGGTGTGCCCTGGGAAGAGCCCCTCATCCCTCTGGGTCCCGGCCACGGAGAAGGCCACAACAGCGCGGCGGCCGTTGACGTGGTGGCTGCCATCGCCACCAAGCGAGTGATGGAGCGGCACGGCCTTCAGGGTACGCTGAAGGTCATTCCCGGCGTGGCCGAGGAGTTGGTTTCCAGCCGGAACTATATGGTGACGGCAGGCCTTTTCGAGGGCATGGACATCATGCTGTCGACCCATATCAGCAGCTCTATGACCACAGGGTATGGGATCAGTGGGTCCGGCCTCGTGTCCACCATGTTCACATTTACCGGCCAATCGGCCCACTCCGCCGGATCTCCCTGGTCCGGCCGAAGCGCACTCGATGCCGCTGAGCTCATGGATATCGGGTGGAACTTCCGCCGGGAGCATCTGAGGCTTCAACAACGGTCCCACTCCATCATTTTCCACGGTGGGAACCAGCCCAACGTGGTTCCTTCCGAAGCCACCGTCTGGTACTACTTCCGGGAACTCGACTACCCCAGAATCAAGGCTCTCCATGAGTTGGGTCAAACCATGGCCGAGGCTGCTGCAATGATGACAGGGACCACGGTCGAGGAGCGGCCATTGGGAGCCGCCTGGCCCTCCAACATGAGCAAGCCTCTGGCCGAGGCCATGTACGGGAACATGGAAGCAGTGGGAATGCCTCAGTGGACGGAGGATGATCAGGCCTTCGCGAAGGCGGTCCAGAAGATGATGGAGCGAGACACAACCGGGCTGCGGACCGAAATTCAGGACAGTCTGGTCGAGTCGAGCCAGGGAATGGGAGGCGGGAGTGACGATATCGCCGAGGTCTCCTGGAACGTGCCGACGATCCGGCTCCGGTACCCCGGGAACATCCCAGGGACCACCGGCCACCACTGGTCGGCCGGGATCGCCATGGCGACGCCCATTGCCCACCAGGGTGCTAACTACGGATCCAGGGTCATCGCCCTTACGGCCATGGATGTGATAGTCCAGCCCGATCTGGTCGAAGAGGCCTGGACGTACCACAAGGAAGTGACCACCAAGGACTACACCTGGGAATCCCTACTTCCGGAGGGTACCGAGCCGCCCATTTTCCTGAACGCCGAGAAAATGGAAAGGTATCGTCCTCTCATCCAGCCCTTCAGGTATGACCCCACCCGGTTCGACACCTATCTCGAGCAGCTCGGTATTACCTACCCGGTCCTCGAGAAGCCGGCCTCGGTTGGGGAAGGAGGGACGGAGGGTCGCTCATAATCCAACGCCACCGGGCCTCGGCCATCTCCACGGCCAGGCTGGCGTCCTCCGGCAGGAGGAATCCGTCTCTCACCAGTTCCCGGGTGGAGGCCCGGACTCGTTCCAGGTATTCGTCTATACCTGAATAAAGGGCCTCTACGCTCGGGCGGGGATCCCCAAGGGCATCCCGTTCCTCCTCGGTCCTGGAGAGTGGGATGAATGTGCCCCGGAAATCGGTGAGCTCGTCGGCTCCACCTACAGCCCCCCATCGCAGGTTCCAGGGGGTGTAGGTGGCGAGAGGCGCCCTCAGTTCCCAACCCCTTACCCCTGTCATCTCATTTCCCAGCCCGTCGACCTGGGAGACCAGTGAAGGGAACGCTTCTCCAAGAGCCGGTGGTTGCTGATCCACAACCCCCTCGCTCCACCATCGGGGTCCATAGTCAGCCCGATAGGCCTCATGAATGTGTTTCGGGGCTTCCAGGTTCGGAATGTGCGGAAAGGCCAGACCTGAGGGAGGCACCAGAGTCCCGTCTCCGATTCTAGGAAAGGCGCTGGGGGGCGGGCTCCCCTCCTCCTCAACCCATCCCACCATTTTCAGGGCCAGGGAGCGAAGGGGAAAGGAAAGGTCCACCGGATTCCCGCGAAAGATGGGGATCCCCTCGGGATCCTTCAGAACATCTGAATTCAGAGGATTACTCCAGCCTGAATGCTGAGCACCAGCCAGATGGTAGATCCTCTCATTTTCCATGGGCTCCACGTCCTGAGTTCCATCCACCGATGTGTGGATCAGAGAGGCGGCCCGGCCCCAGTATTCGTAGCCCGTATTGGTGTAAAAAATCAGTGGAAGGTGCTCCGGCCTCTGAGCGGAAAAGAGACCCTCTTCCCTTTCGGTGACGGGATCCCGCTGGGTGCGGCTTGTAAAGGGAAACAAATCGGTCGGATAGAAGAAGGCCGAGTACCGGTGAGCGTCCCGTGACGGTTGCCCGAACCGATGATTGAAACTCCCCCGCCCGGCTCCGGCGGTATGGATGAGCATCCCGTCGAAGGCCTTTCTACCCCCTTCGTCGGTGTTGAACCCCTGGTACAGGAAGTGCCTCAAGAAACGACCGGTCTGGGAGACACCGAAGGCTATGCCCGTACTTACGGGAAACACGCTTTCCAACTCGTATTTGGCATACGAAATCACGTCCCGGATGGCGGCCAGGCCAAGGCCCACGATCCGGGGATCATTCGACCGGTAGACGAACTCGTAGATGTGCCCGGCCTTGAACCCACCTTCCAGGCCGATTCGGGTGTGCAGCGGGTCTGAACCTTCTTCGTCACCCTCCACCGGTAGGAGCCACCAATTCTCCCGGGGAATGACCTCCCGGGGGGCCATGCGGCCAGTCCGCACTGTGAGGACGTTATCGGGGTGATCCCCTGAGGTTGGGGCGTAGGCCCGATGGTTCCTATGGCCCAGATTTAGGATTTCCTGGTCCTCGTCCACCGTCCAGTCTGCCCTCACCAATCCGGTGTTGGCGTCCCCCGGAAGTTGGGCTCGGGGCCCATGGAGCCTCAGAAGACCGTCGGATTCCGGTAAATCTCCCTGCCACCCGACCCAGACAAGGGTGAGACCTTC
>RCNC010003389.1_pt1 | contig 10412 bp, 5 predicted proteins | sample 2041301 | NCBI WGS metagenome assembly RCNC01 (sample SAMN09708231, study PRJNA481090) | Marine sediment metagenome, whole genome shotgun sequencing project. | biome: marine sediment; feature: ocean; material: sediment; isolation source: Sewage treatment plant 13A marine sediment (STP13A) ... | reverse complement strand
ATGGTCGAGGAGTACTTCAAGAACCTGGCCCGGGGCGGCGGGGGTGGGGGCGGCCGGCCCTAGAAGTTTTTCCGCCCTCCGTGGGCGATGGGGGCCCTTCCCTTAGGAACTCTGGATAGTGGCCGTCCCTGTGGGAAGTTCGTTCACCCGGGATGTCATCTGATACAGAGTCTCCGGTGCTGCATCGGCAGGGATCTGGGTCTCAAGGAGCGTTAGGAAAAATGGGGCATCGGGCTCAAAGTCCCACTCGGCCCAGGGTTCCATAGTCACCAGCACGGAGGCTCCAGAGAGGTCCACCGGGAAAGTTAGGCCTGCTGGTGCGCCGGTCAGGAAATCTTCCCCGGGGAAGCCTGGGCCGGGGAGGGTTCCGCTGTAGGTTGCTGTCGAGTCTGCCGCCTCCGGAAGAAAGAACTTCCCCATGGATAGGGACTGGTCTCCAAGGACAACCCAACTCTCGTAGTTCCACCCTGAAGGGGCGTCAGGAAGGTCGAGCCCTGCCTGGGTTGCCGGGCCCGTGGGATCCAGGAACCAAACGCCGCTCGTTTCGTTCTCCGGATCTTCGTCTGTGGGTGTACCAAGAACCAGGGTTCCGGTCGTTGCGGCAAGAGAACCGTCGAAAGCGATCCAGTGGGCCGTCGACATGGATGCGGATCCCCCAACCAACTGCCCCCCGACGATGAAGGAGAAAGAGGAGTGGGTCTGGAGGGTTGTGGCGGCCTCCAGCGACACAGCGATTCCGAACACGGCCTGTGCGTCGATCCCGGCTTCGAAGGACCCGGTCAAAACCGTGCCGGTCACAGGATCTACCATATCCCCGTTCTCATCGATATTAAAAATGACCACCGGGAATCCCCAGGGATTCTCCTGGGTGCCGGCGATGGCCCATGCCTGATAACTCATCCCGCCCGTAAGGGGTTCAAGGCCCTCGAATTGCAGGGTGACCGTAGAAGTTCCCTCCAAGGATGTGATCTCACCCTCGCTGCTACACCCCTGTAGAAGGGGCACAAGGGCTCCGCCGACCAATAGAACAAACCGGAGTGCGCTTCTTCCCGTGGGCATTTCCAACTCCATCGAGGGTCTCGCCGCGTATCTATGGACTGGGCAGACAAATAAACCAAAGTTACCATACACTCTTCACGGATGGACGTGCCCGCTTCCCCCGAAAGGACCCATGAAGCCTCTCAAACCAGCTCTGATCGGTGCGTTTCTGGCGATCCTGAATGCGGTTCCGTCTGCCGCTCAGTCTATTCACGGATGGGTGGTCGAGGATGGTGATTCGGTGGGTGTTCAGGGAGTCGAGTTGGTCCTGCTGGATCTATCCGGGGCCTCCATTCTCCTTATCCAATCCGATAGCCTGGGCGAGTTCAGGTTCGCCGCACCGGAGGAGGGGTCATTCCGGATTGCGGCCAGCCGGCTGGGCTATGCATCGGTGGAGGTGGACGTAGATGTTGGGGAGAAGGAGATGGTGGAGGTGGAAATCCGCATGGCCGCGGAGGCGATTCCTCTCGAACCCATTGTTGTCGTTGGTCGCAGGGAGATCAGACGTGGAACCCTGGACGAGTTCTATGATCGGATGGGGCGAAATCGGGAACGGGGTGTGGGTTGGTTCTTCACCAGGGAGGAAATCGAGGCGAAGGAGAATACGCGACTGCCGTTTCTCCTCCATTCGGCTCCCGGGGTATTTCTGGCGGGATCCGGCGAGGGCGTTCAGATGCGAGAACGAGGGGAGTTCTGCTCCCCTGTGGTTTATGTCGATGGCTTCGAGACCAATTATCGGGAACTCCAATTGATGGACCTGGAGGGGATCGAGGTCTACCAGGGTCGGTGGGAGAATGTCGACGGGTATTTTCCATCTGATTGCGGAGTGATTTTTCTTTGGAGGCGACCCGATTGGGGGCATCCATTCAGTTGGGGCAAGGCCCTGGCGGCGGGTGGTCTGATCGGCGTGCTGATTGCCATCGCCGCCCTGCTCTAAAAAAACCGGGCGACCCCTCAGGTCGCCCGGTCTCCTTCCGGGGTGGCCCACATCAGGTAAGTCCCTACATCATGACCCTCTCAGGGTCTCGATTTCTTCGACGGTTTGAGGCTTGTGGGGCCCCAGTCTCCGGGCGCCGTCCGTGGTGATGAGGTAGTCCTCTTCATTCCGGACCCCACTGAAGTCCCTCCATTTGTTCAACTCGTCGTAGTTGATGAATTCCTCTAAGCGGCCTTCGGTTCGCCAGACATCCATAAGCTGTGGAATGAAATAGATCCCCGGCTCGATTGTGAGGACGAACCCTGGCTCCAGCGGGCGGGCGAGCCGGAGCGATTTAAGACCGAACTGGGCGCTTTTTTCCTTGCCGGCGTACCCCACCTCCTGCTCGCCGAGATTCTCCATGTCATGAACGTCCATTCCCATCATGTGCCCGATCCCGTGGGGCATGACCATGGCATGGGCGCCGGCGGTCAGGGCTTCTTCCGTGTCTCCCCTCATGATTCCCAAAGACTTCATTCCTTCGAAAATGACCCGGCAGGCAGCGAAATGTACGTCCCGATTGGGGACCCCCGGCGCCAGGGCCGAGACCGCCGCGTCGTAAGAAGAAAGCATGATCTCGTAGATGACCTTCTGCCGGTCCGAAAAAGTGGGGCTTACGGGGAAGGTGCTGGTGAGATCTCCTGCGTACCCCATGGGCGTCTGGGCCCCGGTGTCCAAAAGGAAAAGGTCCCCCTCCGAGAGAGTGTTCCCGTGGAAGTGATTATGGAGGGTCTGTCCGTTCTTGGTGGCGATCACTGGGAAGGCAACGGAGCCGCCGGCAGCGAGAGCGATCCTCTCGGCCTCCGCTGAGATTTGCATCTCCTTCATTCCCGGACGTGCCATCCGGATTCCGGCTTCGTGCATTGAAACCGATGTGGTCACGGCCCTTTCGAGTTCGGCTACCTCCTCATCGGTTTTGTAATTCCTTTGGGAAACGACGGCCGAGATGAGCTGGTCAGAGGCCTCGACGGCCGCGTCTCCCGGAGCGATATCCAGGAGCTCGAGGAGTTGGAGCTTTGTCTCCGCCCGGTAGGGCGGGAGAAAGTGAATGGCCCTGCCGGCGGAGACGGCCCGTACCAGGATCTCGGACAGCGCACCCCGGGGTTGGGTGCCTTCCACGCCCACCCTCTCAGCTCTGGAGGCGATGGTAGGGAGATCACCCATCCACACGATGTAGTCGATGCTCAGCTCGTCTCCGAATATGGTGGAGGTGCCGGCGTCTACGTCCACGATGGCGGCAAGGTCGGCCTGGTCCAACCCGAAGTAGTACAGGAACGTGCTGTCCTGCCGGAAGTGATACGGGTTGTCCGCGTAGTTCATTGGGCTGTCGTTATTGCCCAGGAACAAGAGGAGACCACCATCGAACCGGGACATGAGGGCATCCCGCCGCGCGACGTAGGTTTCACGGGGAAACATGGTTTCGGACTCTCCTTGGGTTGTCATCGACATTTACGAAGTGAGGGAGTATAGCTCGCAGCAGGACGACCTCGCGAGGGAGACTCCGGGCTCATACCCGCTCCCCTATGGACCGGGTCCAGAAGAAGGTCAGGGCGGTCACCCCGAGGATTCCCAAAACAGCCCCCACGGTATGGCCGGGGAATGGGTGGTTTAAAGCGGCTTCGGCCTCTCCCGAGATGACCAGGACGGAGATTATTCCGGGGAGGATGGCCCAACCAATCCTTCTGCAGAGTACCCAGAGCCCTCCAACCCCTGTCCCGATTGCCAGGCTCACGACGACCCACATCAGCCAACTCCCACCGTTGGGGTTAGGGGCCAGGGTCAGGCCGATGATGAGAAGGATCGGGAGGCCGGCCAGGGACCATCGGGTCCCTTTCAATCGCTCCAGGGCCGAAAGCAGAAGGGAGGCGCCGGCCGTCAGAGTCAAAAATGTGATGAGGGGTGAAAGGGCGGTGGATAACCCGGGCATGTAGCTCACGGCCCCGTCGAATGTCGGCCAGGCCGGGAGCCCGGGTGTGCCCAAACTCCAGAGAAGGTTTGAGATGCCGATGTATGCCAGCCCGATAGAGACCCCCACGAGCGCCGGGTGCCTGATGGGATGCGATGGCTGCCCCATCCAGCGGTATCCCAGGGCCATGAACAGCCCGACAGCTACGGCGAGGACGAAGCTGCTGAGCACAATCCCGAGAGAAGCCACGGCGGTCTGATTCGCCAGTGAGAGCTGGGTGGTGAAAACGCTCTGTGTGTTCGGCCAGCCTGCGATCGCCGACAGAAGAAGGGCCGGGCCCAAGACTACTACGACCGCTCTGAGAGGAGCCGGGTCCAGACGCCTGCGGGACCACATGACGGCAGCCATGATCAATACACCCAGTGCCAGGAGGAGGAGTGCGGCTGCCGGGGGAATGAAAGAGAGGCTCCTTCGGCTGCTATCCGCCCGCCATTCCCTTTCCCAGTCCTCGGGGACGTGAATGTACTTTCGCGCATTTACCACTTCACTTCCGGCGATCTGGACGCCAAGCCGCCCCTCCACGTCGGCTAGAGGGGGCAAACTCTCTGCTTCGAAAGTGAACAGCCAATCCCTTCTTTCAGGACGAACCGCCTCTTCCGCAGAAAGCTCCCGTACCGCTTCCTGGGGGGTCTCCAAAACCTCATCCAGGGCTTGAAAGGCCAGGATCCTCGCTTGATCCTCGGAAAGGGCCTCTCCTGGCCTTCCCTCCGGGAGAGCGTGTCTGAATTTCGGGGTTTGCCCGGGGGTCAGGTCCGTGACCGTGAAGGATTCAGCTCTTTCCTCCGGAGGCACCTGGAAGCTTATGAAGCGGATCTCCCACCCGGGGGAGTTGAGATAGTCTCCCACCAGTGCCCGGTAGTCCTCTTCCGATCCGTGCTTCCAGACGTATTGATGAGAGAGGCCCCTTCCGGAGGTTTCGGAGAATTGAGGGGTCCACTCAGGTCCCAGGGCCACACCCCGATCGCCGAGGACGGACCGGGCTCGGGCCTCGGCCTCGGATTTGGTGAGGGCCATCCGGGGCGCCGTACCGAAATCAAGGCTGGCTGTCCATAAAGCCATCCCCAAGATGCCCAGGGATGTGAGGCCGAGGATCTTGGGTAGGGAGAGAGGTCCGGGCATCGGAGCCCTGTCCGCTTCCGAGTCCCTGATCGACTCCAGGCCCACTTCCCGGATCGGGGTTTGCGGTTCAGACGCCCCCGGTTCGAGGCTGGCCCCTGGCCCCGGGCTCCAGTTCCTGTTCAGCGCCCATTCGGGCACCGCGGCGGCGGGTCCGGCTCTCCATCGGGCGATGAATACCACCGCCAGCGGCAGAGCGCCAAAACCGATTACGATGGCCCGATCCATCCAGATTCCCGGGGTGTCGGCGGCGAAGAGGGGGAGGGAGAAGAAGATCAGGTCATAGAGGAAGTGGGCGATGATGGACGGGACTAATCCGAAGTAGACACAAACGGCCCCCCACCCCAGGTAGACCGGGAAGATCTCCACCACCCGAGCGTAGGCCGGTTGCTGCGGGTAGTTCGCGTGACTGGCTCCGAAGACCAGGGCCTGAAGTACTACGGCCCCCCAAATCCATAACCCCGCCTTCCCATGCTTCCGCCCGAGGAATGCTGCCGCCCCGATAGGAATCGCCCTGAAGATGGTCTCCTCGGAGAGGGCCGCGAAAGCAGAGGTCGATACCGCAGAGAGCCAGGGAAAATGGGTGGCCAGGAGATCCGGTTGTGCCAGGGCGCTAGCGGGACTCCACCACCCGGCGTAGCGGGACATCACAAGGTAGAAACCGACGACAAAGGCCAGTTCCAGGCCCAAGATCAGATAGGGTCCCACGGTTCGCCCCAGGGCCGGGGACGTGTTGGCGACTCCCGGGGACCAGATTTTCCACTGCTGGATCTGGTCCGGGAATCCCAACCGCATGAGACCCTCTCCCACCATGAATACCAGAGCCAGGAAGAGGGTGCCGGCGACAAAGGTGACGCAGGCTATGATGACCTGTTGGGCCACATAGACCTGCTCAGGAACCGCCGAATCGTAAACCATCCAAGCCAGAGGGAGGGCATTGACGGTTCCCAGGGCCATGAGTCCTGCCACGACTGCTCCCCACACAAGAGGAGCCTTCCACTCCATCCAACCCCTCCGCAGAAGGTGGGTGGCGCCCACGCCCCCACCGACGACGAGGAAAATGAGAAAAAATGCGATGGTCCCGAGGAGGGAGATGCTTTCGTTGGCGTTTCGGGTCTCCTGGTACCGACGAAGGAATGCCTGAGGAACATGAAAGAACCGGGTGACCTCCGTGAGCTGACTTCCGGAAACGGCGAGCCTGATTCGCAGACTGGCCTCCCCCAGGGAGAGGTCGGTGCGCTCGTATACGAACCGATGATCCAGGCGGCCTCCCGGCTGTTCCTCCTGAGAAGACTCCAAGAGTTCGAACTGAGAAGGGTCCATTCCCCAGTGGTTCGAGGCCACCTCCAGGGCCAGGTTTCTAGCCTCATCAGGGGTCAGGGACTCCCCGGGCGTTTCTTCCGAAAGTCGGGAACGAAAGCCGTAGGGACGGCCCCGGGCGGAAAAACGGACCTCCGTTTCCTCTACCGTGCCTGATGTGAAGTGTCGGACCCGCCAGGCGTAGAGTTGGATCGTGCCTTCTTCGACAAGGCGATTCAGCTCTTCGAGCCCCCCACCCTCCAATTCCATATAGGTCTGAAAGGTCGGGTCTTGATGGCCGAAGGACGCAGCCTGGCGAAAATCGGCGGGTCCCCAGGCAAATTCATCCCCCAGCGCCAGGGCTTGTGCCAATGCCTCTTCCCGATCCATGCCGATCTCCACGGACAAGATTGGGAAGGCGACAGGGAAGAGACGGAAAGCCAGGACGGAGCCCGCCAGGCCGAGGATGGTGATGGCGACCCAGAAGGCCGGTTTCCTCGTCATTTCAGAATCCAGTTCTCAACGGGTTTCACTACCAGTTCCTCGAACTCAGGTCCCAGAGGTTCCCATCCGAGGATTCGAAAGGAACCAGCCGGATCCGGTAGCTATAGGGTGCAGCGGGGATCCGGTACTCAGGGTGCGGCCGGGCTCCCCAGGAGGTATCCCCGCCCACTCCCATCTGAGCGAGATCCAGGTCCAGGGTCACATGGTTTTTCCGGGCCAGGTCCCAGACATGGCGGTGGGTCGGCTGATTCCCCTCGTCGAAGTCAGCATCATCGAAGCGGAGAGCAGAAAACTGGATAACGGAATCGGCCACGGCAAGAAGCCCCACTCCCGCCTCTCCCGAGAGGGCCACCCACCGGACATCGACTCGGTTTCCATTCTCCTGCGGCCGTATGTATGGCGTGAAGAGTTCGTCCACCGTCGCCTTATAGGTGCCGACTTCTGCCCCTGTTTTCCGATCCGAATAGTTTTCGTGGGGCCCCCTCCCAAACCACTCGACTCGACTGATCTCGGTAGGAAGGGTCAGGGTCAGGCCGAACTTCGGTAAGTCCGGAAGATCCAGGATAGCCGGCTCGAAAGATGAGGAGATGACCACTTCCCCATTCCCGAATATGTGGAAGTGAACCCGGTGTAGAGAGCCCCCTGCGGCTTCCAGGCTCCGAGTCACCAGAATCTCCACGTCCCGGTCGGAGTTCTGCCAATGCTCGATTCGTTTGACGGTCTGGGAAGTCGATGCCTCCCGCCAGATTCCCAAGCGGCCCGGCATGTCGTTTCCGAAGTCGTTATCCGTCGGGGGTCGCCAGAAATTCGGCCGGGGGCCTCCTAGGATGAGCCTCTGACCTAGGAAGGTGTAGTCCAGGATCTGGCCTTCTTCGAGGTCGAACACCATCTGAAAATCAGTTGCTTCACCTTTCAGAATCAGGTGAGACCCGTCCACGACGGGAGTGATCTTCGCCGACCGGTAGAGGTCGGCTCCCTTTCGTGGTTGATCCACCGGAAGACGGAACTGTTCCCAAGCCAGAAGGTGACCCTCGGGGAGCACACCCAGGGGCTCCTTCAACAGGAACTCAACTTTGATGAAGGCTTCCTCCCCGGGTCGGTCTTCGGTCCCCGGGACACGCAGCCGTACACGGGTGGAAGAGTGGGGAGGGGTGTCGATGCCATTCACCGTGTCCACGGCCAGAATGTTCGGCCCCTGGGAGGTTGTGACCACCATCTCCACCCGGTCCAGGTCCAGGAAATCGAAACGATTGAAGACCTCCAACTCCAGTGTTTCCTCCGGCCGCCAGTTGCCGGTCTCGATACCGGGGGCCTTCACTGTTATGGGCTGGTAAACCTTGCGTACCTCCCAGGCGTGGGGGTTCAAGGCCCGGTCGGGGGTCACGAGGCCGTTTACGGAGAAATTTCCGGCGCCAAGGTCCCCGCCGAAATCATCTCCATAACCCCAGTAGGTTTCCCCTTCGATTTCCACGGGGAAAGCCTGGTCCACCCAATCCCAAATGAACCCGCCCTGGAGATGATCGTGGTCGTAGATGATCTTCCAGTATTCGGCGAGGTTTCCCACCGAATTTCCCATTGCATGGGCATATTCACAGAGGATGAGAGGTCGAGTTCGGGGTGAGCTACCGTAGCTGTCCAGGATGTGGACTCTGGAGTACATGGGGAAGAAGACATCTGTGTGTGGCCTCAGATCGGCCATTTCGTAGACCACCGGCCGAGACGGATCCCGGTCCTTGGTCCACCGGTAGAGTTCCTCGAAGTTGATGCCGTCCCCCGCCTCATTCCCCATGGACCAGAGGATCACCGACGGGTGATTCTTGTCCCGCTCCACCATTCTCCTCATGCGGTCCAGGTGGGCGGGACCCCAATCCGGTAAGCCGGCCAGGGTCGAGTCGGGATGATAGCCCGTGCCGTGGCTTTCGATGAATGCCTCGTCCACCAGATACAGCCCATGCTCGTCGGCCAGCTCGTACCATCGAGGGTCGTTGGGGTAGTGGCTGGTCCGGACAGCATTGATGTTGAGTTCTTTGAGGAGACGGATGTCCTGGAGCATCAGCTCCTCGGACATGGTTCTCCCGGACCACGGACTATGCTCGTGCCGGTTGACTCCTCGTAGAGTGATTGGCTGGCCGTTGACCTGAAGCGTTCCGTCCGAAATCCGCACTGACCTGATCCCCACCCGTCGACTCATTATCTGTGCCGGAGGTGTTTCCGCTCCCCCCTGTGGGTCCGGGGTTGGAGTGGTATGGATTATCAGGGTGTACAGATTGGGAGTCTCCGCGGTCCACAACTTCGGGGCCTCGATGGGCATTGTGTAGGAAATGGCCTCTGACGCTCCTCCTTCCACGGTTACCTCACGGGAGTTGGAAACCACGCTCTTTCCGGCGGGGTCGAGGAGTTCGATCCGAACCTGGGTAGTCCTCATCCCGGTTGCCAGGTTCCTGAGCTCGAGGTCGAGCTCGGCCGTGGCATTGAGGGAGCTGTCGAGGGTGGAGCTGAAGAAAAAGTCCCTGAGATGGAGATCGGGGACAGCATGAAGGAAGACGTCTCTTTCTATTCCTGATAGGCGCCAAAAATCCACGTCTTCCAGGTAGCTTCCGTCACTCCATCGCCAGACTCGAACCGCTACGAGGTTCCTTCCACTCTGAAGGAAGGGAGTGACGTTGAATTCGGTGGGGACCTTGCTTCCCTGGCTGTACCCCACCTCCTGCCCGTTCACCCAGACTTGAACTGCGGACCCGACGCTGGCAAAGTGCAGAAAGACCTGGAGTCCCTCCCATCTCTCCGGAAGCTCGAACCACCGGCGATAGCTACCGACAGGGTTGTCGGAGGGATCCACGAACCCCGGTGGGCCAGGGAGTACGCCGGCCTCCCTATAGAGAGGTACCCCATATCCTTCCATTTCCCAGTTGGAAGGAACCTGGATCAGGTCCCAGGACTCATCGCCATACGGGAGTTGATGGAAGTCAGAAGGAGCATCTGCCGGCCTTCCCACCCACGAGAATCGCCAGTCACCATTCAAGCTGAGATGGAAGGGGGAATTGTCCGGGTCCCGCGTGAGGGCACCCTCCCGGTCGGCAAACTGCAAGAGTGTGGCGTGGGGTGTTTCCCGATTCACGTCGAAGACTGACGGATCCGCCCATGGTTCCTGGCCGGCAAGGGATCCAGATGCCCAAAAGCCTGGGAAAACACAGACCCAGATCAGTGCGCTTGGTTTCATGGATTGTGCTCCTTTTCCAACACCCTTATCACTGGCCGGCCCCAGGCGCAAACGGAATGGCATGGGTTAAGTGCGCCCCGTCCGCCTCCTCCGCGGGAGCATGGCCCCAGGATGGAGGGGCCTCCGCTCCGCCATCCTGGGCTCCCGGGGCCAATTTTCTCTTTCGCCAACCCCGGAATATCCATTATTATCATAAATTCAATACTCGGGGGTAGCGGGTCCAAACCTCAGGTTGCCTTTTTCGGGCTCCAGGGTTCGGGCTCCAAACCCTGTCCGCGGTCCTGAAGGAAGGA
>RCNC010008757.1_pt1 | contig 10419 bp, 4 predicted proteins | sample 2041301 | NCBI WGS metagenome assembly RCNC01 (sample SAMN09708231, study PRJNA481090) | Marine sediment metagenome, whole genome shotgun sequencing project. | biome: marine sediment; feature: ocean; material: sediment; isolation source: Sewage treatment plant 13A marine sediment (STP13A) ... | reverse complement strand
ATTCCGGTGAGCGCCTCCAGTTGTCCCTTTTGAAAATGGAGGGCTTTATATAAGGGTTCAAGCCGCTTTTCAATATCATCTGATGTGACCACATTAGGAGCCAGTTCATACCCGAATGAGTCTATGTAAACTTTTATATATAGCATGGCTAAACTAATATTTTTTCTTTTTGAGCGGCATTAAGCGAAAACCAAAATTTTCCATTTGATAAATATACAGCCCGTCAACTTTCAGGAATCCGTTTGCATATATAGTCGGGACCGGTGTGTTAATAATTTTAGTTACCACGGCTTCAACCTCAACCGTTTTATTTTCCGGAATCACCTGACCCCGGTAGATCCAGTTATGAGGTTCCCCGGTAATAAGCTCAAACCTGTGACTGTCAACCAGATCCTCCCATCGGTCAATGGCCATAAACTTGATAAGCTGAAGAAACGATTCTATTCCCAAAGAGCCCGGCCATACGGGGTCCTGGCAAAAATGAGCCTTGAAGAACCACTCATTCGGATCGACTTCTTTTACACCGTGTATAAAACCCAGGCCTTCAGGGCCGCCCTTTGGAACATAGGTATCAATTCTGTCGATCATGCGAAGCGCTTTTGCCGGCATTGTCAGAGAAGGTGCGGAATGTACATCCGGATCATCAGGCCAGTAAGGGGCCTGGTTTTCAAAGTTACAGGAACGGCTCCGGTGCATCTCATCCGCTGTGGTACAATAAGCTTGCTGCTCTGCCCCCCGTATGCCGACCTGTTGAGCCAGGGCCTGTTTAGTGAAAAAACCGAAATATGTATCGCCCGAATAAACCATTTCAGCATCCTGAAAAACCTCAAAATCGAAATGTTCGATAATCATCTCTCCAGCTTCGGAAATCTTTGTCATCCGGGCACGCATGAATAGTGTTTTTTTGTCCGGTAAAATTGTACGATTCAACACGGCATTCCCGCCAAGATTTCTGAATTTCAGATCTGTTTTACTTTTAAGGGCGGATCCCAGATAGGCGGCCAGCCATCCACACGGCTGAAGTGCAATTTCGAGCAACACACAAAACGGCATGGAAGATGATCGGTCTGCTTTGAAGTACCATGCATCAGGCACCATTTCATATTCGGCTTCTATCCACCCGCCAGGTTTCAAAACCCATGCTTGGGGCTCGATAGTAACAATCCTGTCCAAAAAAGAATATGGCGGGCCCGGAAGTCTGGCTATCACCCTTTCTTGATCAAACACTTTGTACGGCTCACCGAATGCTTGGGAAGGCTTGCCAACAGCAAATGCCAGTATTTTGTCACGGCCATAAATGGCCGGTTTCCGGATACTGGTTGCTGGTTGCTGGTTGCTGGCCTCTGACCTCTGGCCTCTGACCTCTGGCCTCTGATCCCCAGGCCCTGAACCTTGAACCTGGAACCTTGAACCCTGAACCTTCAACCCTTTCTTTTCCCACACCGCCTCTATCTCTTCACGGACAACACCTGTCATTTTTATGGACATGTCCTTAAACAACACAATCCGCCGGCCGTCGGCATACATCAATGCGTCGGCAATCACATACGGTTCAGGAGAGTACCCGAGTTCCTTTATTTCCACTTCATACCAAACATGCCGGGTTGCCGGAGTTACCGGCCCACGGCATTTGAGTACGCTTTCAACCCCCACAACCGGTTCATAGCAGACCCCGGGCTTTGCCGTTACCCATCCCATGCGCTGGATAAACACTCTGAGCGTATGGGCACAGCATTCATACATCAGAGTTCCCGGCATAACCATGTCATCCATGAAGTGGCAGGTCAAAAACCAGTCATCCGGATTAATGTCGGCTTCTGCCCGGATCAGGCCGAGTCCATACCGCCCTCCTTTGGGATCGAGGGATAGAATCCGGTCGATTAGTTTCATCCGTCCCCCTGGAAGTCTGAGTGATTCAGCAAGATCGATACCGTCAAAAAGCGGGCCAAAGCACCCTGCGAGATTACCGTCTCTCAGTGCTTCTACAGCATCATCATTGTAGCTTTCAGTATAAACAGGAACAAGGTCTTTCCAGTCAGATGGCTTTTTACCCTCGCCGGGACAAGTATCTTCCTCGGTTAAAATAATTCCGCCTGAATTTCGCACTTCTTCATGGGTAAAGAAACCGGCACATCCGTTATGCATGCTGATCAAACGACTATCACCAATAAAACCTTCGAACCTGAAAAAGAAAAGATAAGTATCACCCTGGCGCACAAAGTGATCAATTTCAATCTCATATCGAACAACATCACCCGCCCATGGTAGTCCGCTGTGGAATTTAACTGTCGCATCAAGGAGCCTGTAACTCCTTTCTCCTTTGACTCCATGATCGATGCCAAGGTACGAGCACAAAAAAAGGTCGGCCTGCCCTGCTTCAACCGATATGCACACCGGAGCATGACCGCCGTCTAAATACCATGCCCCGGGAAGTACATCATGTTCCGTAACCACCCGCCCTGAGCCCAAAGATCCTTTTTTGCCTTGCACCGAAATGATCCTGTCCACAAGCATGAGCGGTTCATCCGGGAGTCGCACCCTTACTTTGTAAGAATCGACGATCGCAAACTCCGGACCAAGTACACGGGCAACCGAGCCGGTGGCAAATTCCAGGCACATGTCACGACTGAAAGCAGGCTCAACCGGATCTTTTATTTTTTCTATTTGTTCTCTGTTTTCTAATCCAGGTTCTCCAACCGGTAGGCTGGTACCTGATATCATGGTCTCAATGAGACGCGTTTGTGTGTCAAAAGTTTTTTCAAAGCCTCTGGTTAACTCATTTGAAAAATCAAGAAAGGTCTTATGAGCATCGGCGGTAGCTTTATTGCCTTCTGTTAGAGAGTTCAGCAGTTCTGGATAATGGATGCCGGAGGCTGGGTATTGGGTACTGGGCATTGGGAGCTGGATACTGGATACTGGATACTGGTTGCTGGTTGCTGGTTGCTGGCCTCTGACTCCTGATTCCCGACCTCTGACCTCTGTCCTCCGTCCTCTGCCTCCTGCCTCGGGCATTGAAGGGCACGGTATCTTTCCACCCACAATCAGCTTTATTTGACGATCTGGTTTTTCCTCTGTAATTTCACTGATAGTCGGGGTGCATGTATCGATCCCTTTTAATTTTTCGAGATCAACCTGCACCCGTTCAGCAATCAGGCCACCTTTTCTTTCTCTGACAACCTTTTCAGGTATCCTGTTAAAAGATCCATATTCAAAGCTTTCAAGTATTACATGCATGCAGTTGCCGTCTGTTGTCATGGCACCTGTACATGCCATGGGGAGAAAGTCTTTTCTGTCTCTTGTCCAGTATTGCGCAACGGCGGGTATATGAAATGCACCATTTAGCCAGGATTGATTGCCGGGTTTGATATGGTTCTTTAAGGGGGGAATTATCTCCTGGTACAGGCACAGGCTGGTTTTAACTAATGACGCCAGGCCGGAGGCAGACCCTGTGTGTCCAATGTTAGGTTTCACGGATCCAAGGGCACACGGCTCTTTGCGGTTGGCAAAAAACTCGTTAAGAGCTTCTGATTCAACCCGGTCTTCCAAAGGGTTGCCGCTACCATGGGTTTCAACAAAACCAATGGAAGATGGTGAAATGCCGGCATCTTTAAAAGATCGTTTCAGAGAAAGAATATAAGCGTTTTTTGAAGGAGTATCGGTTTTAACACCACCCTGACCGGCCTTTCCGATTCCTTTTATAACAGAATATATCCTGTCACCATCCTTTATTGCCTGATCAAGCCTTTTAAGTACCAGTGCCGCAGCTCCTTCGCCTGGAAGAGTTCCATCCGCCGACCTGTCAAATGGACTGATTTTATGACTTTTGGTAAAAGGTCTTATCTGATTAGATGTGATAACACTGCGAACTTCACCACAAAGATCCACTGCCCCCACAAGAACAGCGTCGGTTTCGTTTTGCTGAAGTGATCGAACCCCGACTTCAAGAGCCTTCAGGCCGGAAGCCGCTTCATTTGACACCACATAACTCGGTCCTCCGAAACGAAACTCTCTGGCGATTCTGCTGGCGATAATTCCGCCGAGAGCCCCCAGAGTTCGGGTGGCTGTAAGTGGCGGTCGAAAGGCATCCCGTAATGACTCCAGCCAGAGGGCTGTTTCTTTCTCATCATCAAGATTTAAGCCGAGGCCGTTTCTTTTTTTCCATTCCTCAACCAAATTATGCAAATTCCACCGCAGGTGAAAATCGGTGGCTTCAAAATCAAAGTCCATGCCTATGAAAGCTCCCATGCGTGATCGTTCTTCTCTGAGCGGAAGGCCTGCATTCTTCATTGCACCGGCAGAAACTTTAAGCATGTTGAAGGAGTATATCAGGAATTTCATTGGGAGGTATGTGAAACTCTCTAATATCAAGAGAAAGTTCATCCATGAATCCACCCCATGCCGCCCGTCCGTCAAGAAGGTTGTCAGCAACCACATCACAGCCGTTCCATCTGTTTTTTGGCCTTTTTATAATGATCGATTCTCCTTTGAAAACGGTTTCCTGCAACTCTTTTAAAGATTTTAAGGAACCGAAAACAGATGCCATTCCGATAATCGCTACGGGGGGCTTTTGGATTGATGATTGATGATTGACGATTCGAGGTTGACGATTGGAAGCTGAAGCGTGATAATCGGCGATTTTCAACCGGCAATTTTCAATTTCAGGATCCCATTCTTCAAAAAGCAGGTGGCTGTTTATTCCTCCAAATCCGAATGCGCTGACAGCAGCACGCAGAGGGGTGTCTATATCTTTCCTGATCCATTGTTCTGCTTGGGTTTGCACATGAAACGGACTGTTACAAAGGGGACTTTTGGCCGGTGCTTTATTAAAATTGATTGAAGGTGGTAATGTTTTGTTTTTTAATGCAAGGAGGGTTTTAATCATGCCGGCGGCACCAGCTCCGGTCAATAGATGGCCGATCATCGATTTGATTGATCCGATGGCACACTGACCCGGAGACCAACCGGGTTCATCCCAAAGATTTCTCAAGCTCTGAAGCTCGATTGCATCTCCCACCAATGTTCCTGTACCATGACATTCAATAAGGCCGATATCCCTGGGGGACCAGCCGGCATCAGCATAAGCGCCGCGCATGGCACGAACCTGGCCTTCACTGTCCGGGGCCAAAAGGTTGCCCCCCATGTCGTTGGAAAGGCCAATACCCTGAATTAAGGCATAAATACTGTCTTTATCACGCAACGCATCATCGAGCCGTTTCAAGACGAGCACCCCGACTCCTTCTCCCACCACCAGGCCGTCTGCACTTTCATCAAAGGGAGCACAACGGCCTGAAGGTGACAAAGCCAGGAGCTGGCTGAAGCCAACCTGAGTATAAAGAGATTCCGGTCTTGAGACTCCCCCGGCGAGCATTGCATCAGCACGAAAAGACCGTAGTTCGTCACACGCGAATTTAACAGCATAAAGGGATGAAGCACAGGCGGCGTCAAGTGTATGGCTTCCACCCCCGAGACCGAGCCCTTCGGCAAGTATGGCGCCCGGGAGACTGGTTACCCTGCCGGCCAGGCATTCTTCCCTGGAAAGTTGTGTATTTTTATCCGGAGCAGTATCGCCAAAAAGTTTTTTTTCAAAGGATGTTCCCAGTATCTTTCTGGTGATTGAAGAGGAAGCGTCCGTGGGCAGTGCAATAGCAGCAAGAACGGTCCCGATATTTTTTTTATTAATAGATGTGGTTACGCAGCTCGATAATGCTTCACGACCGGTGTGAAGCACCATCTGATGCAAAGGGTCCAGTTCTTTTAATAGCTTCTCGTCAAGGTCGATTCCTTTGGGATCGAATTTAAAGTCATTGATAAGACAGGCCCGCTTTGAAAAAGTTTTGTCAGGGTATGAATCTAAACTATACATTAAATCAGGTTCAACTATCCATCGATCCCCAGGAACTTCACCGGTTGTATCAACCTTGCTAACAATGTTTTGCCAAAACGTATCAAGGTCCGGAGCCCCAGGAAATAGACAAGCCATCCCAACCACGGCAATGTGTGTTCTTTTTTTCATAATTTCAGTCATCGAATGCTCAATTACCTATGGTCAACCACTTCTCGATTTCGTACAATAGTTATACGAAAAAAACAATAAAATGTCTGTAACTCAGTCTTAAGATTTTTTAGCTACCATATATGGTATTATTTTTTTCTTGACATACAAGATATATAGTCCTATATGGTTTTTTAAATTTTGTCGGTAAATATGCCTTTTTGCATTGGGCAATCATTAAAAAACAGGCTCGGACGACTCCACACTCATCTTGGGTGACGGCTCAACCGAACTGGAATAAGCCTTGAATCAAACAAAAAGCAGTTCAAGGCGATTAAGGCAGGGCCCTCAAAGCCCTGCCTTTCTTTATTGTTCTATCGCTTTCCTCCTTGCATTTTTCCTAAGGCATGATTATAGTTTAAAATTATGAAAGAACATAACGAAAAAATACCGAATCCAAAAGAAATTGAAAAAGAGATAGGCGAATTTCTTTCCAAGAAATTCGGCGGTAGTGTTAAAATGGTATCTCCGCTGGTTGTCCCCCGTGAAATCACTTCCGAAAAGACAGAAAAGCCTGTCCATAAAGAAAAAAAGATCGATTTCGATTTAAAACCCGAAGATCTTATCTCCTATCTCGACCAGTATGTCGTAAAACAGGATAAAGCCAAAGCGATTCTGGCCACAAAAATATGCACCCATTTCAACCGGATAAAACGTGCCGAAACCTCTTCTGATGATATCAGTGATATGGTCGGCCACATCAAAAACAACATACTCATGTTCGGCCCGACCGGTGTTGGGAAGACATATCTTATCAAACTGATAGCGAAAAAAATCGATGTTCCTTTTGTAAAGGGTGACGCAACCAAATTCAGCGAAACAGGTTATGTGGGCGGTGATGTAGAAGATCTTGTCCGGGATCTTGTACGAGAAGCCGACGATGATATTGAACTCGCTCAATACGGTATCATCTATATAGATGAAATAGATAAAATTGCGTCGAACCGGAACATTATTGGTGCAGATGTATCACGATCAGGTGTTCAGCGCGCTCTTCTAAAACCCATGGAAGAGACCGAAGTTGATTTAAAAGTGCCCCATGATCCTATTTCGATGATCCAGGAGATTGAACGCTTTCGTAAGACCGGCAAACGGGACAAACGTACTGTCAACACCAGCAATATACTGTTTATCATGAGCGGCGCCTTTAGTGACCTGGCCCGGATTATTAAAAAACGGACTGCCGATCAGGAAATCGGCTTTGGAGCAAATATTAAAAACTATCGTGATGATGCAAACATTCTTCAACAGGCAAAAGCCGAAGATCTGATAGAGTTCGGATTTGAAACCGAATTTGTCGGCCGCCTTCCGATAAGGGCTGTTTTTGAAAAGCTGACCCAAGAGGATCTTTTTGAAATCCTGAAAAATCCCAGCAATCCGGTCATTCTCGGTAAAAAACTCGATTTTGCAGCATATGATATTGACGTGAAATTTGAGAACAAGGCCCTTCGTGTTCTAGCTGAAAAAGCCTTCAAAGAAAACACCGGCGCCAGAGGCCTGGTTAGTGCCATAGAAGAAGCGCTTCTTTTGTTTGAAAAGACATTACCGTCATGGGATATTGATAAATTTCCGGTGACCGTTTCCGTAATCGAAGATCCCGAAAAATCCCTTGAAAACATGATGTTATTATCAAACCACAGCAAATTAAATGAAACATTTGAAAAGCTTGCTCGTGAAGAAAAAGAATTTATTATAAATTACTTGAACTCAAACAAGAAAAATCTGGCAGAAAAATACGGTCTTACCTTGACGCCTTCTCGCGTCGAAGTTGTGGCCTCTTATTACTGCAATCATATAATGGATATCGAAAAGGTAATCAACAAAATCAAATCCTTTTATGATGACATTAAAAAAATAGAGTTATTCTTTTTTAAAAACAATGATATTAACATTGTCCTGGAAGATGATGCCGTAGATTTTATAATCGAAAGGTTTGAAAAGGACAATATTAATGTTGAAGATTTTTATGAACATCTGACAAACGATTTTAAACACGGTCTCACCCTGATTCGGGAAAAAACCGGAAGAAACCGTTTCTTTATCACAAAAAGCGCTCTTTTGAATCCCGAGGCTTTTATAAGCAATCTCATTAAAGATGGGCTGCAACATAACTTGTTGCAAAACACCTGAAACCTGATCTAATAATTAACTGCTAATTGTTACCCATTGATTATTGACCATTATCTCTTGAACCTTGAACCCTGGTTATCAATATGATCGGAATATCAAAACTTTACTGCGGAACTGTTGAGCCATCGGATGCCCTTCGTTATGGGCGAATGTCATCAAAACTACCCTCCCACCTTTTACAGTTTTCCAGTGATAAACGGCCTGTAGTCGTCTGGAATATTACAAGGCGATGCAATTTAAAATGCGTGCACTGCTATGCTCATGCTAAAAACATCACTTTTAACAATGAACTTTCAACCCCGGAAGGCAAAAATCTGTTAGATGATCTTGCAGATTTTGGCGTTCCTGTTATCTTATTTTCCGGGGGTGAACCTCTGACCCGAAAGGATCTCCCCGAACTTGCCGCCTATGCCGTCGAAAAGGGTATGAGAGCGGTTATATCGACAAACGGGACCCTGATAACCCCTCAAAAAGCACGAACGCTTAAAGAAATCGGTCTTTCATATGTCGGAATAAGTCTCGATGGGACAGAAAAGATTAATGACCGTTTCAGAGGTGTCAAGGGGGCTTTCAGGTCGGCTTTGGAAGGAATTGAAAACTGTAAAAAAGCGGGTATAAAAGTTGGGCTCCGCTTTACAATCAACAAATCGAATGTAAGTGAAATTTCAGAAATTTTTAAACTTCTCGAAGATATGGATATTCCGAGAGCATGCTTTTATCATCTGGTGTACGCCGGTCGTGGAACAGAGCTCGTAAAGGAAGATCTGTCCCATCAGGAATCCCGGAAAGCTGTCGATCTTATCATGGATCTTACAAAAGAATTACATGATAAGGGGTATATTAAGGAGGTCTTAACCGTGGACAATCACGCTGACGGCCCATATCTTTACTTAAGACTTTTAAAAGAGAATCCCGATCGGGCCAAAGAGGTTCTAGAACTTCTTCAAATGAATGAGGGCAACAGCTCCGGCATAGGTATCGGTTGCGTCAGTTGGGATGGAGAGGTGCATGCCGATCAATTCTGGCGCCATTACAGTTTCGGCAATGTCAAAGATCGGCCCTTTTCTGAAATCTGGACCGACACCTCGGATCCGCTCATGAAAAAACTTAAAGAGAAAAAAAAGTACGCCAAGGGAAGATGTGCCACATGCAAATGGTTGGATATCTGCGCCGGCAATTTCAGGGTGCGATCCGAAGCGATAAACGGAGATGTTTGGACTCCGGATCCGGCATGTTATCTGACAGATGAAGAAATAAAATAGGAGCTGCTATGCTTTTCCCCGAATACAGACCAAGAAGGTTGAGACAAAATGATGCGTTTCGACGAATGATTCGCGAAACCATACTCTCGGTAAATGACCTGATTCTCCCACTTTTTGCCATTAACGGCAAGGGGGTTAAAAATCCTATCGATTCCATGCCCGGACACTTCCAGTTGTCCATAGACAATCTTATTAAAACCTCGGAAAAAGCATTTAAACTGGGTATCCCGGCTGTAATGCTTTTTGGAATACCAGACAAGAAAGATCCCCTTGCTACCGGCGCTTATGCCAAAAACGGTATCGTTCAGAAAGCTACAAGTGCTCTCAAAGACAAGATACCTGATCTTAATGTCATAACCGATGTCTGTCTGTGCCAGTACACGGATCACGGCCATTGCGGGTTTGTTGACGGTCAAATCATAGACAATGACGCCTCTCTGGATCTCCTTGCCAGAACCGCACTGTCTCATGCAAAAGCCGGCGCGGACATGGTTGCGCCGTCCGATATGATGGACGGTCGTGTGGCTGAAATTCGTAACATCCTTGATGAAAACGATTTAAGTAATATTCCCATAATGTCATATGCGGCTAAATACTGTTCTGCATTTTACGGACCTTTCCGTGATGCCGCGGACTCCGCTCCCAAGTTCGGAGATCGCCGGACTTACCAGATGGACCCTGCCAATTCCCTGGAGGCCATTCGGGAAGTGACCATGGATATAGAAGAAGGGGCGGATATTATAATGGTAAAGCCGGCCCTTCCTTACCTTGACATTGTCTGCCGCATCCGTGATGAAATAGATCTTCCCCTGGCAGCCTATAATGTCAGCGGTGAATATGCCATGATAAAGGCGGCCGACAAAATGGGGTGGATAGACGGAAAAAAAGTCATGATGGAGTCTCTCACGGCCATTAAGCGGGCCGGAGCCGATATGATTTTGACCTATTTTGCCATTGAAGCTGCAGAAGAATTAA
>RCNC010003387.1_pt1 | contig 10419 bp, 10 predicted proteins | sample 2041301 | NCBI WGS metagenome assembly RCNC01 (sample SAMN09708231, study PRJNA481090) | Marine sediment metagenome, whole genome shotgun sequencing project. | biome: marine sediment; feature: ocean; material: sediment; isolation source: Sewage treatment plant 13A marine sediment (STP13A) ... | reverse complement strand
GCCCATAGGCAGTATTGATAAACATGAACTCGTCGCACCAGGGCGGGCTTTAGATCACTTATAACTTTAGATCACTCAAAACTTCGGGTTAATTTTTCGGCAGAGCCTAATGGCTCTGACTCCCGCAATGCGGGATAGGCTTGGCCCAGGGGATCAGGATTTTAATACTGGAATAAAATTGTTGGCATCGATAGGAAAAACAGTGTTGCATGTCTTACCGTGCGGGACTGCGCATGAAAAAATTCTTGACAAGGATGCCAATAATTCTTTAGTGTCAGTCTAATCCTACTAAACCAGTCAGGATTGATTCTCTTCCAACATGAATTGTACAGACCGTACCGTCCCAGTGAATTTAAGCTGATTATTGATGCTCAATCTGGGTTTAAGGCTGCCCGCTGTTTGTCGGATCGCATTTTGTTGCCCTGTCCGGCGGAACAGTGCGGGTTGATTTTCAGGTGCTTAGCCCGGCCATTCAACAGGGAGGGCCATGAAAAAGTACATCATCGCCGCCATCCTCATCGGAATAGGGGTTGCAATATCCTTTCCTCTGTTCAGCATTAGCTATTACACCATGGTGCGGACGTCGACCCCTCAGTTCTGCGGGTCATGTCATGAGATCAAACCAGCGGTGGTGGCCTGGCGCTCTTCCACCCACACCAACAATGCTGCCGGTGTTGTTGTCGACTGCATGGACTGCCACCTCCCTCCCCCCCAAGACACCTTCAATTTTTTCTTTGCTAAAACAACCCATGGCCTCAAAGATGTCGTGGCCCATTTTATAGGCGAGGAGTACGATCGCCAAAAAGCCCGTGAATCGGTATATGCTTCCTTTGACAACGGCGTGTGCCAGAAATGCCATCGCAACCTCCTGTACATGCCTACACGGCGGGGGGCGATGCTGGCCCACCGTGCGGTGGTTTACGCCCGCCCGGGGTATGAAAAAAAGTGCGTGGACTGTCATTACGATCTGGTCCACTCCGAACGCGGACTGGTGATGTTTCGCCAGAGCCGTGAGACTCCCTACCAGGCCAAGGGGTTGCGACAGCTGTAGAAAAAATTTTCAAGATTCATATAAAACACTATAAGGTATCTATAAACTATTAAGGAAAGGAGCATTACTATGAGGCGAGCATTGCTGATCCTGACCATTGCCTGTCTGGCTATCGGCATGGCTGCTGCGGGTGCTTTGGCCCAGCCCAATTTTGCCAAGGTCAAGGAATACCGCATCGAGCGCAGCGTGCCCCCGGAGGCGCAGGCCTGTATCGAGTGTCACCGGGCGACGACCCCGGGTATTTTTGCGGACTGGGCCAAGAGCCGTCACGCCAATGCCAACATTACCTGTCTGGACTGTCACCTGGTTCAGCCCGGTGATCAGGATATCGCCCAGGGCCATGAGAAATACTATAACCGCTCTGACCTCCCCATGGGTGAAGCCAAATACAAGATGTCCATCGCTTCCATTGTAACACCCAAGGACTGCTCCCGCTGCCACCCGGACGAGGCCACCCAGTACAGCAAATCCAAGCATGCCAACACCATCGAGATTATCTGGAAGCTGGATCCCTGGTTGAACAAGGGCATGAATTCGGAAAATGAACGGAAGACCGGCTGCCTAAACTGCCACGGCACCGTTCTGGCCATCGATGAGCACGGTAAGATCGATCCGAGCACCTGGCCCAATGCCGGTGTCGGCCGGATCAATCTGGACGGCAGCAAGGGGTCGTGCACCTCCTGCCATACCCGTCACCGTTTTTCTGTGGCTGAAGCGCGCAAGCCTGAAGCCTGCGACTCGTGCCACCTGGGTCCGGACCACCCCCAAATCGAGATCTTTGAAGAGTCCAAACACGGCACCATCTATCATGCCTACAAGGACGAGTACAATTTCGATTCCGCCGGCGGCACCTGGACACCCGGCCTCGACTACCGGGCACCAACCTGTGCGGCCTGCCATATGAGCGGGTCCGGTAAAGTCTTGGGCTCTCACGACGTTACCGAACGGCTCTCCTGGGAAACCCAGGCCCCCCTGACCGTACGTCCGCAGAACTTCAAGCCCTTTCCTTCGGGCACGGATTGGCAGGTGGAAAGGGATAAGATGAAAAATGTCTGCGGCAGCTGCCATGGGGAATCCTGGATCGAGGACTTTTATCAGGGGTTCGACACTGCTGTGGAGGAGTACAACGAGGTATATTTCAAACCGGCAAAAGCTAAATTGACTGAATTGTACGAAAAAGGCCTGCTGGACAAAACCAAGTTTTTTGATGAGCGCCTGGAAGTGGAGTTCTACGAACTGTGGCATCATGAAGGCCGGCGAGCCCGCATGGGGGTCATGATGATGGCGCCGGACTATGCTTGGTGGCATGGGTTCTATGAGTGCAAACTGCGTTTTGCCAACTACATGGAAGAGGCCAACCACCTTATTGATAACAATGAGAAGGCCTATGTTGCTAAGGATTTTCCCAATGCCAATGGCGACACCACCAAACCCAAGGCGGTGTTCCCCGACAATTAACCATCAAGACTGACAAAAACCAACCCCCGCTTTCCAGGAACCTGGAGCGGGGTTTTTTTATTGTGTCCCATCCCCCGGTCAATGGTATGATGGGTGGGACAACAAAGATAATCGGATATGCGCAATAAAAAATCTTTGAGTTCTCTGTGTCTTTGTGGTTCATATATGCTCGCATTAATGGCTGATTTTAGTGATAATTTGATGAGAAAAGGAGACAGGAAATGACGGCAGATCTGTTGGCGGGGAAATTCAAGGAAGCGGCAGCCGTGGTCTGCAGGCAGGGAATGGTACAGTTTCCGCTCAGTGACACGGCCATCGCCATTATTAAAAATGTTGTGGGTGAAAATGAGGACGAGCTGGATCTCATGTGTGCGTTTCATGAAAAATCATCCCAGGTCCTGGAGCAACTCATGGAATCGAGCGGCATGTCAGCGGATAAAGTTGAGGCGCTGGCCAGCAGCCTGGCCGGAAAAGGACTTGTTTTCAATCAGCCGAGTTCCTCGGGTATTATGGTTTACAGGCTTCTGCCGCTGATGCTGGTGGGGGTCATGGAATACAAATTCATGACGCCTTTGATTGGCAGCGATGAGGAGCGTGAGCTGGCCGAACTGTTCGAGAAGCTGCTAAGTGACCTGAAGGATGATATGCAGGCGAACTACGACGCCTTGATACCCCTGTTCAAGGCGTCACCGTCAGTAGACCGGACTGTCCCGGCAAGCAGCACCGAGGATGGGAAAAATATCAACATTATTCCTATTGATAAGACCGTAGAGACGGGCGATGAGTTCATTCTGCCCAGCCAGAATGTGGCGGAGATCATCAACAAATTTGATGACATTGCCGTGGGACACTGTTTTTGCCGGCAGCGCAGAGGGTTGTTGGGGGATCCCTGTTCCACAAATGCGCCCACCCTCAACTGCTTTACGTTCGGTAAGTCGGCCCGGCACACCGTGGCCCATGGATTTGCCAAAATGATTACCAAAGAAGAAGCCCTTAACATCATGCTGGAGGCGGAGGCGGCCGGCCTCATCCACAAGGCGTTTCACCCGGGGGCGAGGGAATCGAGTCCGGAAACGAGTATCTGCAACTGTTGCAAGGACTGCTGCGACACCTTCAACCTGTGGCGCAGCGGAACCATGCCGCTGATCAATTCAACCTACTACCTGGCCGTGATCGACGAAGATGCCTGCAGCGGCTGTGAAACCTGTGTGGGCTGGTGCCCCGTGGATGCCATTGCCATGAATGACGAGGGCATTGCCGAACGGGACGAAAGTACCTGCATCGGGTGCGGTGTTTGTGCCCGTTTCTGCCCGGAAGAGGCAATCTCACTCAAAGAAGGCCTGAGGAAAGTATTGGCGCTGCCGCCGCGGATGCGATAACCCATTTACAGAAAATTTGATATCAGTGAATTTATGAAAAAAGGTTTTGTCTGGACAGGGTTGACCACTGCCGAAAAGCGGTGATTACATCATCCCCGACGAGACCCTCCAGGTTGTGATTATGTAACAGAGCATTGGATCGCCATTAGGGAATCAGAAAGAAAAAACAGCTCAATATGTTGTGGTTGGCACTTCATCTACCAATCATTATCTTTCAGAAAAGAGCTGCTGATCAGACTGCTTTTTCTATAATTTTACCCCTTGTGCTGACAACGACTTCTGTCAGGGGAATATCCTTCCCAGATTGTTCCAATCCCTTTTTGACAATGTACGGCAGACCCGCGCAGCAGGGCACTTCCATGACAACGGTGGTGATGCTTTTTAATTCCGCGGTGCTGAAAACCTGGGCAAACTTTTCGATATAAGCTTCGGCATCGTCAAATTTGGGGCAGCCCATCATGACCGCCCGACCTTTTAAAAACCGGCTGTGAAAGTCGGGGAAGGCCAGGGGGGCACAGTCTGCCACCACCAGAAGGTCTGCATTTTTCAAGAACGGTGCATGGGGAGGGACGAGGTTGATCTGGATGGGCCAGTGGGCCAGGGCGGATTCGGTCCCAGCAATGGCCGCCGGCTGATTGGCGCTGTCACAGGCCGTTGTCATAAAGGATTGGATCTGGTTGGAAGGGCAACCACAGGCCTGCTTCTGGTCATCGCCGGCACTTTTAAGGGTTTCCAGGCGTTCCTCGACCGCTTCCTCGTCGAATTCAGCGGCTTCGCGCTCCACAAGGGTCAAGGCGTCGTTGGGACACTCACCGATGCAGGCGCCCAGGCCGTCACAGAAAACCTCTGATACTACTACGGCTTTGCCGTCTATAATTTCAAGGGCACCTTCGGCGCACCCGGGCACGCATTGCCCGCAGCCGTCGCAGTGCTCTTCGTCAATTTCGATTATTTTTCGCATTACTTTCATGGTTTGTTCCTCTTTATTTTTTTTCACCGCCCGCTTGCGCTCGAGGCGCAGAGTGCGCTGAGGTTATTATTCCAGTGGGACGATAAGCTTTTCGTCAAGCATGGTCTCCAGGTCGGTGATTCACATTACCCTCTGCGTTCTCCGCGGTGAGAATAAATTCTAAACACCTATTGCTGAATATTAAATAGCTTCCGGGCTTCTTTTTGCCCGCTTTCCGTAAGAAACGCCTTGGCGATCAGTTCTTCGAGTTTTTCTCCTTCTTTGGGATTCTCCTTGATCTGTTCTTCTAAATTGACAATCAGATCGGCGTCATACAAAACCTTGAAATTGACGTCGTCATCTTCCTTTGGGTGGTGGTGATGCCCGATGATGTCGCAGACTTCGTCGATAAGGGCTTCTTTGGCTCCCAATTTATCCAGGATTTCACGGGCAATGGGCGGCCCTTCCTGCTCCTGGTATCTGGCGGCCGTACTGTTGTATTTACGCTCTGCTTCAGGAATCCCTATGTCGTGAAGATAGGCAGCACACAAAATCACGGCCAGGTTACCGGCCTCCATTTTACCGATACGCTCGGCATGCCGGGCCACTTTGGTGGCGTGCCCGATCCTTTTGAAATCGGTTTTAAAGTAGCGCTTCATCTCGATGGCTACGCGGTCTTTTAATAGGTCTTCCTTTTCAGCCAATAATTCGGGTGGCAGTGTCCCCATGCACTGCTCGGCAAACTCGCAGTAGGAGGCACAGCCAAAATCCATTTTAGGATTGATGAACCGGTGCCCGCACTGGCTGCATTTCCGGGCGGTGTCATCCTTGAAAAATTCGACGCTGTTGCCGCATTTGGGGCATTTTTCATCGAAAATTGCTTCGGCTTTCCAGTAACGGCTGTCTTGACCGGGGCATTTCATGTTTCATCCTCAACTGATAGAGTGTTCGGTATTTTGTTTCAGCAGGGTTAAAACCCTGCGCTACGTTGCATTCAGTGTGCTGACTTTTTGTTTGTTATCAAGACAGGCTTCACAGGGAGTATCTCTGTGAAGACCTGTCTTTTGGTTTTATTAGCGGCGTAGCCGCGTTGAGTTATTGTTGCGTAGCAAGAATTACCCGAGGATGGCTTTCAGATCCTCATCCGGTGTCGTGATAGGCATAAGATTGAAATTCTTCACCAGGACGTCAAGTACGTTGGGCGTAATAAACGCCGGCAGACTCGGCCCCAGGCGAATGTCTTTGATCCCCAGGTGCAGCAGGGAAAGCAGAATGACACAAGCCTTCTGCTCGTACCAGGAAAGCACCATGGAAAGCGGCAGGTCATTCACACCGCAGTCAAAGGCATTGGCAAGGGCCAACGCGATCTGGACAGCCGAGTAGGCGTCATTACACTGGCCCACGTCCAGGAGCCTCGGAATCCCGCCGATATCCCCGAGATCCATGTCAAAGAAACGGAATTTCCCGCAGGCCAGGGTCATCACGATACTGTCTTGGGGTACTTTTTCCACAAACTCGGTGTAGTAGTTGCGGCCCGGTTTGGCCCCGTCGCAGCCGGCAACCAGGAAGAAGTGGCTGATGGCTTTGTTTTTGACGGCGTCAATAATCTTGTCGGCAACACCCATGACAGCATTGTGGCCGAATCCCACCATCACCGACTTGCCTTGCGTGTCTTCGGCAAATCCGGGCATGGCGAGGGCTTTTTCAATAATCGGCGTAAAATCTTTCTCGACTAAATGGGTCACACCAGGCCAGCCCACGAGGCCGGTAGTGTAAATGTTAGCCTTGTACTCTTCTTTAGGCTTCTGGATGCAGTTGGTGGTCATGAGGATGGGACCGGGAAACGCAGCAAATTCTTTGGCCTGATTCTGCCAGGCTGTCCCGTAATGGCCGTAGAAGTGATCGTACTTCTTCAGTTCCGGATAGCCGTGGCAAGGCAGCATTTCACCATGGGTGTAGACGTTGATGCCTTTGCCCTGGCTCTGCTCCAGGATGTCTCCCAGGTCCTTGAGATCATGCCCGGAGACCAGGATGGCTTTGCCTTTTTTGGCTCCCAGGGGTACGCTGGTGGGAACCGGGTGTCCGTAGGTGCCTGTGTTGCCGGTATCTAGAAGTTCCATGGCCTTGAGATTGACCTCGCCGCATTTGAGGGCCAGGCCCACGAGCTCGTCCACACCGGCATCTTTGTTCAGAGTGGCTGCCAGAGCTTCGTAGATGAAGGTGGAAATGACATCATCTGTCTGGCCCAATATGCGGGCGTGATCGGCATAAGCTGCCAGCCCTTTGAGGCCGTATACAAGCAGTTCTTGGAGTGAAAGAATATCCGGGTTGACGTCGGGGTTGGATTTGATGCCTACGCCCTCGCCCTGGGTAACCAGTGCTTCCAGGGTTGCTCCGGGCTGGAACGTTGCTGCTGCCTCCGATGTATCCGTGTTGCCGCCGGCAGCCGCCACTTTGCCTTTGAGTTGTTCCCTCAATTCGACCGTTCGATGGATCAGTTTGACGAACCGTTCGGAATCGAAGTTCACGTTGGTCAGTGTCGAGAAAATGGCCTCATTGGTGAACTGGTCGATCGCCGCGTCTTTGACGCCGTGTTTTTGTCCTTCCACAGCATAAAGGGAAAGGCCCTTGAGCGCATATATCAAAAGATCCTGGAGCGCAGCCGTATCCGGCTGTTTCCCGCAAACACCTATTTTTGTACATCCTTCGCCTTTTGCCGTCTGTTCACATTGAAAACAAAACATAGTTTCCTCCTTGCGTTCATTAGAAATGATTTTTATTTAACTATCCCGTAATAATTCCCTAACAAATTGTTTGTGATGACACATGGTGTTGATAATTGTTTCTAATGCTTATACATTAATTCCACATGTCAATGGATCACGTTGTTGTCTGATCTTGATGCGCACTTTATACAATCGGGATTTTTTAGCCTTGACTTAGGTCAAGACAAATAAAATTTTTAGGCTTGACCGTAAAAAACAAAGTGGAAAAAATACAAGTTGCTTATATGGTTGAATTAAATTTTACTTCAAAACATAAAAAATAAATGAAAAATGGAAAAAATACTTCAAATTATTTCAAAGACCCCTATTTTTCAGAACCTATCCGAGGACGACTTGAACAAGATTCGCCGGATCGCGGTGGACAAGTTCTACAATAAAGGTCAAACCGTGTTTTCTGAAGGAGATGACGGCACCGGTTTTTATGTGGTAGCGGCGGGCAAGGTGAAAATCTACAAGGTGTCGTTGGAGGGCAAAGAGCAGATTCTGCATATCTACGGACCAGGCAACCCTTTCGGCGAGGTACCTGTTTTCTCCGGAGAGCAGTTTCCGGCCAATGCCCAGACGCTTTTGAAAAGCCATCTCCTTTTTTTCCCGCGCACGGTCTTCACAGAGCTGATTGCCAAAAATCCCTCCCTGTGCCTCAACATGCTGGCGGTGCTATCCATGCGGTTGCGGCAATTTACGGTCCAGGTGGAAAACTTGTCCCTGAAAGAAGTCCCCGGCCGTCTTGCCGCGTATCTTCTCTATCTGGCCCAAGAGCAGGAAGCCGAGGACATCGTGTCCTTGCCCATTTCCAAAGGGCAATTGGCCAGTCTCCTGGGCACTATCCCGGAAACCCTCTCCCGCATCCTCACCAAAATGAGCAACAACGGCCTGATCGATGTGTCCAGAGGAGAAATCAAGCTTCTGGACTATGACGGTCTCGAAGATCTGTCCGAGACGGGTAAGCTGTGACTTCAAATAAAAATAGAAGGTAAGAAGGTGAGAGCATGAGAAGTTCGGTGGTTCTTACCCTCTCATCTTCTTACCTTCTGGATCTATTCTGCCGGATAATTGATTTCCTGCAGCTTGTCCTTGATCAATGCCTGGGTGGCCGGTGCATCCCATTTCACATGCATGACCTTTGATTCTGGATTGCCATCAACGGTGCTGACGCCGTCCATTTCGCTCAATTCGCCTTTGATGGCTGCCACACAATGGCCGCAGGATATATTGGGTATGGTAAAATCTTGTTTTTCCATGATTGTTTTCTCCTATTGCTCAATGCTGGCGGTTTGCTTTTCCTTGACTCTCGTTGCCAAGGCCTCGAAATCAGAGGATCGAAATATGTGGGCGAACCGCTTGCCGTTTTTGCTGTGCTGCTTGTAGAAGTTAATACAGTATTCCACGACATCAAGCACCTCGCTATCATTGAAGATCCCGGGAAGCTCTCTGGCAAGCTGCGGATGGCGCCCGAGCTTTCCGCCTAAAAGGATTCTGAACCCTTTTTGTTTTTCAACAATGGTGCCAGCGGGGCAGACAGCTGCGCATTTTCCACAGTGCACGCAGTCCTCATAACCGATTTGCGGTTTTTCTGCTGACGCTGGCAGGGTAATACAATCGTCCGGGCATGCTTCGACGCAGGCGTCACAGACAGAACAGGCCAGGTCTGTCAACAGCGGTGTTGCCGCCCCAATAATGCCGATGTCTTTGATCTGGGGCTGGGAGCAGGCGTTAGGGCATTCGGCCAGGGTCACCCTGAAATCATGGTGAAATTTCAGGTCGCCTTTAACATTTTTTTTCAGAAAAGCCAGGATGTCCGCCTCTTTGAAAAGGCGTTCGATCTTTTCCAGCAGGAATTCGGACTCCAGGACCCGGTTGGGGCAGCCGCCGCCGGCGAAACAGGTGTCCACCTGAAATCCTTTGACCTCCTGGCTCATTTTGGACAGAAAGCGGGCCTGGGTTCTTTTTACATCCGCAAGTGATACGATCTTTTTGCCTGCTTCGGCGGCTTCCTTTTCCACGCGTGACCGTACTTTTTTCCTGACGAAAAAGGGCACTTTTTTTACCGCCTGTTCGGCTTCCTGGCTCCAATGCATATCTTCCCACTCCGATTGATAAAATGAGCGTATTGAAAATTTTTGCGAAAGTGCGGTGCCGGAATCCGAAGGATTTCGGGTAAAATTACAAAATACCCTACCCCGTTCGCAGATGGATCTCAGGGGGAAGGCGTTGAGGCCTTTCGCATTGTAGCGACGCAGTCGCGTTTCATAAAATCGTGGAACACGATTTTATTGTTTGTCCAAAACTTCCTGGGCCCAGCCCATGGCGGCGATCATGTTGGGGAACCCGGTGGTGGTTATGGAAAGCAGAATGGCATGGTTTATTTCTTCAGGACTGGCCTGCGAAGCCAGGGCTTTCCTGACTGCCGACATGACCGCCCCCCTCGAGTTTACGCCGATGGCGATACCCAGCTTGATAAGATCCTGGGATTTATTGTCCAGCGGTCCGGCATTCCGGCAAATGCTGCCCAGTTTGTCATAATGCTCGACGATTTCAGGGTAGTTCTTGGAAAAATTTTCAAATGTTTTTGGCAGATACATGCGGCCTCCTGTTGATTTTGAGTTGAGGGTTATTCCAGTATTAAAAACCTGGTCCCCTGGGCCAGGTCAGAGTTCTTAAGCTCTTCCGAAAAATTGACCCGAAGTTTTGAGTGATCTAAAGTTATAAGTGATCTAAAGCCCGCCCTGGTGCGACGAGTTCATGTTTATTAATACTGCCTATGGGCGATTGCAAACATAGCTCATGAGTACATTA
>RCNC010003383.1_pt1 | contig 10423 bp, 10 predicted proteins | sample 2041301 | NCBI WGS metagenome assembly RCNC01 (sample SAMN09708231, study PRJNA481090) | Marine sediment metagenome, whole genome shotgun sequencing project. | biome: marine sediment; feature: ocean; material: sediment; isolation source: Sewage treatment plant 13A marine sediment (STP13A) ... | reverse complement strand
CAACCCTTGACAATTGACCGAGCGGATCAACCTTTTTGTTGCATCGAGCATCGAGCATCGAGCATCGAGCATCGTTTATCGGGTGGTTGGCGGTCGCGGTACCATAGTGAGGTGCCTCGTTCGGCGCGGGGAGGGATCTCTGATGCGTAAACAAATGGTGCTGACTGCTACCGGGCATGATCGCGTTGGCATCGTCGAACAGCTGGCCGAACTTCTCCTCCGATTCGATGGCAACGTCGAAACCAGTCGCATGGTGCATCTCAAGGGAGACTTCGCGATGCTCATGTTCGTCACCGCGCCGGAGGAAAAGATTGAAGAGTTGCGTGATGCCCTCGCTGAGGTCCACTACGTATCGGCTGATATCCACACTGGTCTCAGCGAGATCTCCGAGCCCGAAGAGACTGCGGTCAATCCCTGCGCCATCACAGTTCTTGGCGCCGACCACATGGGCATCATCCACCAGGTCACGAGGTACCTCGCGGAGCAGGGACTCAATCTCGAATCCATGACTACCGAGGTCGTTGCGGCCCCCATGAGCGGGTCCCCACTCTTTACGATGTCAGCGGTGGTGAATATCCCGCCTCAGCTCGACGTCAGCGATCTGCGTGAGGCGTTGGAGTTCATCGGTGACGAGATGGGTGTTGATACCAAGGTCTTTGCACACGTCGATGAGGAATGACCCGTCGCGCTAGCGCGCAACGGAGTCAAGCAGTCAGCAATCAGCTGTCAGCTCCGTCTCTCAACGCTTTTTCTTGACTGGCTTTAATACGCGAAAGGGTCTGAACCGGCTGGTGCTTCCTCGGCCAGAGCCTCGGCTGGGGCTTCGGCAGGCGCTTCGGCTGGAGCCTCGGCAGGCGCCGCCTTTTTCCGCGATCGCCGTGGTCGCCGCCGTCGTCTCTTCGTCGCTGGCTTCGTGCTGGCGTCCTCTGCATCGGGAGCGGCTTCAGTCTCGGCCTCCGGTGGGTTCTCTTCGGGGGAGACCGAATCGTTCGGTTCGCCGGCCTTGTCGGCAGGTTTGGCCTTCTTGTGCTTGCGGCCGCCGCGGCGGCGGCGCCGTGATTTCTCTTTCGCGGCTGGGGGTTTGGAATCCTCGGCATCGGTGGCGACCGCCTCGGTCTCGTCAGGCTGCGGTTTTTCACCTCGACCCCGATTCTGTTCACTTAATCCTTCAGCGAGATCGGCGGCGCTGACCGCGGGTGCGGGTACCCGCTCCTCACCCTTTGATCGCTCTCGCCAATCGATGTGCTCTTCGGCGCGGTGGAGTCCGGAAGCCGCGATGATCTCGATTTCGATGTCGAATTCTCGCTCGAGGGCCGCGAGTTCCTGTCGACTGTCGTTTTGTAAGGCGTCAGCTAGCTCCGGGTGGAGCTCGACCCGGACTCCGCCGAGGCGGCCTGTGACCGCGCGGGTTTCGATGCGGCGGAGAATATTGAGACCGATGAGCTCGGGGCTGGCGATCGTCCCCGCACCACTACAGGTCGGACATGGGCGGTGGGTTCGGAGTTGGAGTGCCTTTTTGAGGCGCTGACGGTTGATCTCCAAAAGCCCGTTCTCTGACAGTTTGCTGGCGTTAGTCCGGGCCTTGTCGTCCTTCATCGAGTCACGCATCGTCTTCTCGACCTCGCGCCGGTGCTTGGGTGCCCGCATGTCGATGAAGTCGACCACGACCAGACCACCGATGTCACGCAGTCGGAGCTGCCGTGCAACTTCGCGCGCCGCCTCGAGATTGGTGGTGTAGGCGGTCTCTTCCTGGCTACCACCGCGGGTCGCGCGGCCGGAGTTGACATCGATGGCGGTCAGGGCCTCGGTGCCGTCGATGACGATCGATCCACCGCTGGGGAGGTCGACCTTGCGTTGGTAGATTCGGTCAATCTGTTCCTCGAGGTTGTAGCGGCTGAAGAGCGGCATCCGGTCGGTGTACCGGACCAGTCGTTTGCCAGATCTCGGCATGAACGTCCGCATATAGCCCTGGGCTTTGGCGAAGGCCTCATCGTCATCGACCAGGATTTCAGAGATCGAGCTGTCGAAGGAGTCCCGCAGCGCCTGGACGATCAGGTCCTGGTCCGAGTAGAGGAGCCGCGGGCCTTTGCCGGCCATCGCCTCCTGGCGGATTTTCCTCCACAGTCTGAGCAGGGCGTTGAGATCCCGATTGAGAGTCTTTTGGGGCTGGTCGAGGGCGTTTGTGCGGAGTATGACTCCACACCCTTCGGGTAATTCCAACTTGCTGACGCGGTCTTTGATCGCCTGTCGATCTTCGTCCTCGGCCTTGCGTGAGATGCCGCGGACGTCATCGAAGGGCATCAGGACGAGGTACCGTCCAGCGATGCTGATGTTGGTTGTGACCAGCGCCCCTTTGCGGCCAACGCCGTCGCGGATAACCTGAAGCAGGATCGGTTTGCCGCGCTCGAGGATACGGTCGATGCGCGGGTGTTTGGTGGCCTTTTCCACCTTTTTGTGAAAGGCCGAGGGCACCACGTCGTCGGCCCGCAAGAGACCGTCCCGCTCGGCACCAAAGTGGACAAAGGCGGCGTCCAACGATGGTTGCAGATTGGCGACTGCGCCGCGGTAGATATTTCCGCGATAGAGGCCCGACTCGGTGGCCGAGACCTCGTACTGGTCGAGCTTATTTTCCGAAACGACCGCGATGCGCACCTCTTCGGGGCGCTGGGCGTTAATGAGCATGCGTCGTGTCACGACGTCTCCTATTCGTTTAAGTCAGGCGGGGGAGAGGTCAGATGGGTCCGGCCAGGTCATCCCACCGCGCGCACAGAGTAGCATAAGCTTTGATTTTTGTTAGATTTCGAGGTGAGGATCCGTACCCATCTCCGCCTCAGTGCCAGTTGTCTGGGCGAGCGCGCGAAAGGACCAGTGGGCTATGCGGCCACCCGTCCCACCGTTTCAAGCGTCAATGACGCAACGAACCCGAAATCGGCGGAAATGATTCATCGATGATATGTGCCTGGTCGACAAAGCCAGCCGTCTTCCAACGGCTGGCCTGAGTTGTCCGCGATGACCTCTGGGTCGATGCTCGGCGTTTGTCGAATGTGGCTGCAGAGTCAGGCTGCGCGGCGGAGCTTGGCCACCTTCTTCAGCTCGACCTCATCAGCGACAAAGGCGTCGCCGTCCCAGCAACCCTCGACCTTGACCATATCGCCGACGGTCAGCTCGTGGTCGCCGAAGTCATCCCGCTCGGTGTCTTCGGTGGTGACCACTGTCACCGGTCCGGCGTCGGTCTCGATGGTGAAACCGCCGTCGCTGAGTTCGGTGACGGTGCCCACGTATTTTTCGCATTCTTCGTCGTCGCCGCCCTTGAGCTCGACCTCATCTGCGACAAAGTCGTCGCCGTCCCAGCAACCCTCCACCTTGACCATATCGCCGACGGTCAGCTCGTGGTCGCCAAGATCATCCCACTCGGTGTATTCGGTGGTGACCACTGTCACGGGTCCGGCGTCGGTTTCGATGGTGAAACCGCCGTCGCTGACCTCGGTGACGGTGCCCACGTATTTTTCGCATTCTTCGTCGTCGTCGCCGCCCTTGAGCTCGACCTCATCTGCGACAAAGGCGTCACCGTCCCAGCAACCCTCGACCTTGACCATATCGCCGACGGTCAGTTCGTGGTCACCGAAGTCATCCCACTCGGTGTCTTCGGTGGTGACCACTGTCACGGGTCCGGCGTCGGTCTCGATGGTGAAGCCGCCGTCGCTAACCTCAGTGACGGTGCCCCTGAGGTGCTCGCAGGTCCCCATGCCGGTGAAGGTCCCGGAAAGCAGCAGAAGCCCTTCGTCCCACCACTCGACCGTGACGATTTCAGACACCGGTATCAGCTCCGGCGGCAGCGGGTTGTCATCGTCGGGGTCCTCGAGACGAACCCGGGCCTGGCCTTGTTCATCTGCCGTTACCGAGGCAACCGTCAAACTGTCCACGACCACCGAATAGAGAGAGCTTGGGATGAGGCCTGTGGCGTGGGTCTTGAACTCCTGATGGCCGGCTGCCTTCATTTCCACTTCAGCCATCCCTGCTGCATCGCCGCCGGTCATGTCCAGGAGGGCGATCTCCTCTTCATACGTAGTGTCGCCGTTTGCGTGACCTACGACGGTGAAAGTTCCCTGGAGTGTCGGGTCGAGGTCAGGGCCGTAGACAGTCGTCGATTTGAGCAGTTCAGCAAGCGGTAGATCTTCCGGCACAGGGTCATGGCCGTGTCCGAGATTCTGCAGCTTGAGGACCCCGCTGCCGCTCGACTTCGTTTGAATGGTCCCGACCTCGATGTCGTCGACCACAACCAGGTACTCGGTCCTGGACTTCATACCCCAGAGCCAAACCTGGACGCTGCGATGTTGACCACTCGGGAGGTCGTCATCTCCGACGACCGCCCTGCCCCAGCCGGTGGCCGCTCCGACAGGCTGCAAAGCTGCGTACGACTTTCCGTGCGTGGCCTGCGGCATGACCCGGCCGCGGCTGATTCGTGGGGTACCACTGTTTGCGGGAACATTGGTGAAAACCATAATGGCGAGCCCGATGAGCGTGACTACAATCTGACGATGTCGCATGTATTTTCCCTTTGCTTGAGACCGACGCATTGGCGGCCTTCTGATTTTGATTTCTGAACCTACACGTCTTTGCGCGGGCCAGGAGTGACGGTGGTCACACCGATCCTAAATGTGGCAAACAAAAGTAGTAATGATTCTGTAGTCAAAATCAACCCATTACCAGAGACAACACTTGGGTGACGGTTGAGAGTCCTGATCGGGGGTGGGATCTACCATTAATCCGACCGAGTGTCCCGAGGTGCGCATTCCTGTCGAGACGAGGCGGAGGCCGAGAGGCCGGCAGTGCTGATACGGAAGACCCAGGGCCGACCCGACGACCAGAATCGTGCCCGGCGGGTCGTTCTAAGAATCGATTCAAAATCTCAGGCGGGTGGGATTTGCTTCTTGCGCCCGGGGTGGGCGGGGCCTCAACAGCGATACAGAATTGCGCCCCAGTTGAGCCCGCTGCCAAGGCCCACAAAGGCCACCAGGTCTCCCGGTTTCGCCCGACCCTGCTCGAGTGCCTCGTGATAGGCGATGGGGATGGTGCCGGCGGTGGTGTTGCCGTAGTTCTGGATGTTATTGAAGACCTTTTCGTCCGGCAGCCCGAGGCGCTTCTGCACGCCCTCGTTGATGCGCAGATTGGCCTGGTGCATGATCACCAGATCGAGGTCTTCGAGGGTGAGACCGTTCTTTTCCAGGATATCGAGGGTCACCTTCGGCATGAATGTCACGGCGAGGGCGTAGACCTTGCGACCTTCGACAACCGGGGTGACGTCACCCGAGGTGATCATCTCGGGCGTGATGTAGGGGCGATAGGCGCTGCCAGCCGCCTTGGTCCACAGCCGCTCTGCCTCATCGCCGTTGGTGTGGAGGAGGCAATCGACGACGCCGCTGTCGCCGTCTTCACGCGCCTCGACGACAACTGCTCCTGCACCGTCACCAAAGAGCACCACCCGATCTCGGGTAGCGGTGTTCTGCTCGTACTCCTCGGCCGACACCGGGCCGCTTTCGTTCCCCAATGCGACCTGCCACGTTTTCTCACTCCACGGCACCAGCGACGCGTGGGCTTCGCCCCCGACCACGAGGATTCGGCGATATTGACCGGAGCGGATCAGCGCGTCCGCAAGTTGCAGGGCGTAGACAAAACCCGCGCATTGCTGGCGAATGTCGAGGCACGGCACATGTTCGAGCCCGATCTTTCGCTGCAGAAACGGCGCCGAGCCGGGGAAAAAATAGTCTGGCGTCATGGTCGCAAAAATCAGATAGTCGATGTCTTCGGGTTTCAGTCCGGCGTTTTCGATCGCCTGGCGACAGGCCGGTACCGCGAGGTCGGAGGTCGCCTGGTCGGGAGCCGCATACTGCCGCTTGGCAATACCGGTCCGTACCTGGATCCATTCGTCCGAGGTGTCCATGATCTTTGCGAGGGCGTGGTTGTCGACGCTGGCCTCCGGGATGTACATACCTGTTCCTGTGATCACCGAACGCATCATGAGCGTCTCCTTCGAACGAAATCATAGCCTACTTCTCTGTCTGTGGATGACGGTTCTCCGGTCGAGAAAGGGGCATGAGGAAGATTCAAGCAATAACGCGATTCGTCAATGCCAAAACTGGCCTGAATCACGTTGTAAACGCTAAGACGCAAAGGACGCAAAGATCATAATTCGAGTTGGTCATACGCCTTCTTTGCGCTCTTGGCGCCTTTGCGTTTACAAAACGAACCGAAGCGGATGGGAGAGATTCAAGAGCGGGGATACGCCTCCGGGCGGACGACTCTCAGGCCAGAGGTCGCGACATCACCGCCAGCGGATACTCACGAACTCGTTGATTGGGTAATCCCACAACCGGCGCTCGGGCCGCCAATTGGAGGCCTTGTAGGTTCCCAGCAACCGGTCCCAGATGCTGGCACCGATCCCGAAGTTGTGGTGCCACATGTTTTCGCGGTGGTGGAGGTAGTGAATCGGTGCTCCGAGCCAGAACGCGAGGTCAGGTTTTTCGTGCTGGATCTGGTGAGCATAGGCCGCAAATGCAGCGTAGCCGACGGTTCCGAGTGCGAAGCCAAATCCGGCCGGGACCGAGACCAGGAATCCCGCCCAAGCGATCAGGAGCCCTGGCAGCAAGTAATCAGGGAACTCGCCCCACCATCCCTGAGCTTCAAAGTTGCGATGGTGCTTGGCGTGGCGCTTGCCAAGGAATTTTCCTTTGTGCATAAGACGGTGCACCGTGTACTCGACAAAGGATCCGAACACCAACCCGATGACGAGAGCGATGGTGAAATCGAGGAAATCGTTGTACTGGGTCAAGGTGGCCTCCGTCCGCCTCCGAAGCGTAACGTTGGCAGGGATTATAACCACTCGCCCACCGGTCCGCACCGAGATTTCGGATTTTCGCCCACCCAGTGAATTTTGGTCCTCGAAACCGGGCGGATGGGCGTCCCTGCATCCTGCATCTCTGTGGGGCGGTGAGTTGCGTGGTATCTTTTCATGCGATGGCAGACGGCGTCCGAATCTCGTTTACCGACGTAGCCAAGCGCTACGACCTGCGGGTGGTTTTCCGCTCGGTCTCGGGCGAGGCGCTGCCAGGCGAGGTGTTGGTGATCACGGGTCCCAACGGCTCCGGGAAATCCACCCTCCTGGCAATTCTCTGTGGGTTGTTGAGGCCGACCCGCGGAACGGTCCGCCACGTTCTGAATGGCGACGAAACGGCACGCGAGGAGTGGCGATGGCATCTCGGGGTGGTGGCGCCGGCGATGTCGGTCTACGAAGAGCTCGATGCGATGGAGAACCTGCGCTTCTTCGCTCGCGTTCGCGGCATGTATGAGGGCGACCAGCGGTGCCACGAATGCCTCGAGCTCGTGGGCCTCGAATCGGACCGCCGAACGCCGGTCCGCGGCTACTCCACTGGCATGGCGCAGCGGCTCAAGATCGCACAGGCGCTCCTCCATGATCCCTCGGTTCTCTTCCTCGACGAGCCCGGGTCAAATCTCGACCCGGCAGGCAAAGGCTGGCTTGGAGAGTACGTTCATGGGCTTGCCGCAGATGGCAAGACGGTGGTGCTGGCGACTAATGATCGAGAAGAAATGAAGTGGGGACAGAACCATGTCACGCTTGCTGGTTGAGGCTCTGGCGGTCGCCGCCAAGGACCTGCGGACGGAGTTTAGAACTCGGGTCGCGCTCAACGCCCTCGGCCTTTTCGCGCTGACGGTCCTCGCCGCCGTCTCCTACACAGTGGGCCCATACAGGATCACCGCCGAGGACCGCCCGTTCCTACTCGCGGTCCTGTTGTGGATCGTTATCTTCTTTGCCGCGCTGGCCGGCCTCGACCGATCCTTCGTCAAGGAGGAGGAAAGCCACACCGCGCCGCTGCTGCGTCTGGCGGCGTCACCGACGGCCGTGTGGTTGGGCAAGCTCAGTTTCAACCTGATTCTGATCTATTTTCTGATGGCAATCCTGGTGCCGCTTTACTGCATCCTCATGGGTTACAAGATCCTGCTGGTGGGTGGATTCGTCCTTATCCTCGTTTCCGGGGGCTACGCGCTGGCGGTCATTACGACCATAGTCGCAGCGATCATCGCCCGCGCACTGACTCGCGGTGCCCTGTTTTCGGTCCTCTCCCTGCCGCTCCTGCTGCCGCTATTGATTTTCCTCATTCAGGGCACGGCAGGCGCCGCTGACGGCACCGCGGAAACCGTCACCAATACTCTTCGGGCAGTGCTTTCGATGGGCGGCATCATGACGATTGTCTCGGCGATGCTTTTTCCGGTTGTTTGGGCGGACTGATGCAATACCTCGGCGCAGCCGCTTGTTTATTACTGAGATCGGGTATGCTCTTGCCGATTACAGTGAGGGTTTGAAGATGCTGGAGGTCGCCTGAAGGATGCGGGTTACCGACATTTTGAAGTGGTTGCTGTTCGTATGGCTTGCTGTGGTGATTATCGCGGCCTTCTTCTACGTGCGGCCGGCCGAGGGTTTTATCGGCGAGTCGTCGAGGATCGTCTTCTTCCACGTACCGATGGCGTGGATCGCGGTGCTTGCTTTCCTGGTTTCTTGCATCACATCCGTGATGTACCTGAGAAGGAGAGATCCGAAGGACGACATTAGGGCCTCGGTCAGCGCCGGCCTCGGTCTCCTGTTTGCGGTGCTCGCCACGACCACGGGTGCCGTTTTTGCGCGCATCATGTGGAACGCTTACTGGAACTGGGACCCTCGCCAGACCTCGATCACGATTTTGCTGCTGATTTACGCAGCCTATCTGGCGCTTCGCGGGGCAATCGATGACCCCGAGCGGCGAGCCAGTCTTTCGGCGGTCTATGCGATTCTGGCCTTCGTCACCGTACCTTTCCTGGTCTTCGTCGTGCCGCGGATCTATTGGTCGCTGCACCCGGATACGATTATTAACACCCGTGGTTCCAATGAGTTCGACTCGCGCTATACACAGGTTCTGATGGCTTCTCTATTAGGATTTACGGGTTTGTACATTTGGTTATATACTATCGGCTGCCGGATCGAAGCAATCCGGCAACGGCGCCGACAGGAGGTGCTGTAAATGACGGATCTCATGGGAATCATGGTGGTCACCCTGATGATTTGGGTTGGCCTTTTCGCATACGTATACCGGCTCGACCGCAAGGTCAGCCGCCTGGAGGACTGAATGACTGATTCACGACGCCAACGTCGCATCTGGTACGCAGTGGGCGCCGTGTTGGTGGTGGCGTTCCTCGCCTACGGAACGACCTCCTTCAAATCGAACCTGACACCCTATGTCAGCTTCGAGGAAGCATCGCGCTCGGAACGCAAGGTCCAGGTGGCAGGTGGTCTGGTGGAGAACTCCACAGAGTACCTGGACGCCTCGGAAGAGCTTCGGTTCGCCATTGTGGAGGAAGGTGGCGACACTTTGACCGTCCACTACAACGGCATCAAACCGGGCAACTTCGAGGAAGCCGTCCAAATTGTCGCAGTCGGCAGCTACCGCGATGGCGTATTTTACGCCGAGCAGCTGCTGGTCAAGTGCCCCTCCAAGTATCAGGGGCTCGAGGACGACATCAGAGAGTACGGGTCCGAGACCTAAAAACGGCCTGCCCCGTGCGGTGGCCGACAAACTCGTTGCTCTCGTGATCGAATAGGAGAACCCATGTATCTTCCAGGAACCATCCTGATGTGGACGGCGTTGCTCGCCGGTATTGCCTCGACCATCACCTACTGGCTGTCGATTCGGGAGCCTGAACGCTGGCGTGGCCCGGCGCGGCAGAGCTACGTCTTGATGACCTTTGCCATCGTCGTCGGATCGGCGCTGTTGATGTATCTGTTGGTCACCCACGACTACCGGCTGCACTACGTCTGGGCGTACTCCGACAATCTCCTGCCCCTGCACTACCTGATTTCCACATTCTGGGGTGGCCAGGAAGGCAGCTTCTTGCTGTGGATCTTCTGGGGGGTTCTGCTCGGACTGCCGCTGATGCGCTTCGCCCGCTCCTACGAGCCACGAGTCATGGTTGTCTACAACCTGACCTTGCTGTCGCTGATCCTGCTGCTCGTCAAGCAGGATCCCTTCCGCTTCCACCAGGGGTTGACGGCGGCGTTGACGCCGATGGACGGGCAGGGGCTCAACCCGCTCCTGCAGAATCCTTGGATGGTCATCCACCCACCCATCATGTTCATCGGCTACGCCTCGCTGGGGATCCCTTTTGCATTCGCGATCGCCGCTTTGTGGATGAAGCGCTACGACGAGTGGACCAAGGTCTCGATGCCCTGGGTGCTTCTTTCGCTTATATCTCTGGGGACTGCCATCATGCTCGGTGGTTACTGGGCTTATGAGACTCTCGGTTGGGGCGGATACTGGGGTTGGGATCCGGTGGAGAACGCGTCCCTGGTTCCCTGGTTGGCGACTCTCGCCCTCAC
>RCNC010003382.1_pt1 | contig 10423 bp, 7 predicted proteins | sample 2041301 | NCBI WGS metagenome assembly RCNC01 (sample SAMN09708231, study PRJNA481090) | Marine sediment metagenome, whole genome shotgun sequencing project. | biome: marine sediment; feature: ocean; material: sediment; isolation source: Sewage treatment plant 13A marine sediment (STP13A) ... | reverse complement strand
AAGATCAATATCCAAACTGCGCAATTAAATGCACAAAATACAAACAATCAATTGAGAAAAAAGATAGAGCAGGCATATATTGATATGATAGCAGCAGCTAAAAATCATGAAGCTGCAAAAGAACAGGTAAAGAGTTTAAAGAGATCATACGGTGATAGTGAACGTAAATTTGAATTGGGAATGATAAATGCCACAGATTTCATAGTAGAGCAAAATCAATACTTTGATTCCGAGTCTAATTTAAATCGTGCAAAATACCAGTTCATATTTACGCAGAAAATACTCGACTTTTATCAGGGTAAACCCATAACGCTTTAAATAATTCTTTCGTGAAAATAAAATCGTGTCTTTAAACATTCAATAATTATATAATAATGAAAAAAACAATCATCATCCTGGCAGTCCTTATTATCACAGCCGGAGCTGTGGGCTATATGTTCTTAAAAAAGGACAAAACATTTAAAATTGAGTGGGAAACTAAGAATATTGAAAAAGGTGACATTGATATTGAGATTACGGCTACAGGTACCTTGGAAGCGGTGACAAAAGTAGAAGTCGGTACCCAGGTTTCTGGAATTGTTTCCTCCCTTTATGTTGATTTTAATTCTAAAGTCAGGAAAGGGCAGGTTATAGCCAGGTTAGATACTACTACTCTGGCAGCGTCAGCCTTTGATCAAAGAGCCAACTACAATAGGAAAAGAATTCTGCTGAATCAGGCCAAAAGAGATTATGATCGTACGAAAAGATTGTTCGAGGAGAAAGTAGTTGCCCAAATCGAATACGATAAGGTTCTTGATGAATATGAAACAGCAGCATCCAACCTGGTATCAGCGGAGGCTCAGTTAAACAGGGCATTAATAAATTTGAATTATGCGACTATTACAGCACCTATTGACGGAATTGTAATTTCTAAAAATGTGGAGCAGGGACAAACTGTAGCTTCAAGTTTTAATTCTCCTACGCTCTTTACTATTGTGAATGATCTCACTAAAATGCAGGTAGAGGCAAGTGTTGATGAAGCCGATATAGGCCAGATAAAAGAAGGTCAATCTGTGACATTTACTGTGGATGCTTTTCAGGGTGAGGAATTTAATGGTGAGGTAAAGCAAATCCGCCTGGAGCCAGTAATAGTATCCAATGTTGTCAATTATGTTGTTATTGTAGATGTTCCAAACCCTGATATGAAACTAATGCCCGGGATGACAGCAAGTATCACAGTCTCTATTGATAAGAGGGAGGATGTATTGAAAGTACCTACAAAAGCACTAAACTTCAATCCTCCAGAAGTTTATCTGGCTAAATTATATAATGAGTTACCTGATTCCGTTAAGCAGCAAACCGAAGAGCGATTGGTTACAATAAAGGAAAGAATGGAATCAAGAGGAATATCAGGTGCGCAATTGGACCAAATGATGCAACGATTTCGTACAAATGCCATTTTTGGGGGTGGTCAGAGAATGGGTGGACCAGGAGGGAACAGAATGGGTCAGGGTGCACCAGGCCAGGGAGGACAAAGACCACAGGGCGGTTCAGCACAGGAAGCTGGAGGAGCGAGGAATATGGGAAGTTTTGGACAGATCTGGATTAAGGAAGGAGAGAATGTAAGACCCATAAGAGTTCGGACAGGAATAAGTGATGGTAGTTTTATTGAAGTAATAAATGAAGATATTACTATCGAAAGCCAGGTGGTTATTTCAGCCTTATATGATGAGGAAGAGGCACAAACCAACCAACAAACAAATAGTCCATTTGCTCCTCAAATGGGAAGAGGCCGGAGATAATTGTTTTTCTGTTGAATATTATTTATAAAAAATCCCAGAGGATACAGACTGAGTAAAAAGCAAAAAATGAAAAAACTTATTGAGGTCCATGAATTGACCAAAGTGTACCAGATGGGGGCAGTAAATGTGCATGCACTGCGTGGTATTGATCTTACAATAGATAGTGGTGAGTTCACAGCTATTATGGGGCCCAGCGGTTCAGGTAAATCTACATTTATGAATATAGTTGGTTGCCTTGACATCCCTACTGAAGGGAAGTATATTCTGGACGGAATGGATGTAAGCAGTTTAAATAAGGATCAATTAGCCAGAACAAGAAACCTGAAAATTGGTTTTGTTTTTCAGACTTTTAATCTCTTGTCTCGAACTTCAGCCCTGGAAAATGTTGAATTACCGCTTTTATATAATCCAGCTATTAGAGCCAAAGAAAGAAAGGAAAAAGCAAAGCACGTGCTTGAAATGGTTGGTTTGACTGATTGGTCACATCACTTTCCTAATCAATTGTCGGGTGGTCAACAACAGAGAGTAGCTATTGCCAGAGCTCTAATAAATGATCCGGTAATAGTACTGGCCGATGAACCAACTGGAAATCTGGATACCCGCACCAGTTTTGAGGTTATGGAAATATTCCAGAAACTAAACAATGAAGGAATGACCATTGCACTGGTTACACATGAGCCAGATATCTCGCAATTTGCAAAAAGAAATGTTAGCTTCCGTGATGGAAGGGTCAATAAGGAGCATTTTGTAGAAAATATTAAAAATGCTCGTCAAGAATTGGAAAAACTCCCGATTGAAGATGATTATTAATAGTTAAAATATCGAAAATGAAAATATATAATCTATTCGTTGTAGCATATCGGTCTCTAAATAAAAATAAGGTTCGGTCTCTGCTTACTATGCTTGGTATTATTATTGGTGTGGGATCAGTAATAGCCATGTTGGCAATTGGGCAGGGCTCCAGAGATAGTATTGAGAAGCAAATTTCCAGTTTGGGTACCAATGTGATCATGATATTTCCAGGGGCTTCCTTTCGGGGAGGTGTTGCTTCGGCAGCAGGTGAGGCCCAGAGTTTAAAATTGGAAGACATTGAAGCAATCAGGGAGTTTTGTCCCTCCGTAAAAAGCATAAGTCCGGTCGCCAGATCCAATGGGCAAATAATTGCTGGAGGCAATAACTGGAATAGCCAGGTTTATGGGATATATGATGAATATCTTGATATAAGAAATATAGAAATAGAATCAGGCAATAGATTCACAGATGCAGATGAACGTAGAAGTGCAAAAGTTTGTATTATTGGCAAGACAGTTGCCGATAATTTGTTTGATGAATATACCGACCCGGTAGGTCAGAAAATCAGAATACGGAATGTTCCATTTAAAGTAATTGGGGTGCAAAAGGAAAAGGGAGGTAGTAGTATGGGGTCAGATCAGGACGACATAATTTATGCTCCCTATTCCACAGTGCAAAAGAGATTACGCGGTGGAACCCAGACCAACGTTCAACAGGTATATATTTCTGCTCAATCGGAGAATGTTATAGATAAAGCAGAAACGGAAATTGATGAGTTGTTAAGAGAAAGGAAAAATTTAAGCAAATATGAGGATCCACCCTACAATATCCGAACCCAAAGTGAGATTACCGAAATGTTTACTTCTACTTCTGACACTATGATTGTATTGCTGGCAAGTATTGCAAGTATATCATTAATTGTAGGTGGTATTGGTATTATGAACATCATGTTGGTTTCAGTAACTGAAAGAACCCGTGAAATTGGATTGAGAATGGCGGTAGGAGCCCGCGGAAGGGATATTTTGAGACAATTTTTACTTGAGGCTATTCTGTTGAGTTTGATTGGTGGGTTATTAGGAGTGGGAATGGGAATAGCATCTTCAAAACTCTTTGTCTCAGTTTTAAACTGGCCAACCACGGTCACCTCTTATTCCATTATATTGGCATTTGCTTTTTCTTCTATAATTGGTATCTTCTTTGGGTGGTATCCTGCCCGCAAAGCGGCTGGTTTAATACCTATGGATGCTCTAAGGTATGAATAAGAAGTAAGTAACTGTTTTCTAGATCCAAAATTTAAAACGATACTATTTTTTAGGTGCAGCCTTTTTAGGAGCAGTTTTCTTTACGACTTGTTCTTCCTGAATTGTTGTATCCTTAACTTCTTTGATATAAAGGTCGCGTTGTGGGAAAGGAATTGTAATGTTCGCTTTTTTCAAGGCAGTATCAATTGCTAGCCCAACTTCACTTACAACCGTTAATCCTCCATCAAAATTTGGGTGCCAGAATACCAACCTAAAATCAATTGAGCTATCTCCAAAACCAGTGAACCAGGCTGCGGGTGCCGGATCTTCCATAACACCTTCATTATCAGTAGCACATTTTAAAAGAATTTCAAGGACCTTATTTAAATTGCTTCCATAAGCTACACCTACTTTCAATTCCAGCCTTCTTTTGCTGTCGGAAAGTGTCCAGTTGGTAACCTCCTGGGATATGAGTATCCCATTGGGTACAATTACCTCAGATCCATCATAGGTGCGGATAATGCTGGACCGAATTCCTATTTGTTTCACCTTGCCCCAAAGGGTACCCACCTGCACTGAATCACCAACTTGAATTGGTCGTTCAAATAGGAGAATGAGACCCGATATGAAATTATTAATTACATCCTGAAGACCAAATCCAATACCAACTCCAAATGCAGAAATAATAATAGTAAGATTTTGAAGTTTGAATCCTGCGGCAGCAATAGCAAGAAGAAATCCAATAGTAATAATTGCATACTTAATAAGAGTAGAGATGGTTTTAGGAACACCTCTTTTAAGTTTCATTTTACTCAGGACATCCTGTTCCAGTATTGCACTTGTTATTTTAGATATAAGTACGGCAAGCCATAAGGTAAAGAAAAATATCACAATATTTCCGATAGAAATATTAAGCTGGCCGGTATTGAACCCAAATTCCCAAATGGATTTTATAGTATTAATTATGGGTTCTTCAACATTAAATATTTTGAGAAAGAAGTAAAATAAAAATAGAATAGTAAATGTATATAGTAATGAATGCATCCAGGTGGAGATTTCACGAATATTCTTCTTAACAACATTAAATTCAGTTAACCAACTGGAATTAAGGATTAATTCAGTAAAACCTGCCACAAGCTGATATCCAGTAAAAAACAGAATAAACACATATAATGAAACAACTACACCAACAATTAAAAATAGCCCCAGAGAATTATAGCCAATAAAGATTGCCAGAATTCCGATTACCAGAAAGCCAATGAATAAATAAAATATAGCGGTGAAAATATATGTGGTGCTTTGCCTTAGAAATAATTTGCTAAGAATGTTTGTTTTAATAATCTTTCTTAGGCCATATATTACAATGCCTCCAACAATAATTTTTGAAATAGAATCAACGACTGACCTGTAGTAGGCAAAATCATGAAAATTAAACAATAGGAAAATAAATCCCAGACCATAAATATAATTCCTTAGCTCTTTAATCGACAGTTTTGGAATTAAAACCATTAACGGAATAAGCAAAAGAATAAAGACAATTTGTCGAACTATAACTGGAGCGTCAGGGTATATAATAAATGTAAATAATAATGAGATTAACAAACTAGTCACAATTGGATTTTCGAAGAGAATAAGCGTTCCATTGATTAATGGCTTATTCATTTCTCTATACTTTGTGAAATTTAGAGTTCTTTTTATATATATGAAGATTCCAATTAGGATCAAAAAGAAAATGAGATGAAATGTAATCTTTACGGAATTTGCCCTATAAAAATCGGTTAATGGAATTACCGATCTCTTAAGGTTGCTGGAAATATTGCCAAATAGCACTATTTTTTCATCACTTTTAAAAATTGTATTAAATAGAGAAGGTCCTTTTTCAGTTAGTACCTGGCTTGTTGCTTTTCTTAATTCTGTATCAATATCTGCAATATGATCATCAATAAATATGGTAGTAGCAGTGATTTTTTCAATTTGAGTATAAACGAAATTTGTCTTCTGGTTTAAAGTGTCTTTCACAAACCCTGTGTATTCCAAGAACGAATTAATTAACTGCATTATGTTCTCAGGAATATCTTCTTCTTTTATAATTTCTTTCTTACTCTTTTCCCATACCAACAGATGCTTATTAATCCTTTCCTTTTGGTCGTTCAGCTCATTTTGAATTATTTCAAAGTCAGATTCGATGCTTGATAAATCTGCTTTTTGCTTGTTCCATAAATAAAGTTGATCCTCAAGATTGGACTGGCGAGATACACTTGTGTCATTTTCTGGAAAATCTTCAAGGAATGAATTATAATTTAAGAGGAAGGTATCCAATTGTTCTTTTTCGTAAACTAAAACACTATCAGGCACCATTTCACTCCTGATTTGTCGAATTTCAGAACTTGCTTCAGGTATTTTACTGGGGATATCCGTTAAGGGAATAATCTCAATTTCATTTACTGCAACAGTATCTGAAATTATATTTTCATCCTGTGCTATGCAAGGTAAAATGGTCAGTAATAAACCAACAAATAGAATGAGTTTATATGGTGTCAATTTTATCATATCAAACTTTTCTTATGAAAAAGGTTTTAAAAAATGCAAAATACAAAAAACAATGGAAAAGATAATCACTTCAAAAGCTCATATTATTTTTCCATCCCAGTATTTTTATTCTGATAAATAATTTTTCCAATGGCAATAAGAATAAGTGATTCCCCAATAAGGAAGAGCCACCATAAAAATTTCTCAGGTACAAAAGAGGAAATATTCTTTATAAATCCAGGGTAGAGCAGTGAAGGTCCATGTTTAGAAAAGTAACCTTCTGCAATCATTAGCTTAGTATAATCATAAATAAAGCTACCAAATATCATAAAGGCTCCCAGGATAGTAAGAGCCCAGATTATTTTACCAGGTTTTATTAATATGTTTTTTTCCTCTGGAATAATAACAACCAAAGCATAGAGCATCATGGTCAGGGAGCAAATAACAGGGGCGAGAACCGGACCAACCCATGTTACAGGAATAAGAAATATTATATCCCAGGTTAATAGCGTAGCTGGCCAATCGAGAAAAATCTTTAGGGCAATATAATAATTGATATCCCACATGCCAAAAGCGAATAAAAACCAGGAAAATTTCTCAATGGGTCTTTTCCCGGCAAGTAATCCAATGCTTAGCAGCATTATTAGAGTTGCTAATTCCCTTACCAGCTCTGTAGTGAATATTTTTGTGGGTATTAACTTTAAGGGAAATGAAAAACCATCTGGATAGTAAAGCTCCCGAACATAAACTACCACTATGGCCTCCAGAAAACCCATAGCAATAGCAAATAATGCTATAATCAGAATTTTTCTTCCAAATCTACCAGACATATATCCTTTAGTCTTTTGGATATTTTGTGATTTCCTTTATTGACCTGTACAATGGTTTTAGGCGATTATACATTTTCATATAAACTTGCTCGAATAATTCACGATAAATTTCTTTATTTACCTTGTTGGGCTGAAATGTCTGATGGACAGAAGTCATATTTTTTATAGCTGAAGCAAAGTCTGGATAAAGGCCTATGCCTACTGCTGCATTAATAGCGGCACCCAGGGCTGAGGTTTCAGTCACTTTTGGCTGATCCACCGGCAGGTTAAATATATCGGAAGTAATTTGCAAGATATGAGGACTTTGGGCACCTCCGCCTGATACGCAAACTCTCTGGATTTTATTACCTGACCTACTTTGAGTTCGCAAAGCACCATCTTTGAGTGCATAAGCCAATCCTTCAATGATTGCTCTGTAAACATGGGCCCTGGTATGAACATCACCAAACCCAATTACTGCTCCTTTGGCTTCTCCGCCCGGTATTTTTACTCCAGGCGACCAGTAAGGCTGTAAAGTTAGTCCCATACTTCCAGGAGGAACTGAGTCAAGCATTTCATCGAATAAGCCTTCCGGTTCAACGTTTAGTTCCTGTGCTTTTTTAACTTCTTTAAATCCAAACTCGTTTTTAAACCATCGTATCATCCAGTAACCCCTGTGAATCATCATCTCGGTATTATAGTAGCCTGGCAAAGCGCTGGGGTAAGGTGGAATGAATGGAACAACTTCAATGTAGTTTTTATTAACAGTTTGGATAGTAGCAGTAGTTCCATAACTCAGAGCAGCAGTATAGGGTTCAATAACTCCAGAGCCAAGGGCTTCACATGCCTTATCACTGGCTGAAGCTATAAGTGGGATGCCGGCTGGGATTCCTGTTTCATCTGAGGCTTTTTGTGTAATATAACCAAGCAATTCTGATGGATGAACAAGGTCAGGAAGCTTTTTGCGGTCGATGGGAAACATTTTGTAGTTTTTCTCATAGCTTTTTGCCCAACGTTGTTTCTTGTAGTTTATAGGCACATAACCTACAATACTTCCCACAGAATCAACATATTTGCCAACTAACCTGGACACAAGGTAACCTGAGAGATAGAGGAATTTATCAGTTTTTTTCCATATGTCCGGTTGATTTTGCCTTATCCAATTGGCCTCAGAGTCTCGAATTACCTGTTTTACTGTTCCAAGCATGCTAACTGCCCAGAACCCGGTTTTCATAATTGGGCCAGGATACTTTTCCACTTTAGCCTTTCGCTGATCTAACCAAACAATAGCTGGGCGTAGAGGTTCTCCGTTTTTATCGAGATTAATAACCGTTCCTCGTTGGGTAGTAATTGTAGCTGCCTTAATTTGATCTTTTTGATTAAATTCTGACAATAGTTTCCTGGTGGTTAAAATAAGATTATTCCAAAAATAGAATGGATCCTGTTCTGAATAACCTGGCTGCGTTGAGAAGTAGGGCTCAATCTGAGTCTTTTCGATTGCTATCAGATCGCCTGTCTTATTAAAAATAGCAGCCCTTATAGATTGGGTTCCTGCATCAATACTTAAGATGAAATCATCCATGCAATTTGGCTTGGTTTGCTGCAAAACAATATACTAATATTATTTGTATCTAGTCAAAAATATTCCTTGCTTATGGCTAGAATACAATTATTTCATTAAACTTTCAGTTGCTTGTTAGATAGTTTTCTGAATGAATTTCTTATTTGACCTGGTAACATCAAATCTAAATTAAAATATAATAATTGCCACCTACTCCTATTACTTATTTTGCTGATAAATAGTACACCTTCATCAAATTGTAATAATATTTACAAACCATAGAAGACAAGCCAATTTTTGATGGTAAGGAAAGATTTTTCCAGAAGATGTAGAGATTTATATTATTAAGTTCCTTCCAAAATTCTAATTTCCTGTATTTAGGTTTATTTTTCTGGAATTCGAAAAAAGAGAAAGCTGGATGCCTCCTGAAATTCTTATACTTGTTGATAATTGAGTTCCATTTAAGTGCTGGTAAATTGGAATTTCAAAAGAAATAAATGCTGAAAATTTCGGATTGAATGCAATATTTAGTGATGGGACAAAATATATCCATGATCCTCCGGTATTGGGGAAATTATTTCCATCTACCTTATCAAATGAGGTATACCATAATCGCATTAGTATTCCTGGATTTAGTATTAGTTTTTTTGCTATAAATGAATCTGTTATTCCAAATAAAAATTGGTAATCATTGCCATATTTATATTGTTGGGTTCCATTGAACCGATCTGAATATGAGTTGATTTTACCAACTGCAGTAAGGGTGAGATTCATGCTAGGACGTATGAACTCAGACTTAATATAACCGATACCTATTATAACATCCCATGAACCAGTTCCTGGTTGGAGGTCGGCTGGTAGTAAAATATCATTCGCATCTCGTAAATCACTCTTCCCGACAGGAATCTTTGGTCCAAGAGTGAGAAATATGGAGGCCTTCCTCAGGCTTAATATTTTATATTGAAGCAATAATATTGCATCTCCAAAACCATTTTCTGACGAAACTGGATCAGAGCTAAAAGAATTTTGCACGGTTCTTTTGTGGATAACATAGGATAACATTGCATTGACCGATAACTTATCTGTAATCCCATAAACCCCCTGTAAAAAATAGGTTTGAGAAAGTCTTTTTATATTATTGTCTTCCAATTTATCCGACCCTGTGTAAAATGAATTAAGGAAGTTGGCATCATACAAACCCCTGATAATGAACTGTGAATTATCGATGGGCCTCACTCCGATGTTATTTGAGATGGGAACTCCACCGGAGCAGCATGCCTGACCAAACCCCTGGGGTTGAGAAGCAACTGCAAGGAGAATAATACTTAAAATAATAATTTTAGGGTATCTCCTTTTACTACCCTATAAACTATAATGGTTGGTTCCTCTTTTTGGTTGGAGTCAGGGATTCCTCCTCCTACTCCGGGAATCTCTAATTTTTGGCCAAGTGATAAGAGATCTTTACCCCCAAGATGGTTTATATCAGTAATAACTGCCACTGAAACGCCGTATTTTCGAGAAATATTCCATAGATTATCACCTGCTTTAACTGTATAAACAATCGGTTCGGCAGTTTCAGGTTGTTTGATGTTATTATTCTTTTTATCAATAACTGCCGGTGTAACAATATTTGTTTGATCTGCTGCAGTGTCCTGGTTATATCCTTCTGCTTTGGCAATATCCATAAAAGTGTATTGAAATTTAAATTGC
>RCNC010003381.1_pt1 | contig 10424 bp, 9 predicted proteins | sample 2041301 | NCBI WGS metagenome assembly RCNC01 (sample SAMN09708231, study PRJNA481090) | Marine sediment metagenome, whole genome shotgun sequencing project. | biome: marine sediment; feature: ocean; material: sediment; isolation source: Sewage treatment plant 13A marine sediment (STP13A) ... | reverse complement strand
AGTGCAGGTGCGTAAGCACGTCGTTGATCTTCCAGCCCTTGAACTGGGTCGCACGTTCGAGATCCTCGTCCTTCAGCGGCTCGAGCAATGCATAGAGTGCTTCACTCTCATCCCGGAAATCAATCGCCTGTTGAATCATGATTCACGCTCCTTGTCTTGAGAAATTCCCAGCCGCCCAAGAGTTCTTCGGCTCCCTGGACAATACCATCCACCAGCTCCTTAACCGCCACCACCCGGTCGAGAACACCCACGGCCAGCGAAACGAGCTTACTCGGCTTTTCGCCCATCCATTCATCGTCAAAGGCGAACTCGCCCGCCGGGTCGACGTCGGTCTTCCATGACGGATCCTTGAAGTTCACGCGCTCCACCATCCTGAGCCACTCCTCTACAGGCATTTGATCGCGCATGTCCATTGCTTCTTTGAAGGCCACCGGGTCCGGAGGAGACAGGACCTGGCTGCGAAGCTGAGGATGATAGGGTGAGGACCGGACGATCTTCTCCTTTGCCTTCTCGCCGAGCGGGCACTCGTCGGTGGCCATGAAGGCGGTTCCCATCATGATGGCTTCGGCCCCCATCCCAAGGGCCCCCAGGAATCCGTGGGCGTCGCCGATGCCTCCTGCAGCTATGAAGGGAACCTCGAGCTCTCTCACCGCCTGGATCGTGGTTATCATTGTGGGCAATTGCTCAGGGCTCTTGAACCCGACGCCTTCCAACCCCACAACGATGAGGGCGTCGGCCCCGAGCTTTTCCGCATGCACAGCGTCTCGGACTCTAGCACATTTGTGCACCCAGGTCAGTCCGGATTCCTTGATCCGGGGCGCCAGGGAATCGGGCTTGTAGCCGGCCGTCTCCACGGGCACCTCTTGTTCGATGCAGACCTCCAGCATTTCCTCGATACGCGGGCAAACCCCGAAGCTCAGATTCACCCCAAACGCCCCACCGGTCGCGTCACGGCAGTTCCGGATCGCCTCCCGTAGCTTCTCCGGGGTCCGGTAGGCAGAAGCGGTAATGAGCCCGTACGCCCCCGTATCGGCGACAGCCGCTGCGAACCTCCAGTTGCCGATGCCGGCGTAGGCACCCTCCAGAATGGGGTACTTGCAGCCCAGCAGATCGGTCACCCTTGTGTTCCACTCCATATCGTTTGTCCTTACAACCCTTCCATCTTGGCAATCACCTGGCACATGATCTCGTCCGCGCCGCCCCCGACGGAGAAGACCCGGCCATCACGGTAGTAACGTGAAATGAGGGTCTCATTCATGAATCCCATCCCGCCGTACATCTGCATGCAGCCTGACGCTACTTCCTGAAACAGCCTGGCCGACTTGAGCTTGCCCATGGTGATTTCCTTGGTGGCGTCCAAACCGGCTTCTTTCATCTTCACGATGTGATAGGTGAACCGTTGCATGCATTCGATCTCGGTGAGCCATTCTGCGATGCGGAACTGCAGGACCTGCCTCGCGATCAGCGGTTTTCCGAACACGATTCGCTGCTTGAGATAGTCCACGGTCATATCGATCATGTCCCGGGTGGTGATATAGGAAGAAGGGAGAATGGAATACCGTTCGTGCTGGAACTGCTGCATTTGATAGATGAAACCCTCCCCTTCCTCGCCGATCAGGTTCTCGGCCGGCACACGAAGGTCGTCGAAGAACAACTCGGCCGTGTCGCTGCTCCTCATGCCAAGCTTGTCCAGTTTCTTGCTCACCTCGAATCCGGGCAAGGCGGTAGGGACGACGAACAAGCTGTAACTATGGTACCCGGGATCGTCACTCGTTCTCGCCAGGAGGGTCATGAAGTCCGCTTGTGTACCATTGGTGATGTATGTCTTAGATCCGTTGATAACGTAGGAGTCACCGTCTCTCTTGGCAGTCGTTGCCAAGGCCCCCACGTCCGAGCCCGCCCCGGGTTCAGTGACCGCGATCGAGGTCACCATGTCGCCGGCCAGGGCCGGTTTCAGGTAAGTCTCTTTCAAATATTCGCTGCCGAACTCGGCGATCGCAGGCGTCGCCATGTGCGTTTGGACGGCGATCGCGACGGGAATGCCAAGGCCCTTGATATGTGCGATTTCCTCCAGAAATACCAGCTCAAACCAGTAATCCAGTCCCTGGCCCCCATACTTCTCATCGTACCGAATCCCGAGCAGACCCAGGTCGCCCAGTTTCTTGAAGAGATCATGAAGTGGCGGCAGGCCCGATTCTTCCCATTCGTCCAGGTTCGCATTGATTTCCTTTTCCACGAAATCGCTGACCGTTTGCCGGAGAATCCCGTGGTCTTCGTTGAAATACATTTCATCCGGGTGCGTGATCTTCTCTGGCATACTCTGCTCCTTCCTTTCATCAGACTATTTTAAGTTCGAAGTGCCTTCTTGTTCACCTTTCCCACGGCGGTGAGGGGCATGGCGTCCACGATCTCGATGATCTTGGGCACCTTGTACGCCGCCAGTTTCTCACGCGCAAAGGCTGTAATGTCCGTCCTGACTTCGTCATCCGACCTATCCATGTATGCTTCGCTCTTCTGAACAACCAGCTTCACGAATTCGCTTCCCGGGCGATCGGGGTTGGGCACCCCGACGATCGCACAGAGCAGAATGGCCGGGTGCTCATACAGCTTCCCTTCCACTTCCGTGGAAAAGACCTTGTACCCACCCACAACCACCATGTCCTTCAACCGGTCCACCACCCAGATGTAGCCGTCCTCGTCCATGTAGCCCACATCCCCGGTGTGCATCCACAGCTTCCCGTCGTGTTCGCGCAGGACATGGGCGGTTTCCTCGGGCTTGTTGTGGTAACCCTTCATGACCTGCGGTCCGTGTACGATGATCTCTCCTGGCTCCCCCAGCGGCATTTCCTGGTCCCCGGTGTCTGCGTCCATGATCTTGACCAGGGTGGACGGAACCGGCACGCCCACGGACCCGACCTTCTTCCTCCCCTTGAAGGGGTTGATGGTAAACATGGGGCTGCACTCGGTCATGGCCAGCCCTTCGGTCACTTTCCCCTTGCCGACCAGTTGTTCCACAGAGTTCATTCCTTCCACGGAAAAAGGGGCCGAACCGGCAAAGCATTTTCTCATTGAGGAGAAATCCAGTTGACGAAAGGACTCCTCGTTCATGAGCATGGTGTAGAGGGAGGGGGACAAGACACCCCAGGTCGGTTTCAGCGCATCCCATTCCTTGATCAAGTGCTCGAGGTCCCTCGGATTGGGGATCAAGGTCTGTTCGGCACCCAGGTGCAAGTTCACACAACAAACCATGACGCCTGCCACATGGAACAAGGGAAAGGCGGCAAGATTTCGCTCTGCGCCTCGTTCCATTTCAAGCCACGCATTGAATTGGGCCAGGTTGGCCAGCATGTTTCCGTTGGTCAGAACCGCGCCTTTCGGCACGCCGGTGGTGCCGCCCGTGTAGAGAATGAAGGCCGGGTCTTCCCGAGTCAGATCCACGGGCCGTGCCTCAGGCGGATAGGCCCGGCAGAAATCCACGAAGGACATGACCTCCTTACCTTCTACAGGCGAACCCTTTGGGGTTGCATCGGCTTCGGAGAGAAGATCGAACGCCCCGGCCACGAGCACGATTCGGAGGTTGTCCACCCTGTCCGCGGTCTTCAAGAACACGTTTTCGAACATCATGTCCAGGGAGACCATAGCCTTGGCCCCGGAGTCGTTCAATTGATAGGCCATTTCATCCGGGGTGAACAACGGCGACAGCCCGGTAACAATGCATCCCGCCTTGAGCGCGCCGATGATAGCGATGACATGCTGCGGGATGTTGGGCATGTTCAAGGCGATCACGTCACCTTTTCCAAGACCCTTCTCGGCCAGTCCCCTCGCAAAACGGTCGGCCCACCCCATCAGTTCCCGGTAGCTCAGCTGTATGCCCAGGTAATTCAAGGCCGGCCGGTCGGCATACCGGCTGCCGCTCTCTTCAAAAATCTGAGCGAGCGACTGACCATAGATCTTAACCTCCGGATCTACGCCCGGATCATAGTTCTTGAGCCAGATGCTCGGATCATAGATCATGGCGGGCCTCCCTCAAGTCGGTATCCTTCTCAAATGCCTGCATTCCCTCTCCCTTGAGGGAGGGTCAGGGTGAGGGTGTCACAGAGGCTCCCCTCGTCCTGACCTTCTCCCCAGAGGGGAGAAGGAATTGCCGATTGAGACCAGGAGATTGCTTCGGTCGCTTTCGCTCCCTCGCAAGGTCCGCAGGGGCACCTCGGCCTCAATCGTCATCATCCTCGTCGTCGTCATCATCGTCATCGTCCGGAACAAATTTTTTCACGTAACCCGTGTGGATGTCCCCTTCTTGAAAGGCGGGGTCGTCCATGATCTTCAGATACAAGGGGATGGTCGTCTTCACCGGTTGAATCGTGAACTCCAGAAGTGCTCTCTTGAGCACCCGAATCGCCCCTTCCCGGGTCAGGTCGTACCCTACGAGCTTGGCCACCAGGGAATCGTAAAAGATCGGCAGCACATATCCCTGATACAGGTGAGTGTCCAAGCGCACACCGAATCCCCCCGGAGGGATGTATTCTTCGATGGTCCCGGGGCACGGCATGAAGTTGAAGTCCGGGTCTTCGGCGTTGATCCGGCACTCGATGGCCCAACCCTTGAGATTCAAGTCGTCGAAGGTGTAGTCGAGCTTGCCACCGTCGGCCAGCCGTATTTGCTCTTTCACCAGGTCCACACCGGTGACCATCTCCGTGACAGGGTGTTCTACCTGTATGCGGGCGTTGATCTCCATGAAGAAGAAGTTGCCTTCCCGGTCGAGCAGGAATTCCACGGTGCCGGCATTGAAGTAGTCCACCGCCCTGGCCGCGTCGATAGCGGCCCGGCCCATGGCCTCCCGGAGTTGAGGTGTCACGGCCGGAGAGGGCGATTCTTCGATAAGCTTTTGGTAGCGCCTCTGAATCGAGCACTCCCTTTCGCCCAGGTGGATCACGTTCCCATACTTGTCGCCCAAGACCTGGAACTCGATGTGCCTCGGATCGACCAGGCATTTCTCTACATACAGCGTGTCGTCGCCGAAAGCAGCGTTGACTTCGGCTTTTGCGATTAAAAAATCCTCGCGCAGGACCTCTTCGTCAGGACAGATGCGAATGCCTCGACCGCCGCCGCCTGCCGCGGCCTTGATCATAACCGGATATCCGATCTCGGAAGCGAAAACGGCCGCATCGTCAACCGAGGCCACCCCGCCCGGGCTGGACGGAACGATGGGCACGCCGGCCTGGTTGATGATCGTCTTGGCCCGTATCTTGTCACCGGCCAGCTCGAGGGTCTCCGGAGCAGGGCCGATGAAGACCAGGCCGGCATCCCGGCAGGCCCGGGCGAACTCCCCGCTTTCTGCCAGATAACCATAGCCCGGATGCACGGCCTCTGCCCCTGACTTCTTTGCCGCCTCGATGATGGCCTCCATGTTGAGATAACTCTTGGCGCTCATGGGCGGCCCGATGCAAACGCTCTCGTCGGCATGACGGACGTGCAGGCTGTCGGCGTCCGCCTCGGAATACACAGCCACGCTCGTGATGCCCAGGTCTCTGGTCGCGCGGATGACCCGGAGGGCAATCTCACCCCTGTTGGCAATCAGTATCTTGGAAAACATCCCTCTACATCCTTCTGTATTGCCCTGTCTTACAAGCCCAAACTCTTGGCCAATTGCTCGTGATGAAAGTCGGGGTCACCGTGGGCCATATCAGCGGCCACGGTTCGGCGGTGGTACAGGTGCAGGTCGTGCTCCATGGTGAAGCCGATGCCGGCGAAGATCCGATGGCCCACGGTGGTGGTCTTGCGACCCATCTCCCCTGCCCTGATCTTGGCCATGCTGACCTCTTTTTCCGCCGGTTCTCCGGTGGAGAGCTTCCACGCCGCCTTGAACACCAGATTGCGGGTACCCAGTATGTCGACCCACATGTCGGCCAGGTAGTGCTGCATGGCCTGAAAGCTTCCGATGGGCTGTCCGAACTGCACTCGCTCCTTGGCGTAGGCCAAGCTCAGTTCCAAGCTCGCTCGCATGGCGCCAACGGTTTCGGCGGCACGGGCTACAGCGGCCCTGTTCAGCGCGGCCTTGACCACAGGCCATGCCTGATCCACTCGACCGACAACGCTGCCCGGATCCAGCCGGACCTTGTCAAAGGCAACTTCACACTGATTGTCCTTGGAAATGGTCTTGAGTGGAGTAACGGTCACCCCGGGGTGGTCCCTCTTCACCAGGAACAGGGTCAGTCCGGCCGCCGGGTCCGAGGCATCGCTCGTTCGCGCAACGCACAGGATGTAGTCTGCCACCAGGGCGTCGGGCACAAAGAGCTTGACACCGTCGATGACCCATCCATCGTCTTCCTGCACAGCCTTGACCTTGAGGGCCGCCGGTTCGTATCCACCGTCCGACTCGGTCAGGGCCATGGTCAGGATGATCTCTCCCTCGGCCACCTTGGGAAGGATCTCCTGCTTCTGGTCTTCCGTGCCCGCCTCGAGGATGGGTACACATCCAAGGAGGGTCGTGGAGATGAACGGGCCGGGGCAGATATTGTAGCCCATCTCTTCCAGGAGCACGGCCATGTTCAGGAAGGACCAGTCCGTTCCGCCGTATTCCTCGGGCAGGTGTAGGCCCATCCACCCCAGTTCCGCCATCTTGCGCCAGAGCTCGGGTGAGTATTTTTCGTCGGTCTCTGCCACTTGCCGGACCAGCTCTTTGGGACATTCCTTCTTCAGGAAGTCGGCGGCCGAGCTCTGGAGTATTTTTTGTTCTTCGGTGAGTTCGTAATTCATGATCTATCTCCCTTCTGTAACTGAGAGGTCTTAGTCACCCGAGGCTTAGGGATTCCCGCCTGCGCGGGAATGACGAAAGGTGCCAAGGGATTCCCGCTTTCGCGGGAATGACGGATGGGTGGCAACCTCATCGCCCGCGGGGCAGTCCCAGGCCCCGGGTGGCAAGGATGGTTTTCTGTATTTCCGAGGTTCCGGCGCCGATCGGGCCAGAGATCGAATCCAGGTACCCCATACCGATCCTGCCTCCGAACGGGGCCCGTTCGGATCCCCTGTCCAGCAGTCCGTAGGGGCCGAGGAGGTCCACGGCCGCATTGGCCATCTTCACGCTCAGTTCGGTAAAGATGAGCTTCAGGGCCGAGGCCTCGAGTTCCGGCACCTCCCCTCGGTCCTGCATCCAGGCTAACTTCCAGTATAAGGAGAGAAAGACCTCCAGCTCTACGGCAATGGCCGCCAGCGATTTCCGCACCCGGGAATCCTCCGCCAGGGGACGGCCGTTGCGCACGGTCTCCTTTGCGTACTGGACGAGTTCTTCGAGCACCCTTCTGAAAGATCCCGCACCGATCATCATCCTCTCGAATTGAAGGGCCAGCATGACATAGTAGAAGCCCTTGTTCACTTCTCCGACCACGTACTTCTTCGGCACCCTCACGTCGTCGAAGAAGACCTCGTTGAAGGAGTGATTGCCGCATATATTGATGATCGGGTTGATCGTCACCCCGGGCGTCTCGTTCGGGATGATCATCAATGTTGCGCTCTTGTGCGCCGGGGCGTCCATGTCGGTCTTCACGATGGCCCAGCCGTATTCGCTCACGTGGGCGGCGGTGCTCCAGATCTTCTGGCCGTTGACGATGAAGTCATCCCCGTCATCCACACCGGTGGTCTTCAGGGAGACCAGGTCGGATCCTGCGTTCGGTTCGCTGTAGGCAAGCCAGAACCCGATCTCACCGGCACTGATGGGCGGGAGGAACTCCTTCTTGAGCTCTTCATTTCCGACGAGGATAAGGGTGGGGCCCACAATACCCGCGGCTATACTTCCCGCCGGGACTCGGTAGTAGGACAGAATGTCACCGGCAACGGCCGCCTTCATGGCAGAACCCTGACCTCCGTGCTCCTTGGGCCAGCCCAAACTCAGCCATCCCTTCTCACCAAGCATGCGGTTGAAACGATTGGTGATCTCCTGGAATTCGCTCTCCGTCTGGGGCATGGTCCCGTAGCTCCCTGGCCAGTAAACGACCGTCTCGTTCCAATCCGGAGGCAGTGCATCCCGGACAAATTCCTCGATCTCCTGCCGGAGGTCCAATTCCTCCTGTGTGAATGCAAAGTCCATCTTCAACCCTCCATCGTGCTCTTTGTTGTCACGCCTCGATGATGAACATCAGCTCGTCGTCACTGAGCGGCGTCTCGTTCTCCGCCACGATCTCGACCACCTTGCCCGCAGCCGGCGACTTGATCTTCTGAAAGACCTTCATAGTTTCGAGCAGACCCAGCACCTGTTTCTTCTTGACCGTATCGCCCACCTCGACGTACGCCGGCTGGTCCGGAGCAGGACTTCTGTAGAAAACCCCGGACATCTTTGCTCGCACTTCGACTTTCTTGCTCATCATCTGCCTCCTTAGTTCATTGCTGGTGGTTCCCCAGGGAACGCTCGCTATATGCACGGACAAGCCTCTGCTCGTTCGGTACTGTTCGGGCTTCCGCCGGAGATTCGTGCCGGGCGACTTTGTAGGGGGAGGGAGAGACGGAGCCCAAACGAATCGGAGGTGGAAGTCCGAACAGTACCGAACGCCGGGAGTTTCCTGCGACATAGCGACGTTTGCTAGACACCACTCTACTTCCCTTTCCACTGCGGCTCGCGTTTTTCCATGAACGCGGCAATCCCTTCCGCGATGTCCTCGGTCTGGGTGTTGATGGTCAGTTGTGAGTGGAGGTAACCAAGTCCATCCTCCAGGGCCATGTCCGCGATCTGGTAGAACGAGGACTTGCCGAGTCCCATGACGGCTGGGCTGTAGGACGAGAGCTTCCTGGCCATCTCCGCGACCTTCTCCTGAAACTGGTCTTTGGGCACGCAGTAATTGATCATTCCGAGGCGCTCCGCCTCGGCCGCCGGGATACGCTCGCCGGTCATGCACAGCTCCGCGGCCTTCTTGCGGCCCACGTTGCGGATGAGCACGGCCGTAACCATGTAAGGCCAAAGGCCCCGCTTGATCTCCGGCAGGCCGAACAGGGCATCATCGCTGGCGATGGCCACGTCGCTCGACAGGCAGAGGCCCACGCCACCGGCAAGGCAGTATCCTTCGATGGCAGCCAGGATCGGCTTCCTGCACTTGTTCATTCCGGCCATCAAGCCGGCAAAGTAGCGGCGGTCTTCGTGCATTTCCAGGAAGGACTTCTCCTTGCCGAAGGTGTCGCCCAGGTCGGCGCCGGCACAGAAGGACCCCCCTGCACCCGTCAGAACGATCGCCGACACGTCCGGGTCCGCCCCGGCCTGTTCGAAAGAGTCTTTCAGAGCCGCCATAACAGCCGGGTTCATCGCATTCTTCCGCTTCGGCCGATTGATCGTGATGGTGGCGATCTTGTCCTTGATTTCGAAGAGGAGTTCTTTTTCTTCAGTCATGGTTTCTTTCTCCATATATTTTAGCTTTTCAGTCCCAAAATCTGGCGGGCCTCGTCGGCCGTGGCGATCTCCCGGCCCACCTCGCGGGTGATCTTGGCCAGGGCTTCGACCAATTCGCCGTTGCTCTTCGCCTTCTCTCCGTTCGGCAGGTAGAAGGTGTCTTCCAGACCGGTGCGCACGTTTCCGCCCTCCTCCAGGGCCTTTCGCTGGAGGTCCCAGACTTCCTTCCGGCCCACGCAGATCACCTGCCAGTGGGTGCCCGCCATCATCTCGTTCTTCAGGAGCGGAACCCACTCCGGTTTGGCCGGCTGGCCGCTGGCCACACCCATGACCAACGAGATGTGCGGGTCCCCTTCGAACATGCCGGCCTTCTTGTACAGGGCCACGCTGCGCACGATGCCCGAATCGAAGCACTCGAACTCCGGGACCACGTCATCGGCCGTCATGGCGTCCAGGAATGCCTGTACTTTCTCCACCGGATTGTCGAAAGCCAGGGGTGGCCAGGCCCAGGTGCCGTCGCTCTTTAGCTTGAGGTAGTTGAGGGTCCCCGCATTGCAGGCGGCCATCTCCGGTCGAATCGCCTTCATACAGGCCACAGGCTGGGAAATGTCCGGTCCCATGACACCGGTGCTCTGGTTGATGATGATGCCCGGCACGCGTTCCCTGATTGCGTCGATGATCGACTTGACCACATCCACGTCCCAGGTGGGCAACATGCCCTTGCCCGGCCGCTGGTCCCTGAAGTGGCAATGGACGATTGTGGCCCCCTGGTCCCAGGCCTGCTGGGTCGCCTCGGCCATCTCTTCCGGCGTGACCGGGACGTTTGCCATGGAGGGGTCGGTCAGCACGCCTGTGAGGGCGCATGTCAGAATGCCTTTGTCACTCATGTCCTTCTCCTGTAAGGTCCTCAAGGTTCAAGTCTTTGCCCTTAGAACGATATCATCAGGTCGGCGCAGAGCCGTGCATCTTCTTCCTCGGCGGAAGGGATTCCACCTTGTTCTCCAGAAGCCTCAGTGCCTGGATGATCTTCTTGCGCGTGTCCCTGGGCAGAATG
>RCNC010003380.1_pt1 | contig 10428 bp, 1 predicted proteins | sample 2041301 | NCBI WGS metagenome assembly RCNC01 (sample SAMN09708231, study PRJNA481090) | Marine sediment metagenome, whole genome shotgun sequencing project. | biome: marine sediment; feature: ocean; material: sediment; isolation source: Sewage treatment plant 13A marine sediment (STP13A) ... | reverse complement strand
CTGCTCAAGAAGGGTAATCTCATTCTGCTTCTTCTCCATCTTGTAGGAATTCATCAGTTCCGTAGTAGTGTTTTCTGACTCAATCCTGTAGATGACATTATCAATGGTGTTCTGAAGAGACAGATACTTATAGGCATTGGGGTAATCCTCTAGCTTTGCATAATTTGTGGCCAATCCCTCGTAAGCTCCAGATAATTCATGGTTCAATCCGATACCCTCTGAAAGGATCTCAGCTTCTCTGTAATATTCGATGGCTTTTGCAGTATTATCAAGGTTCTCATAGGTTGAGGCCAGACCAAGCAAAATTCCAGCCCTTTCCCTCTGGGCATTTTCCTTCCGGGCCAGTTCCAGTGCATCCTGCTGATATTTAAGTGCCTTTTGATGCTCCCCCTTTTCGGAATAAATGCTACCCATAAAATTAAGTACTGAAGAAATATATATACTGCTGGTTATAATTGTCAGCGATTTCTCAAAGTAATATAGAGCAGAGTCATACTCCTCCTTTTCCACATAAATCTCTCCCATATTCATGGTGCTAACACCAACAACCTCCATGTCGCCGATGGCCTCGCCCATTTCAATGGCCCGCCGGTAAAAATTTAGTGCTGTATCAAAGGTGGCTGGTATATCAGAATAAACAGCACCAATATTCAGATACAGGGTACTGATTCTGGCACTGTCGGACAATTCTTCAGCTATCTTAAGGGCTCGCAGGTAATGCTCAATGGCTTCAACACTCTTACTAATTGAGTGATAGATTGCTCCCATGTTACTTAAAAGATTGGCAACCAGTTGATCATCTCCAAGCTCATCGTAGATCTGCAAGGACGGCTCCCAGTTCCTGAATGCCTCCGTAAATTCACCCTGCATATAGTAGCCCAGTCCAAGATTTTTATAGGCCAATGCCTCTCCCCTTGGATAGTTGATCAGCACGGCAAGTTTTCTGGCTTCCGTACTGTACCTGATAGCTTCATCGGGATTTGAACTGTATATAGCATCCGCAATTTCATTGAGTGTATTGACCCGTGAAGTATCCTGGGCCTGGCTTCTCAATAGTGACTTCAGACTGTCGACCTGGGAATCTTGAGCAATGAGTGTTATTCCATATAACAGAAAGAGCAGTGGCAGGTATAATCTCAAATTTTTCACTTCTTACGATAAACACATAAAGACCAGTTCGTTCGTCTGTACGATAAACATAACAATGCGTCAGGACAAAGGTTCGCGATCATAATAAAAGACGGATCTCCTTAATCCCTCTTTTACAGTTCAATTCACCATTTGCATAAAAAAGTTCTTTAATATTTACTTCTTAATGAGCTGTACAACCCTGGAGCTATCATCGTCCATAATGACCCTGATAAAGTAGGAGCCAGACGATAAATGCGCCAAATCGATCTCCAGGAGATTGATCTGCTTATCAATGGACCTGATTTGATGTGACTTACCTGTAAAGTCATAGAGCTGGATCAGCTTATAATTCTCTATATTCTTCAAGCTAAGATGAAGCTTATCAACCACCGGGTTTGGATAGGCCATCAGCTCATCTGATGCAGGAGGCTCCTCCTCAGTTGCAACTCCAGACACTGTGGCTGTCTTCTTATTATTGCCTTTACATTTTGTGGAGCTCGAATTGGCATTGGCTGCGTTGGATACCTTTTGTTCTCCGTCCCGGCTATTGATTATATAGGAAAGTCCAGAACCATCAAAATACACGTAGAAAGTTTCGCCTCCGGGCTCAAACATTGTTGGCAGTTCTTGACCATCCGCCCATACGATTCCGCTGCCTGTCAGTATATTATCTTCTCCTTCAGGGATATAGACAGCCACATCATTGTCATTCCTATATTCAAAATTAGCTATATAAATGCCACTTCCACGTTCGGTTTCTTCAATACAATTCAGAACCGGCTTGACAGCCCTGGTTCCCGGACCATAAGGATTAACATGCAATATCCCCGTTTCTAAAGCAAATGTGTAGTTGCTGTTTGATGGCACTGGAGCAACTATGTAGGTATCGGCAGAACTGCTTGAAGATTGATCATATGCAGCACCATCCGGATCTCGTAGGACAGTGTAGCCTTCATTACCGACATCGCCCAATATCCAACCCATGTAACTAAAGGCAAACAACGGCAGAGGATCACCCTCACTAATGTATAAGAATGGATCATTTGGCGTTACAGTTAGTGGTTTAGGAGTTATCTCTCCATTAATGTCATTAACATAAGTAACATTGTAATTATATCCTCCATTTCCATCATTTATAAGCAAGCCACTTGGAATTAATGATTTGTCTGTTGCTGCATTCTTGTTATCAAATACCTGCACAGGATCAGAGCTAACATAATCTCCATTCATCAATGGATCTACAACTGGTCTCACAAGCGAAGTAGTGAACCCATCATATTCTTTAGTGTCTGTGACAGCTGTGACATTGATCGCTAATGCAGTGATTTGTCCAGTAGGATCATCAACATAAGTAAGGTTGTAATTTTCTCCATAGTTTCCATCGTTGATCACCAAGCCACTCGCTACAAGGCTTTTTCCCGATCCAATATTTTTAGTGTCAAATGCCTGTACTGGAACATCGGAAATAGCATCCCCACCCATCAAAGGATCAACCAGGGGTACTCCAAGGGATCTGGTGGAACCATCATATACCTTGCTATCTGATACGGCTCTTACATTGATCACCAGTGCAGAGATATAACCAGTATTATCAGGGACATAAGCAATATTGTAATTCTGCCCACTGTTTCCATCATTGATAGCTAAGCCGCTCGCTAATAAGGATTTTCCTGATTCAGCATGTTTAGTATCAAAGACCTGTACAGGAACACTGGTAACAACATCCCCAAGCATCAAAGGATCAACAAGTGGTACACCAATGGAACTGCTGTTGCCATCATAGGCTTTGTTATCAGGTGCTGCTGTGACACTGATTGATAATGGGGTAATTTGACCCGAATTATCATCAAGATATGTAATAGCATAATTATTCCCTTCGTTCCCATCATTGATAAACAAGCCACTCGCTGTTAAGGTTTTTCCTGATACAGCATGTTTAGTATCAAAGACCTGTACAGGAACACTGCTGACTAAATCCCCAGACATCAAAGGAGCAACAAGTGGTACTCCAATGGAACTGGTGGTGCCATCATACACTTTAGTGTCCGTAATAGCTCTTACATTAATTGCTAATGCAGAAATATGACCTGTATTATCATCAACATAAGTAAGGTTGTAATTCTCTCCAAAGTTTCCATCATTGATAAGTAAACCACTTGCCCTTAATGCTTTTCCCGCTCCAATATTTTTAGTGTCAAATACCTGAACAGGAACATCGGAAACAACATCCCCATCCATCAAAGTAGCAACAAGTGGTACTCCAATGGAGCTGGTTGAACCATCATATATTTTGTCGTCTGTGACAGCAGTGACATTGATCGCTAAAGCAGAGATATAACCAGTATTATCAGGCACATATGTAACACTGTAGTTTTGTCCATTGTTTCCATCATTGATAAGCAAGCCACTCGCTAATAAGGATTTTCCTGATACAGCATGTTTAGTATCAAAGACTTGTATGGGAACACTGGAGACAAGATCCCCATCCATCAAGATATCAAGAAGCGGTACACCTAGGGAACTGGTGGTGCCATCATAGGTTTTGTTATCAGTTGCTGCTGTGACATCGATCTCTAATTGATCGATATTCCCTGTAGTAACATCCACATAGTTGACAGAATAATTCTCTCCATCGTTTCCATCATTGATTCCCAATCCACTTGCTGTTAAGGTTTTTTCCGATTCAGCATGTTTGGTATCAAAGACTTGTACGGGAATACTGGATACAAGATCCCCATCCATCAATGCATCAACAAGGGGTACACCAATTGAACTGGTGGAACCATCATATACCTTACTGTCCGTGACAGCTGTGACATCGATCTCTAATTGATCGATATTCCCTGTGGCAACATCCACATAGCTGACAGAATAATTATTTCCTGCATTCCCATCATTAATGACCAAACCACTTGGCGATAAGGTTTTTTCAGTTCCATAGTTTTTATTGTCAAATACCTGCGTTGGAACTACGGAAACTACATCATCAATCATCAAAGGATCAAGCACTGGTACTCCATCCGAACTGGTAGTACCATCATAGGTCTTACTGTCTGTAACCGCGGTGACATCGATCTCTAATTGATCGATATTCCCTGTACTATCATTCACATAGCTAACAGTATAGTTATTTCCTTCATTCCCATCGCTAATTACCAGATCGCTCGCAAATAGTATTTTTTCGGTTCCAAAATGTTTATCGTCAAATACCTGCACTGGGACTACGGAAACCACGTCACCATCCGCCAATGGATCAACAACTGGTGTTTCATCTGAACTGGCACCACCATCATAGACTTTACTGTCTGTGACAGCCGTGACATTTATACTATCAGTTGTTATGTTGGCGGTGGTAGTTGCATCTGTATTTGCCACATAGTTTCCTGCATCAGATCCGGCAAGTGAGAGTCCAAGAACAGTCACCTCCTTATTCTCCCCCACATGCTTATCATCAAACAATGCTGTACCAAAGGTAATATCCAGTTCGCTTCCTGACAGGCGGTTATCTGAAAGAGCTACCGTGGCCGTCCTTGTTCCGTCATACACCTTATTCTCAGCGGTAATACTAACGATCATTGATGCAGGAAGAATGCTCAGCATTGCTGAATCATAATGAACTGTATAGTTCTCTCCTGCTGTCAGACTTCCCTGCAATATGGCATAGTCATCCACATCCTCACCTGGTTCACGGATCAAAGCACCAGAAAGGTTATCCTCTCCAAGCAATCCGAGATCTGTAAAAGTCAGTACAGGATCTTCATCACCAAAAGTTTTGCTCTTATCCTGCGCCGTAATGGTCAGAGGTGCAGGATCAATGGTAAGCGTCCCCAAACCATAACTTATCTCATAATTATTAGAGATATATGTTCCAGGAACGATCCAGTGTTGACCCACTGTGGTCCCTGTAATAAAGCTAATGGGAGTGAATCCAACATTTTCAGCTGTATCTCCTAATTCCGTTGCATCAAATACAAGGATGGTACCATTGTTGGTACTATCATTTATGGTGGAACCATTCACCAGGGCAGTTCCCCTGAGGTTTAAGGGACTACCATTAACCAGGGCAGTTCCACGAACATAGTTCAGCCCGTTGACCAGGGCAAGTCCCCTGCTTGGAACACTACTTTCATATACGATGCTTCCATTCTCCTGGACGGAGCCGGCGGCAACTTTCAGTGACTCTCCGTCTACTCCTTCAATGCCGTTCACAAGAGCGGTTCCCCTTAAAGTTCTTAGACCATTCACTAAAGCAATACCATTTGTGATTGATGATCCGCTGGCCAGCATATTCATGTTTGCCAGGTTCACCAAGTCTTCACCGTCTCCTTCGTCGTCGGTCAGGGCGATACCGTTGACAAGGGCTGTTCCCCTGCTTATCAGCCGGCTCCCATTGACCAGGGCCGTACCGTTCACAAGCGCAATTCCCCTATTCATGGTTAGTCCGTTAAGCACTTGAGTGCCATTCTCAAACACCGTGCTCACCTCGCCATCAACCACATTCACCTCCAGGTTATTCACCAGGGCTGTGCCTCTGATCAAGGGTAAGCCATTGACAAGGGCGATGCCACGGAGGCTTCCGTTCACCAGGGCAATGCCACGACCCGTGGGTATCCCGTTTTCAATAACGACTCCCATTCCGTTAACCAGGGCAACACCGCGAGATATCAGAGAGCTGTTGACCAGGGCGGTTCCTCTAATCACAGGAATCCCATTGACCAGGGCAATACCAGCATTTGGTACCACTTCACCATCAATGGAGGTGATCCCGTCTTCTACCTCCACAGTATGTCCATTCACAAGAGCAATACCCCGCTGTCCAATTCCGTTCACCAGGGCAACACCCCGCACTGCAGCGATTTTATTTTCCAATGGAACTCCATTCAATGCAGTCATAAAACCGTCATCAAATGTAACCTCGTCACCATTTACCAGTGCAATACCACGCACGATCTGGGTCATACTGACAAAGGGGCGATCGTTCACCAGTGCGACCCCCCTGATAAGAGAGCCTCCATTTACAAGCGGCTCACCTGCCACATAAACGGTGGTATCAGAATCCAGCACTTCCACTTTTACTTCTACTCCATTGACCAGGGCGATCCCCCTGCGCATAGTTACTCCATTGACAAGGGCGGTCCCTCTTATTAATGGAATACCGTTCACCAGGGCAACACCCCGTACCAGTGCAATTTCATTGGTAAGCGCGGCACTATGTTCCTGTTGAACACTTTGCAGAATAGAATCAAGGTCCGTGAATACAAGCGAAGAATCACCTATCTGGTATGAAAAGCTAAAGCCATTGTCAGGCAACATCTCCCCATAGACGAAACTCGTATCCATTGGTGTAATGGTCAAAGGTAATTTCTCTATGATCAGGTTCCCGCTTACAAATTCAACTATGAATCTTTCAGAGAGGGATAAATCAATTTCTGCCGGATTGACTGTATCTACTTCCGGATACAAAGAAGGAATGATAATATACTGGCCTGCATCAGAGGTGTCACCGGCTGGCACACCATAAGAGAGACCTTCTAAGCGGTCGGCCTCAAGCTGCAACATGATGCCTCCTGAAACTGCTTCTTCGAGTGACAGGGACTCATCATCAACCGTAACAACCTGTATTTCTGATGAATACATAGTATCGTGCAATACCTCTCCAAATTTCTTCGTGAGATTATTGGCAGTAATGAAAACTCTTTGCCTGACTGAATCTGAGAATTGTTTCTCGTTTGATCCACCACCATCCAGGCCACTTTCCGAAATAACAGGGTTAAATACCTGCACTTCAGGATTTCCAATAAATCCTTCATGATTTACTATAATAGTGCTTTCGTCCACCACCACAACCCCTGTATCTAGGGGCTCACCCCTGAAGAGTACCTGGGTTGAATCTGTGAAGAAATCACCCTTTATGATAAAGGAGAAGGGTGTAATCTCCACGCCTGGCACCCCTCCTTCAGCAGCAAGAAGCAGATTTTCCAGGTATGGGGAAGGATTTGCAAAGGTCATAATGGCCTCATGGGCCTGGATAAAGCCGGAACCCGACACGTGGTCCTCGCCCGGAGCATCACCATCTATGGCAGTGCTCTTCAGCAAGGCCCTGATAGTATCGGGACTTACATGACTGATAGAGTCATATTTCAATTTTGCATCCATGATGAGTGCCGCAACCCCGGCAGCATGAGGTGAGGCAGCTGATGTTCCAAAGAAATTGGGGAATAAGATATCGGGATCGATAGGACTATCCCAGTCCCCGTTGCCCAGATCAACAGTTGTGTTGACTCCGTTGGGAGCTGTAATATCCGGTTTGTCCCGGACTACTCCATTGACTGGAGTACCCCCTACCGAAGAGAATGACATGATTACCGGTACAGGATATTCATCCTTATTGTACGTGGGATTCTTATCGAAACGAACAGCTCCAACAGAGATGGCTCCCTCTGCATTGGGATGACCAACAATGGTGGATGATCCGTCTCCTCCATATTCTAACATCCTGAATTGCGATCCTCCACGAAATAACATGTATTTAAAGTGAACCGGTACAGTACCACTGGCCCTTGCAATTACAATATTCGCCTGGACACTATCACCTATAACAGAAAATGGAACTACCTCTATGGGGAAGCCACCTACATTTTCACGGTTGAAACCCAAAAGTGAGAATCCCACATCGTCGGAAAGGAAAAGATCCAGATCGGTGGTGGTGGTATTCATGCTGATATCAGAATCATCGTCCCACTGAAGTACCAGGGTATAGTTTCCCTCTGGAAGCATTACGCTCTGGAAAATATCCCCGTCCCCGCTAAAATCATGAGCGGTCCCGGTGATAGTAGAAGGTGCCGCAGTTGAATTAAAATCAGCTTCGTAAGAGGCCCTTCCAAAGTTCCCTGCAGAAGAGAAGAAAGTGTGCCCTTCGCTTACCACCGAGTCAATGGTTTGAGAAATCACACCATCCCTGAAAAAGGGCTCTGTGATATAAGAAAGGTCGTCCACAATCACATGTACACCTGAGTCGGCCAGCTGTCTGATACCTTGTGCCATATCCAGCTCACCCAGGTAGCCGGTCCTGAATACAAGTTCTGCACCCGGGGCAATATCATGAACAATCTGAAGCATGGCTCTACCTTCATCAGAAAGCGTTCCATGGGTGGGAAGAATATCTTTATACACTTTGACTGTAGTAAAATTTTCATGGATATTGTCAAGACCGGGAAGGTCCCCGTTTCTTACATCGTCATCTGCTGTTCCCTGAGAATTGTAGCTGTTGGACAATACACCAATCTTTACCCCAGAGCCATCAATTTCATAACCAAGGCGGGCAAAATCGGAGTGCATGGCAAAATCCCCCTGGCTCTTTGTACGACCTGTCAGCGGAACACTGTAGTTGCTAACACCCGGATAGACCGGCCGTGCTAATTCAAGGGCAGCAAGAAAGTTGAGTTCAAGAAGTTCACCAATCTCCTCCCATCCAGTAGCACGGTTTAAAATAGGATTGCTTGTGACAAGGTCGAATCCCAGACTGTCCAGACTGAAAAGCATAGCACCGTACTGACCACTATTTGACACCACTTCAATAAGCACTTTGGTTCCAGCGATTTGGAAAATAGCATCTGTGGCTCCCGAAAAGTTGTCAGGATCAAAGGCATAGGCATTATTAAGCGAGGTAAGCTCTGCTCCGATCTTTGAGAGATATTCCTTGCCTCCTTCCGGCGGAAGGTATCCGGGTATGATATCCAGGCTTTCTATTATTCCCTTACAGTGGTTGGAGTTAATATTGGCATCGGTGGTCTTTGAGGTTCCATCGGGAAATTCAACGGTCCACTCCACTCTGTCTTTGGAGTCAAACTCCTGGCTGAAGGCCACCTCTGTTACTCCCGGCTCGAATGTGTAGAGTCCGTACTTTTTGGCTTGCCCGTGGTTGTATGTAACCACACTTCCGGCTTCATCTATCACAATGGTCTTCTTTCCTTTATTCTCATAGCCGAAGTGGGCCACAATGGTACCATCACCGATATATTCCGTACAGGAGAGTACGATGTCTAAATCATATTTACTGTTTCCGTTTCCGTTTACCTTCTGTCCAAATAAGACGAGCGGGTTTAAAAAAGCAAGTGCGATTATAATAAAAGTAAGGAGCCGTAGACTCCTGTTAGTATAGTAGATTTTTTTCATAATTCTATGGGTTACTATATAGGGGATACTTGTAATCTTTTGAAAAATTCGGTTTACAGTGGTGCTAACAAAACGTTGTGGATATAGTTTCTGTAGTTAATGCTTTTAACTTCTGGTTAACAGATTTTTAAGGGTAAAATATGAAATCAGATCAGGATCAACATTGCAAGATCACGCCGCCCTGGGGCTGGTGGCTGAAGAGTAGGAGCGCCTAAGAGATATATATTCATGGTCTAATTTTATGTAATGGTTATTACCGTTTACATAAAATTAAGCCAATACGGCCCTAACTTGTTGTTAATGAAATCCTAAAAAACAGAAATACTCCATGAATACAATGAATAGCAGGACTAACGGGCGTTGTAATACTCCATTGCCTTGGGCATGATCCGATTCAGATCTTCGATTCGGTTGGAAGGATCGGGGTGTGTGGAAAGGAATTCGGGTGGGCGGGACCCACCTTTCTCAGCCATCCGCTCCCAGAATGCTGGTGCAGTCTGCGGATTGTAGCCGGCCATGGCCATAAAATAGAGTCCCAGTTCATCGGCTTCGCTCTCATGAGTTCTGGAGTAGGGTAACATGACTCCCACCTGGGCTCCCACTCCAAAGGCCAACATGGCCAGATCGATGGTCTCCTGTTTCTGTGTCTTAAGCGCTTCGGAGAGCGCTACTCCACCCATCTGGATGACCAGCTGCTGGGACATCCGCTCGTTTCCATGCTGGGCCACCGCATGGGCTATCTCGTGCCCCATAACAACGGCGATACCATTCTCATCCTGACAGACAGGAAGGATTCCCTCGTAAAAAGCGATCTGTCCCCCGGGCATGCACCACGCATTGAGCTCCTCCGAAACAAGCACATTGTACTCCCAGGTATACCCATCGGTCGCTGACTGTAGGTTGTTCTGTTTCAGGTAGGACTCAACAGCGGCGGTGAGCCGTTCGCCCACCTTCCTAACAGTACTCACATAATAATCATTTGTGGACAACTTCCCCTCAGCCAGCACCTGGGAGTAGCTCTCTGCACTCAGGGTAATCATTTGAGAGGAAGGGATGGCAACAAACTGCTTGCGGCCGGTCATGGGGACCACCGAACAGGAAAGCAAGAAAAGAAAGGCGAGA
>RCNC010003379.1_pt1 | contig 10429 bp, 10 predicted proteins | sample 2041301 | NCBI WGS metagenome assembly RCNC01 (sample SAMN09708231, study PRJNA481090) | Marine sediment metagenome, whole genome shotgun sequencing project. | biome: marine sediment; feature: ocean; material: sediment; isolation source: Sewage treatment plant 13A marine sediment (STP13A) ... | reverse complement strand
TTGAAAGTCAAAAAGGCTCAAAATCAAAAAAGCAAGCTTTATGATTTTGCTTGCTTTTTGACTTATTCGTGACCCCGGAGGGATTCAAACCCCCAACCCTCAGAGCCGAAATCTGATGCGCTATTCAGTTGCGCCACGAGGCCTTATATTTATTTTTCTCCATCTTCTCCCAGCTGCCGATTTTAGATACTTCTCTCTATTTCTAGCGTCAATTCTTGTTTTATAGTCCTCAGTATAAACTACTTCCCACGGAATATAAGCTATAGTAGACTTTGTTTTTCCTGAATTGTGTTGAATGATACGCTTATCTAAATTATTAGAAATACCGATATAATATCTATCAAAATTTACACTATAAATCACATAAACCTTAAACATTCCTTTACAATTCCGACACGCCCCGCCCGAACGTTCCGAACGAAGTTCGGTGCGGGCGGGTATTCAATTGCGCCACGAGGCCATTATTATCGAGCGCAATTTACACAAAAAGAACTTTGTGGAGCAATAAAAATGCGTTCTATAGGAATATTATTTTTGCACTTGACACATACACCAAAATCCTTACTATCCAATTTATCCAAACTTGATTTCAAGCCTTTTAAACGTTCTTTGGCTTTTCGCAATGCTGCATCAACAATGCTTTTATTATTGATTGCATCCATTCTAGAAACTCTTCCAATAGCATTGTCTGGTGATATGGGTTGGGCTAAATCCTCATATCTTACCACTTGTTCTTGCGTCTTAACGATTTCAGAATTCAATAATTCTCGAATTTTTCCTTTATCCATAATTTTATGGAAATTATATCTAGAAGAGCTGATAGGACATTCCTGCCGTTTTAGGATAGTTTATTTTTCACAATGGTAGATATGGTTTTCCCATCTGCCTGACCAGCTAATTCCTTTGAGACCATGCCCATAACCTTACCCATATCTTTCATGCCTTCCGCGCCTAGAACATCTATGGTTTGTACGACTACCTTCTCAATTTCTTCCTCGGTCAATTGCTCGGGTAAGAATTGTTCAATAATTGCCACTTGGGCCAATTCCGGAGTAGCTAGATCATCCCTACCTTGCTCGGTAAAAATAGTGGCACTGTCCTTTCTTTGCTTAACCAACTTTTGAATCAATTTGGTTTCATCGGCTTCAGATAATTCACCACCTGCCCCACTGGTCTGTTCCAAAAGCAGTGCAGATTTAATTGCCCGCAAAGATTCCAAAGCGACAGTGTCCTTAACTTTCATCGCCGTTTTCATTTGTTCCATTACCTGATTCTGTAAGCTCATAACCTAATGATTTTAAGACAACGAAGATAAAAAATAAACCCGAAAATAGTTACTATTTCCGGGTTTAAAGCAGGTTGTTCAACTAGTCGTTAATCCACATTATCATGTAAGAATGAGTTGTTGGAACGCAACTGAATCTCATCGTTACTATCTTCACTCAATGTAGTTCTTGAAACTTTATTCTGTACTGGGTTTTCATCCAAGTCTATTCCTTGGCGCTTATACGCTGGCTCTTTTTCAATTTCATCAATATTGCCAAGGTTATTTTGAAACTTATAATTGAAATCTTTCAATTTTTTCCTGCGTTCATCTGCCCTTTCCTTTAACAACTCCTCTATTGGGCTATCCATCGGATCAACCTCTTTTATTGTTGCGGTGGCTGTTTCTGACCCTTCAGTAGCTAAGGTTTTCTTTTCGAAAATCAATTCATCCTCAATTATCTTGGGTTCGAACTCCTCAGCTTTTGATTTAGCCCCGGTCAATTTGTTTTCCAACTCCATATAATCATCCAAACTATAGCGCGTCTCTCCTTCTTTATTATATTCCAAAACAGGAATTACCTCTACATGTTCGTTAACATCAATGTCCTTGACATCATCATCCAAATTAAAGGTAATCACGTTCTCATTTTCCTCCACTTCACTTGAACTTGCCAAAGGCATGTCAAAACTTATAGCGAATTGGTCTTCCTCGACCTTCTTAGAAGACACCACTTCTGGATCTATAACCTCAATATCCTCCACAGTTTCCTTAGCATCGAAAATCACGAAATCATCTTCTGAAACATTCTCCGCGATTACTTCCTCATAAAAAACATTGAAATTCTTAATGTAATTGGTCGTTGGAATCAAGTCTAAACCATCCAATTCCTCAATTTCAGCCTTAAATTCTGGCTCGTCGTTTTCCGCTTCTTCATCAACCAACTGATGTACAATATTCTGGGGGATTATTTGCTTAGGAGTTAAATCTTGTTCTGCTTTTTGCTCCTCTTCAAGAGTATGAATTATTTTTTTGGATTCTGTATTTACAATGTCATCTTGTTGATCAATATTGAAACCGGTAGCAATAACGGTTACGGCAATCGCTTCCCCTAAGGTATCATCTTCACCGACACCCATAATGATATTGGCTCCATGTCCAGCTTCTGCTTGAATATGATCATTGATTTCACCGATTTCGTCAATAGTGATTTCCTGTGATCCAGAAACAATCAACAACAATACGTTCTTAGCTCCCGAAATCTTATTATCGTTCAATAACGGTGAATCCAATGCTTTCATGATGGCCTCATTGGCTCGAGAAGAACCAGATGCCATGGAAGAGCCCATAATCGCAGTACCACTATTTGAAAGTACTGTTTTAGCATCACGTAAATCTATGTTTTGTGTATAATGGTGCGTAATTACTTCAGCAATACCACGTGCAGCCGTTGCCAAGACTTCATCTGCTTTTGAGAAACCAGCTTTAAATCCTAAGTTACCGTAAACTTCTCTTAATTTATTATTATTTATGACTATGAGCGAGTCAACATTGGCACGTAACTTCTCAATACCTAACTGGGCTTGTTCACAGCGCATCTTACCTTCGAATTGAAAAGGCATAGTAACAATCCCTACTGTAAGGACATCCATCTCTTTAGCTTGTTTGGCAATTACCGGAGCAGCACCAGTACCTGTTCCCCCGCCCATTCCAGCAGTTATGAATATCATTTTCGTAGTAGTATCCAACATAGATTTTATATCCTCCATGCTCTCGATAGCCGCCTGTTCACCAACTTCTGGATTTGCACCAGCGCCCAATCCTTCTGTAAGTGATACGCCTAATTGTATTTTATAAGGAACTGGACTGTTATCCAAAGCTTGTGAGTCCGTATTGCAGACAATGAAGTCAACTCCGTTAATTCCTGCCTGGAACATGTGGTTAATGGCATTGCTTCCGCCGCCACCCACACCAATGACCTTTATTACGTTGCTTTGATTCTTAGGTAAATCAAAAGCGATACTCTCAATTTCAGTGTTCTTGCTCATAGTGTTTATATTACTGGTTTTATAGTGTTTATATTTTCTACGCTATTCTGCGTTATCCAAGAAATCTTTCAATTTTTCAGACCATTTATCAAATACTGTTTTTCGCTCACCTCTTTGGTTATCTGTTTTCATCTTGCCCGTACTATGGTCGGCATATGCCATTTCCTCAAGGTTCTCTTCATCTTCATCTATATGTATCTCTTTATCATTATTCTTGACAGCATTCATTAGTAGACCAACGGCAGTGGCATATAAAGGACTAGCCACAGCTTCATCGGTATCTCCTGCCAAGTGCTCATTAGGATATCCTATTCTCGTATCCATTCCAGTTATGTATTCCACCAATTGTTTCAAGTGATTTAGTTGACTACCTCCACCGGTCAAAACAATACCTGCGATCAATTTCTTCTTTTGCTCTTCGTGACCGTAATTCTTGATTTCCACATATACCTGTTCAATAATTTCCACAACCCTTGCATGAATTATCTTCGATAGGTTTTTTAGGGTGATTTCCTTTGGTTCACGCCCTCTTAAACCGGGAATTGAGACAATCTCATTCTCCTTGTTTTCACCCGGCCAAGCTGATCCGAATTTTATTTTCAATAGCTCTGCCTGCTTTTCAATAATAGAGCAGCCTTCTTTAATGTCTTCAGTAATAACACCACCACCAAAAGGAATTACAGCTGTATGCCTAATAATACCATCCTTGAAAATGGCCAAATCCGTTGTGCCACCTCCTATATCAATCAATGCAACACCGGCCTCTTTTTCTTCCTGGCTCAATACTGCATCTGAAGATGCCAAGGGTTCAAGTGTGATTTTTCCCAAATCCAAACCGGCACTTTTAATACATCTCCCCACATTTTTGATTGAGGAAACCTGACCCACCACCACATGGAAATTGGCTTCCAGTCTTCCGCCATACATTCCTATGGGTTCTTTGATTTCAGCTTGCCCATCAACTTTATATTCCTGGGGTAAAACGTGGATGATTTCCTCACCAGGAAGCATTACTAGTTTGTAAACCTGATTGCAAAGTCTATCCAAATCATCCTCATTGATAACCTCTTCAGCATCCGCTCTAGTAATATAATCGCTATGTTGTAAGCTACGTATATGCTGACCTGCAATACCTACAACAACGGAACCTATTTTTAAGCCAGAATTTATCTCTGCCTCTTCAACAGCTTGTTGGATGGATTGTATCGTCTGTGTTATGTTATTGACGACACCTCTATGCACACCCAAACTTTTTGACCTACCAATACCAAGTATCTCAATCTTCCCGTATTCATTTTCCTTGCCGATTATGGCAACGATTTTCGTAGTTCCGATATCTAAACCAACTGAATATTTATCCTGTTCCATTTTCTATATTATATTTTGGTGCACACTACTTGATTATTAAACTCTAAGCTTACTACATTATATTCTTCCAAGGTCTCATCCTTGTTTGCCTTCGTATAAAATGCCTTGAAGTTGTTGAATTTCTCTTCTAGATTATCAACCCCACCCAAATTCACAACAAACTGTTCCATTCTAAACTTCAATTGGTACTTTGCATCATCTTCAATATGGATACCAATCACATTTTTCCGCAAGAAATTATCTTTGTTTATGTATTTTAAAATCTCATAAACATCTTCAAGACTCTTACCCGTTATCTTACCAGTGATAATTGGAACTCTGGCAGAATGACTCATGGATAATGGCATACTTAATCCTTCATCATCCAGATAATACTTAGAATTCCCCTCAATTCGTCCGATTGGCTTGCGTTGTACGATTTTCGACGTAAGCTCACCGTTTATAGTAAGATAAACTTGGGCACTTTTTACCATTTCATTGGCCTCTATGACCTTCTCCATAGTATTCAAAACTAATTTTTCTTTCGGCACATTTGTCATGGGTCCGTAATTTTGTATTAACAATTTATTAACCATGCCCTCTGTGATGTAAAGATTCTGATCCCCAACGAATTCTATATTCAACCCTTTAACACTTTTTTCTTCGCTTCTATGGTTAGAAAACGCGTAAAGCCCGGTAATTACAAGTAAAAGGGCTATCATTTTGATGTAGTTCCAATTAATTCGCATATTCAAATTCTTTTTTTATTCTTGACACTTCCAATCCTATATCGCCTGCACCCATGGTTACCAAAACATCAGGGTTTTGTGCTTTTACTTCCAGGATTATGTTTGCCTTTTCAATTAATTTTTTATTTTGATTTTCAATCTTATCCAACAGCCAAGACGAGGTAATTCCAGGTATTGGTTTTTCCCTTGCGGGATAGATATCCAATAATAGAATACTATCGAATCTTGACAAACTCTTTGCAAATTCTTCTGCAAAATCCTTAGTTCTGGAAAATAAGTGAGGTTGAAAAACCGCTAACACCTTTTTATTGGGATGCATCTCTGAAATAGCCTCAAAAACCGCATTTATCTCTGTAGGATGATGCGCATAATCATCAATAAATATAAAATCGTCCTCTTTGATCTTATATGAAAATCTTCGCTGCACTCCTTTGAACGTCTCCAAGGCTTCAACAAGGCGATAGGGCGGGGAACCAGCTTCTATCGCCATTGCAAAAGCGACCAACCCATTAAGCAGATTATGCCTTCCAGGTTTGTTGAATTTAACCCCTGTCAATATGGTTTCAGGGGTTCCCAAATCAAATATGTAGGTGCCATGTTCTATTTTCAGGTTTCGAATGCAATAATCCGAATCATCTTCAATTCCATATGTCGTTCCTTTTAATGGTAAACCATTTCGAACGAATAGTTTCCCTCCTGGTTTTAATTTGCCAACAAAATCATTGAACGACTTTGTAAGCTCTTCATTACTGCCATAAATATCCAAATGGTCAGCATCCATAGATGTGACACAGGCCACATTTGGAAAAAGCCGCAAAAAAGAACGGTCAAATTCATCAGCTTCAACTACTGAATAATCTGAGCCTTTAAATAAAAAGTTGCTATTAAAATCTTCTGAAATACCTCCCAAAAATGCAGTAAATGATGTTCCCGTCTCATTGAGCAAATGCGCCAAAATACTCGAGGTTGTGGTTTTACCATGCGTTCCCGCAACCGCAAAACAGAAGGTATCTTTCGTGATTATTCCCAATACCTCTGATCGCTTTTTCACTTCAAAGCCATTCGTCATAAAATATTGGTATTCCGAATGATCATCCGGTACTGCAGGCGTATAAACAACAAGGGTACTTTCTGTATGCTTATATAAATCATTTATTGCCGCTACATCATCGTTATAATGAATATCTATACCCATTGCAGCTAGCTCCAGGGTCAATGGAGTCTCAGTTTTATCATAACCGGCTACATTCTTTTCAATGAACTTAAAATAACGCGCCAAGGCCGACATTCCAATGCCGCCAATACCGATAAAATAAACGTTATGTATATCTTTCAAGCTCATTTATTCAAATAACAATTTTTCTATTTCGTCAACTATATCTTTTGTAGCATTTGGCTTTGCCAATTTCTTAATGTTAGTTGCCAAATCCTCTTGTTTAGATTTGGATTGGAATACATCGTCAAAAACATTCTCAAAATCACTATCCAAATCTTTTTCCCTTACCATCAATGCTGCATGTTCCTGAACTAAGGCTTTTGCATTTTTTGTTTGATGGTCCTCAGCTACATTTGGTGAAGGAATAAATAGTACTGGCTTGCCCACAATACATAGTTCAGAAACCGAACTGGCGCCCGCTCGAGATATGATAATATCACCAGCGGTATAGGCATGATCCATTCTATTTAAAAAATCCAATACCTTGATTGTATCTGAGTTGTACTTTTTATATTCTTCATAATAAAGTTTACCACATTGCCATATTACTTGTATACCTAGGTCATTAAAATAGTCCAACTTTTGTTCAATCAATTGGTTTATTCTTCTCGCCCCAAGGCTTCCTCCTAAAACCAGCAGCGTTGTATTGCTAGCATCCAATCCAAAGAAGTCCAATGCCTCATTTTTAGTATCCCCCAATTCAACCAAATCACTCCGAACCGGGTTACCGGTCTTTACTATTTTCGCCAATGGAAAGAAAGCTTCCATTCCATCATAAGCCACGCAAATCTTGGCTACTTTATTTTTCAATAATTTGTTCGTTATACCGGCATAAGAATTTTGTTCCTGTAATACACATGGAATTCCCCTGCCAGAGGCAACTTTCAATAATGGACCACTGGCAAAGCCTCCCGTACCTACTACCGCATGGGGTTTAAACTTGGTCACTATTTTGCCTGCTTTGAACAAACTACTTATCAATTTAAATGGAAACATTAAATTTTTAAGGGTCAGTCTCCTTTGTAACCCAGAAATCCATAATCCTTCTATTTCATAACCTGCCTGTGGTACTTTTTCCATTTCCATCCTATCCTTGGCCCCTACGAACAAGAACTCAGCATTTGGATGTCTTTTTTTTAATTCATTTGCTATGGCGATAGCAGGATAAATATGCCCCCCAGTACCACCTCCAGATAAAATAAACCTATAATTGCCCACTCAATACTTCTAACGGATTAGTATCATCGATTTCAGCATTATTTAAATCAGAAACATCACTTTTTCTACTTGCACTCAATATTATTCCGATGGCCAAACAAGTCATCCAACTTGAAGTACCACCACTGCTGATCAATGGTAAGGTTTGACCAGTAACCGGAAACAATTCAACCGCTACGGCCATATTTATCAATGCTTGAAATACAATGGGCAAGCCTACTCCCAATACAAGGAGTTTCCCAAATATTGTTTGGCTACCATTCGCAACAATCACTATTCTAAATAACAATAGTAAATAGAAGAACATGAGTACAAAGCCACCAACCAATCCGTATTCCTCAACGATAATGGCATAAATAAAATCCGAAGAGCTCTGGGGCAAAAAGTTCTTTTGCACGCTTTTTCCAGCACCTTTGCCTAAAATTCCACCAGAGGCAACCGCAATTTTGGCCCTTTCTATCTGATAATCAGCTTCTGTATCTTCCGGGTTTGAGAAATTTTCTATTCTACTGATCCATGTATCAACACGATTGGGAAACAAATCAGGTGCAGCTTTAGCTGTAAGTATGAACATGGTTAGGCATAAAATCCCAGTGCCGATAATTCCCATTAAATATTTCATAGGATATCCTCCTAAAAAACACAACAATATAACCATGGAAAAAATAATCGCTGCGGTTGAAAAATTGGCAGGAAGAATGAGTATTATAACTATAAAGACCGGAACCCAAAGCGGAAGAATACTTTCTTTAAAAGTTATGACATCATCTTTGATTTTTGTTAGGTATCGAGCCACATAAATCATCAACACAACTGCAGCCAGATTTGAGGTTTGAAATGTAAATCCTACCAAAGGAATACGTATCCATCGACTGGCATTTGCACCTTCAATAGTTGTGCCTTGGGCCAAGGTAAATACCAACAACACCAAAACAATGGGCATGGCAATCAATGATAGCCCTTTAAAAAAGTGAGCTGGAATATTATGCACTCCATAAATGATTCCGAAACCCAAAAACAATAAAAGGGCATGTTTGACCAGATGACCACCAGTAGTGCCATTACCTACCACATATACCAAGTTGCTACTCGCACTATAGACTGGCAAAAACGAAAACAAGGCCAATAGTGCAACTACGGCCCAAATGGCTTTATCCCCTTTAATATTTTTAAAGAAATTCAACACTGCTATAAATTTTTAATCGCTTCTTTAAATTGATGTCCTCTATCCTCATAATTTTCGAACAAATCGAAACTCGCGCATGCCGGTGACAATAAAACAGTATCACCACGTTCAGCAATTTTATAAGCAACCTTAACGGCTTCTTCCATGGCATAGGTTTCAACCATTAAGTCGACTACATTACCAAATGCATAAACAATTTTTGAATTGTCATTTCCTAAACAAATAATGGCCTTTACTTTTTCACGTACCAACGGCATTAATTCTTTATAATCGTTGCCTTTATCAACTCCACCAACAATCCAAACCGTAGGGGCACTCATGCTGTCTAATGCATAATAAGTTGCGTTCACATTCGTGGCCTTGGAATCGTTGATATATTGAAAATGTTGAATTTTGAGGACTTTTTCCAATCTATGCTCGGCGCCCTGAAAATTGGCAATACTCGCACGTATGGTTTCCTTTCGGATACCAATTAATTTTGCCACTGTACTTGCGGCCATTGTATTCTTTAAATTGTGCTTGCCTTCTAATGCTAGTGTACTTGTCGTCATTTCTAAAGTCTCGTTATTTGTCTTAATTATTATTATATCGTTCTTCACATATGCGCCTTTATTCAATTCTTTCTTAATTGAAAAAGGCATTAATATGGATTTAACCGGGTGGTCAGCCAACCATTCTACAATAACCCTATCATCAGCATCATAAATGAGATAATCCTCTGCCGTTTGGTTTTCTGTTATTCTGAATTTAGAAGCTACATAGTTTTCAAACTTGTACTCGTAGCGGTCTAAATGGTCTGGCGTAATGTTTGTAATAATGGCTATGTTCGGCTTAAAATCGACAATGCCGTCCAATTGAAAACTGCTTATTTCCAAAACATAGAAATCAAGGTCTTTTTCTGCTACCATCCTGGCAAAACTGTCACCAATATTGCCAGCCATACCAACCTTTAATCCTTCTTCTTTAAGAATATGATTAGTGAGCATGGTTGTTGTGGTCTTGCCGTTGCTTCCGGTTATTCCGATAATCTTTGCATCAGTATATTTCGATACAAATTCTATCTCAGAAATGACTGGAACACCTTTTTCCTTCAATTCAACAATTAAAGGAACCGTATCAGGTATACCAGGGCTCTTCATAACAACATCGGCATTCAGAATTTCACCATCAGCAATAACAACGCTATCATTGAAATCTTTTATTGTTACATAGCGACCGTTATATTTTCTTTCTTTTATTAGTGTTTGCTTCATAATCATCTTGCCCTGAGTTTCTCTAGAATCTCATCGGGAGATTGCCCCCTTTTATTCTTTAAATAGCCTATCCATCTATCAAAAGGGGATTTTTTGACCCCTTTTTTGATATAAAAAAGCCCTTCTTTCTCCTCAAAGTAGACCTCTT
>RCNC010003378.1_pt1 | contig 10429 bp, 13 predicted proteins | sample 2041301 | NCBI WGS metagenome assembly RCNC01 (sample SAMN09708231, study PRJNA481090) | Marine sediment metagenome, whole genome shotgun sequencing project. | biome: marine sediment; feature: ocean; material: sediment; isolation source: Sewage treatment plant 13A marine sediment (STP13A) ... | reverse complement strand
GTCTGCCCTGGAAATGGCAAACCTGGTTGATGTTGTTGAAAAAGCGTAATCATGGGAAATCGTCGCCGTTCAAGAGAACTTGCCATGCAGGCTCTTTTTTTTATGGATGTAAACCAGAATATCTCTAATGAAATGGTGGAACGTTTTTGTGATTGCTTCAACCCGCCCGACAGAGCGCGTCCTTTTTTTTTAGAACTGGTTGGAGGGGTTATAGGCGCTCTTGATAAACTCGACTCGATAATTGAACGGTTTTCCAAAAACTGGAGAATAAGCCGCATGTCTCCGGTAGACAGGAATATCATGAGGATTGCGGCGTATGAAATTATTTACTGTAGTGATATTCCTTCAAAGGTATCCATAAACGAGGCGATTGATATAGGGAAGAAATTCGGTACGGAAGAATCCGGTGCTTTTATAAACGGAATTGTTGACAGCATTCGCATAGCACATGAAAAAGAGGATTTTATAATCGAGATAGATGAAGAGATAAAGCAGATTTAGTTAAGTAGTTTATTAGTTGAGTTGGTAAGTTGTATAAAAAAACATTATTAGCATAATGTAAATTCTAATCCTCTAAGTGTCCAATTAATGGACGATCTGAGAAAGTTGATCCCGCCTTTAACTACTTAACTACTCAACAACTCAACAACTTAACGATGTCTGAAAAAAGGAGGATAATTTGATAATCAAATCACTGACACTAGGACCGATTCAGGCAAATTGTTTTATTTTGGGATGTGAAGAAACTTTAGAGGCCGCAGTTATAGATCCTGGAGACGAAGTGGATAGAATTCTTATGTCCCTGGCGGAATCAAGCCTGAAATTAAAATATATTATTAATACGCATGGCCATTTTGATCATGTCGGCGGTAACAAGAAGCTGAAAGATGCAACAGATGCCCAGATTCTGATACATCCCCTTGACGCACATATGCTTGACGAGATCTCATCTCATGGGTCTGCCTGGGGGTTTTCAGTTGAGAATTCACCAAAGCCGGACAGAACTCTTGAAGATGGCGACACGGTTTCCTTCGGAAAAATTACATTGAAAGTGATTCATACGCCCGGCCATTCACAGGGAGGGATATCTTTATATACCGACGGGCATGTTTTTGTCGGTGATACACTCTTTGCCGGTTCAGTGGGCCGTACCGACCTGCCGGGCGGAAATTTTGAAACACTTAAATCTAATATACAAAACAAACTTTTTGTGCTCGGAGATGATGTAAAGGTTTATCCCGGTCATATGGGAAATACTACCATAGGACAGGAAAAAAAGTACAATCCTTTTGTTGGAGAAAAGAGCGTATATTAATTTAAATGAAATTTACCAATTGTGTCAGAAACAAGTATGGCAAATGTGATATTCCGGCCAATACTATCCGCAAAATAAAAGACGGGTTTCGAAAACTGGACCTCGATGTTCAATACTCAGCCTTTCGAGTCTCGGACAATATCTTTTGGGGGCAAATCTGGATTGATTCAATCCAGATAGTATGTAATGGGAAAGGCATTACCCCGGAACTTGCAGAGGCCAGCGCCTATGCGGAACTGGCGGAACGTTTCAGCGCGGGATTGTTCTATCCGATCTTTGAAGAACGCGTGAGATTTAACATCCCGGCCCTTTACAATCAGGAAACCAGCAGTTTTCTAAATTTTGAATGGATGGAGGGATATGTAAATGCCCACCAGAATGATCTGCAGGAAAACCATATAAGGATAGAAGACCTGCTGGCCAACGAAAGCCATTTGACAGATAAAGATGTTGAGAATATCAAAAACAGTCAAATGGCCAGACATTGGATTGATGGCTTCTCAACAATTCGTGAAGAGACAATAAAAGTTCCGGTCAATTTCGTTACGTATATTCACGCATCTAACGGTATAGCTGCGGGCAATACCATAGAAGAAGCGATGATTCAGGCTTCATGTGAAATATTTGAGCGTCATGCTCAAATACAAACAATTAAACATGAAAAAACAGTTCCCACAATTAGTCCGGATTCTATAAATAATGCCCTAATAAGGGATATGATTAAATTCTATCAGAAAGAGAATGTTGAAGTAATGATCAAGGATCTTTCTCTTGACGGCCTTTTGCCCTGCGTAGGCGTGCTGTTTACCAACCACAATCTGCCCCCCGGCCGTCTGGAACATAAAATACTGATACCCGGCGTATCTTTCAACATGGACGAGGGCCTTACACGGTGTTTTACGGAAAGCATGCAGGGCCGGGAAACTCTGTCGATTCCCCGGCCTCAGTTGGACAAACCACTTGTCCACAAATCTCGGGTTAATAATTTTTACCTGTTGATGAAATGCTCAATTTCCCCCAAAGACATCTCGTTTCTTGAGGAGGGAGAAGTCAATGCCTACAGCAACAATAAAATCAAGGATGTTTTAGGCGAAATTGAGGAAATTAAGAGAATATGCAAGCTGTTCAATACCGATTGCATAATTTTGAATTATACCCATCCGATATTGGATTTTCCGGTAGTAAGAGTCGTTATCCCGCAGGTTTCAGACTTTTTACCCTTCTTAAATCAAGACATTCTCGTATCTGAAGAAACAAAACCGGATTCCACATGGCGTGGAGCAAGATTTAAAAACATAATGCAGAGTTTTTTCGCATAAAAATACGTGTTTAGTTGCAGTTTCTGTGCAGGGCGATTTCCGTCTCCGTCTTTTTATGCTTTTTAAATTGTAGATTTTATTACCTTTAGTCATTATTTTCTTTTCTGTTTTTATCAATTCTTCTCCGAGCATCTTGAAATTGAGCACGAACTCTTCCGACAGATACAGCCATCACTATAGACCGATACCCATTATAATAAAAATAGGATAGTTTCCAAAAATATTAATAATATCATTTAATATTTTTTTTATCATTTGATATTATCTCTTTATAATGAGTTATTATGGCCAACGGAATTTTTGTACAATGATATTTTTTGATCTGGTAAATGTTACGAAATCTTCCAACGCATTTTTATTTCCAGTGTAAATCTTTTGTAAAAGTGCAAGGAGCAGTTGATCCTTGTCTGTTTTTGATACGGCTGCCGTAACCTCCGTCTCAAAATCGCCGGGCCCAAAAGAATTGCGAATGATTTGAAGATCGCCCTTATCTGTAATTGTAGCATCAATGTAGCTCGATGCTTCATTCTCTTTTTTGTAAAGATTAATAGACATTTCTATATGCTTTCCGTGAATAGATGATTAAAAATTATAAATTTAATTTTGCTATTTCTAAGGCTATTTTTGATTCTACCTTTCCCTTCCATATATAAGGTATTTCTTTGCCCCCAAATAATTTTTTTGTTGGTCCATCTAAGGTTGTAATACCGCCTTCCCATTTAGATATTTTATTTTCGTAAACCCAATTAAGATAAATTTCATTTGAGTCTGTCTCAATTTTTGTTTCATCAATGGAAAGGGTATGTTTGAAAACTATCTCGCTATTTGGATCAACCAAATGAAAATCTTCCTCTGAGACAATATAACCATGAGGTGGAGATATATTACTTATATATTTTGATTTTCCATTAAACAATAAATAAAAATAACTTTGAAAACTTCGAAAGAATTCTGTTTCAACCAAATAGATGCGTAATGGGTACTTTGAAATATTTTTAAAAACCAGGCTAAGTTCAAAATCTTCGTTCAATTTAATTTTTTTATCTTTTAATCTTATGCAAATTTTTAATCCCAGTTTTTCGTCTGAACAGTGTTCGTATTGCATTGCGTAATTATCTCCCCAAGGCTGAGCAGCGTATATTGCTATTGTAAATGTAAATAGACAAATACTTATTAGGAAAATCCAATCAAATTTTATGAGATAAGATTTGTTCATATTAATCTATCTACTTAACGTTTAAATCAGTGGAACAAACCTGATTAGTAAAAACTACCAAAACAACAGTTTGGATATCGAAAACTGATTAAATTCGAAATGATGTCGCTGGTTTGTTTCCACTGTATTTTATTGTTATGGTTTTTGTTTTTTCTTGTGCTTCATCACAGTTTTACAGAATTTCCCGAACTGCTTATCTTTTTGCCTTTTCTCAAGGTATGACATTTCGTTGTAAATAGATTCCTTGTTCATTTTTATGTAATTCTGGTATCTTTTCTCGGATAATTTACCATCTTCAACGGCGTTTAAAACAGCACAACCTTTTTCAGTAGTATGAGTGCAATCCTTAAATTGACATTTTCTTGATAGCCCTGTTATTTCAGCAAATGTTTCATCAATGCCTGTTTCTACCGAAAAAATCCCGAGCTCCCGCATTCCCGGAGTGTCTACCACCATTGCTCCGCAATCTAACGTTATCAATTGCCTATACGTTGTTGCATGCCGTCCTTTACTATCCTTTTCTCTGACTGTTTTTGTTTTAAATATGGATTCACCGATGAGATTATTTAATAAGGTTGTTTTGCCAACACCTGAAGATCCTAACAAACAATATGTTTGCCCTGGTTTTAGAAGATCCTTTACATTTTTCAAGCCGGATTCATTTTCATTACTGAATGACTGTACATTTAAACGCGGCATTATTTTATGTATGTCGCCGATCCTAGTTGCAACCTCTTCGGAAGTGAGTAGATCACTTTTACTTAATAATACAATTGGCCTTATATTACTTTCGTTAATCATAACCAGATACCGCTCAAGCCGCCTGAGATTAAAATTAACGTCCAGAGACTGGACAATAAATGCTGCATTGATATTGGCGGCAATCAATTGAAAATCTATTTTCTTTCCTGGTGTTTTTCTTTTAAGCAGGGATTTTCTCTGTATGATCTCATGGATTATTGAAAAAGTATTTTTATCGTAAAATCTGGCTAACACCCAATCTCCAACAGCAGGATAATCAATAGGAGACGACGCACTGTATATTATTTTCCCGACCAACTCAGCGAAAACATCATTCTCACCATTGGTTATCGTATAGCTGTCTTTATGAGTAGCAATCACTCTTGCTATCTCAAGCCCCTCCAAACTTTCAGGATCAGCATTATCCTGAAACCATTTATCAAAGCCAAGTTTTTCTATGCTATATGAGATTTTTATCATGAGAATATTTTAAACACATAACGTTGAGTTTATCGGCGCGCGCTTACGCACGTCCGGTGTAACTGCTTGTTATGAAATGTATTTTTTCATTTTTCATTAGAATTATATTTAAACATATGCTACTGCTCTTACAGGGGAACCATCTGCATCTTCAAATTTTATTGGAAAGCAAGAAAAGGTAAAGATAGAGATAGGTAAGGATAAAAGATTGATCAAATTCTCAATAATTATTGTATTTTTCTTAAGAAGTATTTTGTGAATTGGATAATCATCAGTTTCTGAAATATCTGCTGAAATAGTATCTAAACCCAACCCTTTTAGTTGAAATTTACTCAACCAGTTAGCAGCCTCTAAAGATAGCACAGTATAGTCAGAAAAGTACTTCTCAGTTCCCCAGTATTTGCTCCATCCAGTATGGATCAATAAAAAATCAATTTTTTCTATTTCTTTCTCATAGGGTTCTAATGACGAAACATTAATTGTTTTTGATTTATCATTTCCAAAATTCAACATTAATGCTGACCCGTGAAAATGTTCTATTGCCAGCAAATCTAGGGTACTGGCGTCTTTGATTAAATGAGCTGGCGCGTCAACATGAGTTCCTGTGTGAGAATACATTGTAATTTTCTTTTCAAGGAATCCAATTTCCTCAATTGAACAGCCAGTTATGAATATTGGTTGCTCTGTGCCAGGATAAACAGGCATATTGGGTGAAACTGTGTGGCTTAAATCAACAATTCTCATATTGATATCTCATTGTTTGGTTTCATAACGGCGTGCTTCACCCGGCGGGCGGGTGAAATAAAAAAAATTCTTTTGTGAAGGCGATTGGGAAATCGGGGCGCCGGAGAAGCCGACCTGAGAGCCCGATCGGTGTGCAAGCACTTGTTACACGATTATTCGTATATTCCCCCACCATGGTTTAACCAACCACCCTCATGACGACCGCTGGGGTCATGGTGGGTCCAATGCACCACCCCACCTTTAGGGTTCCATTCGTATTCGCCATAGAAGTTAATATGATCGCCTACGTTCAGTGCGCTAATTCTCGGTGCAATATCGATATTATGTGCAATTAAAATAGTTTGTCCCGAATTCAGCTTTAAAATAAACTTTTGGTGTCGACTGCCTTGTGTGTCATCCGGCAAAATTTTTATCACTTTACCTGAACCGCCAACTTGAATGTCACTTTGGTTATTTTTGAAAGCCTTCTCTAAAGATAGGTCACTCGTTGAAATTTTAGAACTAAAAAACGAACTAATAGAAAAGGATTTTGGTGCTTGTTGAACAAACCCGTAAACCGCTATACCAAAGATGAGAATGAGTAAAAATTTTTTCACGTTGCTCTCCTACTTGTTTCAATACTGACGGGTAACGTGCTACTCACTTGACGCAGGCGGTAGCAGAAAACTTTGAAAAAAGAGATGAACTACAGCAAGAAACAAAATATTCTAAAGCGGCTCAGCTTCTGCGGTCAAGTGCAGTAGATGGTTATAATTTAGAGTTTTCTCTTACCCACACAGTCTCTCTACTTGTCTTTTTTAATATGGTTTTCAAGTTCTACGTTAAACTTTGATATCGAATTGGCCAATGCCTCGTTCCATGAATTTGCAATTAGGTTTTCTGCTTTTTTTGTACCAACAAAAGCAAAAGGGTTAATTGCTGTGGCAATTGCGCCTCCCGATAGCCGTTTGACAGAGCTACCGTCAGTGACGGAAGTAAACATAACTTCTTTTTTGGAATTCATAAAATGGTAATCTATGTATAGGTTTGTTTTGGTTTTACTGAAGATAGAGTTACCCATGTCGATTTTAAAATCTTTCCAGTCAATTTTCAGGTAATTGTCATAGGTGTTGCTTTTTTCAGAAAAGTCATTGACAAAATCCACCTCCTGAAATTGAGAAAAAACAAAAATTAAAATATTTGATTTGATAGATTCCCCACCATTTAAAGAGAACTTATCAGAAAAAGGACCAGGTTTAAAAACAATGACTTTTTCGGAAGATGACTTATCCATAGCAACTAATATTTTATTGTTAATCTTTCCCAATGAATTTGACGGTAAGATTATTCCCTTTTGGAGTGGAACTGCCCTTACACATCCAAATAAAAAAAACATTGTGATAAGGCAAACTATTGCCAAGAAACGTTTATTAATAGCTGTTGTCATACCTTTCCTCCTTAGTTAAATTTCAAAATAAAATAAAAATTAGTGCCATTTTCTTCTGACTTTGCCACTTTAAAATTATAACGTCGAACTGCGTGGGCGCGCCAATTAATATCGAGAACCATAGACGTTTAACGAACCAAGCCAGTTTTTCTCGCGCTCCACTCAAGTGATTTGTTCGGGATTTATAACCGCCCTTCAAATCCTTCAACCAATGATTTGTATTTCTCGTGAATCATTTTCCGATCAAACTCCCAGAACTCTGCTAGCATGGCCTGGTCTTCTTCATCAGTAAAGTACGTTCTGGATGAGGGGAAAAACCCCTTATCTTCTTTCTCGATATGTCTGGGATAAAACTCGGTAAGGGTTTTAAGGTTGGCGGTAATTTCGGCCAAGGCAGTCTCATCACCATTCCGGTAGCGGGTGTTGGCTTCAACAAGCGCTTTAGTTGTCTGGCGACCAAAAACATGTTCCTCTATCAGTTCTTTCATGATTTGGCTGTCTTCTGGGGTCAGCGCCTTTCTATTCAGCTCTCGAAAAAGAATATCCTCCTCCTTTCCGTGATGCGTACGGTCCGCGTACACCCGGATGAAATCAACCGCTATATCCACGAACACAGGATCTACCTTGTTTTTCAATTCGATTTTAGTCAAGACGTCTTTGATAACCAAAAGCATTCGCTCAATCAGACGATGCTCAATCATGAGTGGGCCTCGTGCTTGCATATTTGTGTCTCCTTTCTTTTATTCCCAAACGTCTTGAGCTAACCTGCCGGCTACCTTACTTTCGAGGTTGCAGGATTTTTACGTAAAACCGCATAATTTTTCCGGTCAGGTTCAGTGATTCGGTTAGCCAATATTTATATGATTCAAAATCATGTTAAGCCTATTGGTGCCTTCTGGAGTTAACAACCAACCTAAAACACCACAGTTGATTATAACCGTAACCCAATAGACTACCCTGAAAGAGGTTTTCTTTGACTTATGTCTCAGTTTGCTCTGCGCGATGATTGCGCCTGGCCAGCCTCCAAATAGCGAAAATAGGTGTAAAGTGCTTTCTGATGTTCTCCACCTTCCTGATTGGGCGGCTGATTTATCTTTAGCATATAATGCAAACGTCAATACACTTAGGATTGCATAAATACCCAAAATGATCACTGGCAACTTGTTGAGAACCACTAATCCGCCAACGACGCACAAGAAGGTGATAGATAGAAATACGGAAAACAACAGCTGCCCATCCGATTTATTTACTTTTTTGTGGACTCTTTTTGGATAAACATTAATCGCACATCTTCGACCTTTTGAATCGGATGATAGTTTGTAATTGACAGATACTCCTTGCATTGGTCGTTCATGTTATTTACTGAAGGCATTAATGTGGAAAAAGATGGTCTTTCCACCAGATTTTGGAGTGATGAAACCGAACCCTTTATCATCATTCCAAGAGGATATTTTCCCGTTTTCAAATGTCATATTTTGGTTCCAATGGCTAACGCCTCGGTTCACCTGGAGCAGGGGGTTCAATGAACTTACTTGATACCCAAGTTTTCCGCAAATTTTAATTTTTTTAAACGGCTCGACCCCTGCGATCTGGTGCAACCGTTTGTTAGCATATTGTTTTCTTTATAAAAATCTTTTCAGAAACCATTTCATTTTTTTTAATTTGTTTTGCTGTAATAATAGTTACAGTGTTGGAATTTACCGTCAAGATAGAATTGTATTTTAAACATTTGAAATAGTGATTTTTTCCTTTTGTTTCTATATTTTCAAGCGGCGTCGACAAAATGATTTTTCTTAAAAATATTTCTGTTTCAGTATCTGTAAAATGGATGATGCCCAAATTTCTCTTTATTCTTAAAAATCCTAGAGAAGTATTTTTGAATTTATCTGCTATTGATGTTCGCAGATTTTCGTTCATTTCTATTGCTAACGAAGAGCTGTCGGGCGGCAGGGTTCTCGCCGTCCCGACCAGCGCCGGGTTGGAAGATCTAATTGCTTTGAAGCCGTTGCTCAATAATTGAGGCAATTTCCTCAAAGTCACCCTTGCCTGGGAGCATATTTTTTACCACAGTATGACGCAGACCGTCTGAGTAAACATATAGAAATAATTGTTTTTGCACCTCAAAGTACTTTATATCAGTAATACTATCGAAAGGGACATGGATCTCACCTCCAGTCCATTGACTTGCTGGGAAATAAACACCATCAGTTGTGACTGCAATGCGCTGAACTACCGATAATCTCACATAGGCAATGAACGAAGCAGCAAGGACAAAAGCTAAGGATAGACTCGCAAAGATCCAATATAATATTTTCGCCCCGATAGGAGATAAATGAATCAGTCCATTAATAATTAGGCCACGATTGTCAGCAACTGCAAGGTATATGAAAACCGTTGCACAAAGGCCAGAGAAACCACCACTGAAGAACACCGTAGTCCACTTTGGTTTATAGTCGTATTGATTTAGAATTTTCATATAGACTTCCAACGGTTCGCGATAAGCGGCGGCGACGAACTGTTCACGCTACTACCGCAATTTTGATTTTGTTTTTCGGGAAGCACACAGCTATTTTCCGTCCGCTTGATTTGCTTGTTATATGCTTGATATTTCAGCTCTTTGTTTTAATGCGATGTTCATCGAAACAAAACCTTCTCGTGTATTTTTATCAAGACTTCCCCACATTAAAGGAACAAGTAGTCCACTAAAATTCTCTTTTTGAACCAGTAGACAACCTTTTTCATTTGGTGTGATCGAGAAGATATGCTCACCATCGAGAACTCCTAGAAACAAAAATCGCCCGAGCCAGCGGAACTCTGAGTTCTTCAGGACAGATTTGACAGTAGGTTTGAATATCATTTCCTTGCCATTTGGAGGCGATATGCACACTTCAAGTTTTTCACCTACACCCACTTTACCCTTAGCTTTTCTTATAAATGGGTTCCATTCGGCATATTTATCAAGATCAGTCAGAATTGACCAAACGACTTCAGGAGTGGCTTCAATTTGAATTTCTGTTTCCAGTATTCTCATGCGTACTCCTTTAGCTCTGAGAGCATATAACTTTAAGGATCACTTGCAGAAAATGGCGCAGCCATTTTTTGTCAAGTGCATCCTTTTGTTCGACATATCATTCCGGCTTTGGTTCAAGGATTTTCAAGAACTCATCATGCCTTGTGCGGATAATCCT